>ERZ1090865.582-NODE-582-length-20671-cov-8.127862_pt1 | contig 20671 bp, 16 predicted proteins | sample MGYA00478478_ERZ1090865 | MGnify/ENA primary metagenome ERZ1090865 (study PRJEB33644, sample SAMEA5815715) | chicken gut metagenome | biome: Chicken; feature: Gastrointestinal Tract; material: Caecum | place: Ireland | collected 2019-01-01 | study: A study of the... | reverse complement strand
ATTCAAGTTCGATTTCGGTATATGTAATATCTCCATTGAACCACTGTGCATGATAAATCGTGCCGGTGCCGTCGCTCATCATGTTGCCGAGAAAATAAAAATCGAACCCGTTGCCGATAAGTTCGTCATACGAGCCGGTAAACTGATATTCTATTTCTGCAGTCTGGGTTACGGGCGGTTTATTTTCCTCTTCATTTTCGTCGGGGTCTTTGGTTTTGTCGCTACATGCCGCAAGGCCGGCAACCGTTGTTACCGCAACCACAAGCGAAAGTCCGCCTATAAGCCATTTTTTAAGATTACTCATTACAATTCCTCCTTAAAAATATCTTTGTGAGTAACTCACATTATATAAGCATTGATTTTCATATTCAATAGTTTTACCTGAATAGCCTGCACGCATACGCGAATAGCATAAAGGCGTTCTACCCCCCCCCGTTGCCGCGCGGCAAATTGTGCCGCGCGGCAGGGTATAAAGGAGGAAAAACACAAACCTCAAGACATTTATTCGGCAATGTCTTTGGAAGTTGCCGCCTTTACGCCGTATGCGTATATATGTATATCGGCCTTCAGGTCTCCGTAAGCGGCCTGAAGGCCGGAAGTTATATCCTCGTAGGAATAGGTCCAGAGCCCGTTTTCAAGCCTGTTTTCCCACTCGTGCCCGCCCGAGGCGAGCACCTTGCCGCGCCCGTCGGTGAGCACGGCCTTTATGCGGGTGAAGCCAAGCTCTATCCCTACGAAACAATTCTTTAAACCTGTCACTTTGCACTCCCTTTTACAAGCATTGTACTATCTGCCGCCCGCCCGTCAAGCGGCGGCGCAATATTATATTTTCCTCCAACCAATTAGGAGCGGCTTTGCGTTACGCAAAGCCGCTCTTTAATAAGGAATAGAAAAGGAGGGAGTGAAACCGCTTAGCTATACTGCTATAATCTTAAATTATATCAGCTATTTTTTTCTGCTCTTAATAACAGACACCGTAAGCATGGCAGCGCTTGCTACAGTGAGCACTATAAATGCTATCATGCCCGAAAGTATGGCAACTTCCCACCAAGGCATCGCGGGGATGATCTGCGCATCACCGATATTCATCGCATGGCTGTTTATTACGCTGTATATTATATGCTTGGTTGCAAGCCTGCAAGCAGAAACTATGGCAGGATCATTTTCGAGACCGGCAAGCGTATCCATACCGGAGCGGGAACCATCCCACAGATCCTGACCCGCAAGCACGCCGAGACGATAGTCCATATAATTTGCCATTACCGAGCAGTCGGTAATAGCCGCGCCCTTCATGCCCCACTCGTCGCGGAGTATGTCAGTCATAAGGCCCCTGTGCGCGCCCGACCAAACAACACCTATGCGGTTGAAAGAAGTCATAACGCCAAGGCCGCCTCCCTTTACGGAGCCCTCGAATCCTTCGAGGTAGAGCTCACGTATGGCCTGTTCGTTTGACCAGGTGCTTATGCCGTAGCGGCCCTCCTCCTGGTCGTTGAGTGCAAAGTGCTTTGTGAATACATACACGCCGCGCTCCTGAATCGCCTCCACTTCTACGGCGCATATTTCACCGGAGAGCCAGCCGTCCTCGGAATAATATTCAAAGTTACGGCCGGAATAGGGTGTGCGGTGTATATTGGCGCCGGGACCGTATATGCCGGCATATACACTATTGCTTTCAGTCTCGGCGCGCTGGAAATCTTCACCTATGCACCTGCCCATTTCGGCAACGAGCTCGCGGTTGAATGTTGCAGCCATGACATCTTCGGAAGTATACGCCATCGCGCTGCTGCCTCCGACAAGGCTGGCTGTAAGGCCCTGAGGGCCATTTTCATCGAGCGTGCCGGGAAGATTGATGCTGGGAACAGCCTGGGTAACATGGAAACCATCGCCGATGACGGCAGTCATTTCGCTGTAAGGTATCTGATTTAAAAGCTGTTCCCATACTTCACTGTCATACTCCTCTTCGCGCACGTCAATTGCCGTAAGGTCGCCCGCGGCGCCCTGCGTAGGCAACTCGGTATATTCGGACCAGTATGCCTCTTTATACCTTTCAACGAGGGCAGCCCTGCCGCTGTCGCCCGTTTCGTCGTGAGTGAGTCCGTCCGCCCACATCTGATCGGTCACTTCAAGAATTTTGACCTCGGTGGGGAATGTGCCCGTCCAGTCGCTGCGCGAAAGGTATGTTATGGTCTGGCCGTCAGCGCCGGCATACTTATTGAGATCGGCATTATCAAACCTGTTAGTAATTTCGTTGCCCGTAGCAGAAGATACGGAGTAAGTTTCATCGTCGAATGTGCCGTTGGTCCACTTGGCGCAGAGCGAAGCGTCGCCCGTGCCGTCATTGCCGACGCCGTACATCTTGTCTTCGTCTACAGAGATATCGCCGTCCTGCGCCTTCGCGCGGATGATGTTGTTTACCGCGTCGTGCGCATTTTTGCCGGCGGTGAACCAATAGTCGCCATCTTCAAGAATATAAGTCTTTGCAACGTTGGCGTCATATGAAGTGAGGTCTTCGGTATTTACCGTGATGGTATAATTTACCGTATCGCCTGCGGGAACTTCCTTTTTATCGAAGCCGCAGAGCTCAACGGCGGCCTTTTCGACGCCGTTCTGCCTATCATACTCAGTATAGGGCGAGCTGAAGTAAATCTGTACGGTGTGCTTTGCATCTATGTCGCCGGTGTTGGTCACATCGACGGAAACTTCGAACGACTTGCCGTCTGCGGCGGGCTCAACGCTGAAATCGCTGTATTCAAAGTCGGTATAGGAGATGCCGTAGCCGAAGGGAAATGCCACTTCTTCAGCATAGTTGAAATCTCCGGCATTGCCGTTGCCGAATACGTAATCTTCATACCTCGTTTCGTAATAGCGATAGCCTACATATATGCCTTCCTGGTATATCACATAATTTTTGTTGGCTTTTTTGGCGCCTGCGTCCATATTGTTCTGCGCCGTCTCAAGGCCGAGCTCATCGGCATTGGAATATGCGAACGCGCCGAAGTTTACCATTGCGGGCGCGGAATGGTTGTCCTTTAAGAATGTATCCACTATGCGGCCGGAAGGAGTCCTTTCGCCGGAGAGCAGCTGTGCGACGGCGTTGATACCCGTCATGCCCACGTCGCCTATCCACATAGCGGCGTCGATATCATAGTCGTCAAGGAAATCAAGCTGAAGCGAATTCGCAGAGTTAAGCAAAAGCACGATCTTTTTAAATGTGCCGTTTTCCTTATACTGCTGGATATGATCGAGCATATCCTTCTCTTCCGCAGAAAGACGCAGATAATCGCCGTCGGTGCTGTCGAAATTTGTCACATTGTTGTTGGTAAAGCAAGCTTCATCATCGGGGAGATCTGCGCCCTCGCCGCCGGAGCGTGCAAGCACCACAAGCGCCACATCGCCGTACTCGGCAAACGAGCTCGTCACGCCCTTCTCTTCATACAGGCTCCAGGGCACCTCGTTTATACGGTACTGGCCCTGATGTCCGCCCGTAGTGGCGGCATTTTCACGCTGATAGCCCGACGTCACATAAAACGTCCACAGGTCCTGGTTTATACAGCCTTCACCAAAGGCAGCAGTGAGCGCCGAATGGAGCGTGGCCGCCATTGAGGCATCCATGCTGCCCGAGCCTGTGCCTCCATACAAAAGATTAACCGACGACTGCGAAAAACAGGAAAATTTAGTGTCCTGCGCAAGAGGAAGCGTGCCATCTTTGTTGAAGAGCAGCGTGGCCCCTTCCCCTTCTAGGTCCTCACACAGCTCGCGCTCGTGCTGAGCAAGCGCCTCATCGGTATAGGCAAGCGGCTCATAGAGTATCTGAGCGTCGGGATCGGGGATCACCTTATAGTCATCAGTCTGAAGCGCCGCATTTATGGATACCCTGAAATAGTCGGTGATGAAGTAAGCGGCTATGAGTATTGCCATAAACACAGCAAACACCGCAGTGAGCGCTATCCACAATTTTTTAGAAAACAATCTTTTCATACATGCTCCTTATGCTCAGTTGCGCGGCGGCGCAAAATGCGTTGCCGCGCAGCTTAAGCCATAAACTATTACAACAGAAACTATGCCTCTTCCACAACGGCAGTCATTGAATGATCTTCATCGTTAAGCTGCCAGCTGTGAGCGAGGTTATCCCATACCATTTTGGAATTTTCGTCAACGACATCGCAGGTAAGAGTTATCACACCGTCCTCAAGCACATAAGAGCAGTCAAAAGAAGGGGCGTATCCCGCCATGACCGTTGCCACAAGGGTGGCCTTTGTATCGTCCACAATGGTGAGCGTTATCGCCATAGGCATCTGGCCGCCATAGGTGCCGTTGTACACGTTCTCCTGAACTACAGCGCTAAACTCAGGGATAACAGAATATTTTGCCGTGAACGTAAAATTGATTTTATAATCGCCGTAAATCGCATATTCATAATCGAACGTTGCCGTATCGGCGGCGGTGTCTACCGTCACGGTTATGGGAGTACCTGCAACGGTGACCGTCATGTTGCCGGCCTTATCGTTTGCCCATGTACCCGAAGCTGCCTGTGAGTAGCCGCTGTATATTAGCACAGTTCCGTCTTCCTGCAGATATACGGTGCCGCCGTTTTCTTCGTCTGTAAAGATTGCGACAGACTCGGGAGCGACAAATTCTTTGGCATTCTTTTCTATGAACTCATCGGCGTCGGCATACAGCGTTGTGCCGCCGGAGAATGATACCTGCCTGAAGAATCCGGCGCCGGATACGACTTCCATTCTGAGCGAGCATGTATAAGTCCCGTTGCTGTTATATGCAGTAGCGCTCGAAGATTGGGTCTTTATTCCCGCTTCGTTGAGAACATATATCTCTATGGAGAGCGCCTCCACACCGTCGCGCGTGGTTTCCTCCCATTCGCCCTGCATATAGTTTTGTATATAGTCATCGTTTTCAGCAGCAGGAGAAGTGTTATAATTGCCGAAACTGTAGCGGTCCATAACTATAGAGCCATCAGACATCAGCTTGAGCCAGAATGCGCCCTTTGCAAAGCTGAAGGAGTCGAGGTCCTCGCCGTCCATTACGCCGCTCAACTGATACGATATGGTAACGGGACCGTTGTCTTTATCTTCGTCATCATTGCCGCTGTCATTCGAACATGCACCCAACGCAAGCGAAGCAACTGCCAGAATTCCGATGAAAACACCTAAAAAAAACTTTTTAAATTTCATTTTTATATTACCTCTTGCGGCACAGCCGCCATATTTTGGGCTGCGCGGGAAGTCGCGCAGTCCGATTTATATTCCGTACCGTTACCGGCACATATCATTCCGCACCATTACCGGCGCCTTTATCGTTTACTGCCCTCTCTTTCATAAAGCAGGAGGTAATTCCCGCAACGGCCGCAACGAAGAACGTCACCGAGAATATTATGCCGAGAGTTGCATTGCCGCCTATGAAATGCACGCCGTTCCAGACATCGGAAATTGAGGGCAGAGCAGCATTTACGGTGAGGGCAAACCCGCCTATATACAGACCAGCGCACACAAGCGGCACAAATTTCAGGTCGGTAAATATAACGAGAAGCTCTGCAACGGCCCCGGCAAGCATAAGCGCAAAGCCCACGGCCGTAAAAGTCCTGTCGGATGAGTCGGTGGCGATATACAGCACCGCGCCGACCAGAGCTATCACCGCTGCAGCCAGTCCTATATAAAAACCTATAGTTCTGTTTTTAAAAGCATTGCGTACAGAGAACATTATTCCTTGTCCTCCTTCTTTTTAATTAAACTTAAGGCATATCCCGTTCCGAATGCTATCACCGATACGCCGAGAAGCACGCCGAACACTGCATTTATCGCCGTGAGAGCCGTCTGCCACCAGGGAACGAAATCGGGTACTTCAACGCCGACCTGTATGCCGTTTACAAGATTGGAACGCGAATAGGCGTAATAGTAGTGCCTGTTTACTTCCTTCATCTTGGTAAGGATATAGCCGTCCTGCCTTGCAAGCTGGATGAGTTCCTGCCTTCTGTCGGTATCGTTATTGAACATGTCGGTGCCGAACGCAACACACTCGGCAGTATGCACATAGTCTGCGGCGTCCTTTGAAGAGTCGGTGAGGTTCACGCCCTTGAAGCCCCATTCGTTGCGGAGCACATCGATGAGCACAGCCTCGCTGGCCGCGCCGGCAGTTGCGCCCACACGGTTGAAGCAGGTCATGGTGGCAAGCGCGCCGCCAACGTCGTCGCGGAGAGCGCCCTCGAAACATCTTAAAGAACCTTCGCGGAAGCCCTGTTCGTTTGCAAACGTGGCAACGCCGTGGCGGTTGGTCTCCTGGTCGTTACCTACGAAATGTTTGATAGCGGAGAGAAGTCCGCCCTCCTGCATTGTCTTTACCTGGGCAGCTCCGCAGAGATACGACATATTCGCATCTTCGGAATAATACTCGGAATTTCTGCCCGAATATGCGGTGCGGTGCCAGTCGGCGCCCGGACCGAATATCATCGAATAGCCCGCATAGAGAGCGTCTTCGGCAAACAGTTCGCCGCGCTCTGCAAGCAGATCGAGGTTCCATGTGCTCGCCATAGTGACCTGATCGACATACAGGGTTATTCCCTCGCCGTTGCCGTTGGCATATGTAGATCCGAGGCCTTTGGGACCGTCGGTATTGGCGTTTGCAGGTTTATTTACCGAATCGATCTTGTCGTTGCCCATGCGCTCGCCCATTATATTGGCAAGTTCCGATATCGAGAGCTGGTCGATGAACTCCGTCCAGGCCTCGTCGTCGTCATAGGCGACGTCCTTCATCTCCACAAACTCAACGCCCGCGTCCTTCGCCACGGTTATAGAGCTCACTGCAGGGGCATCGGAAGGCGTGGTATATGTTTTGCCTGCAAGCAGAGTTTTTAACTCATCGCTTGCGGTAAGGCCGGTATAGGCCTTGGGATATGTATTCCAGTCGCTGCGCGTAAGGTAAGTAACGGTGCCCTCGGCAAAATAGTTGTAGTCGATTTCGTCAAAGACGTTGGCAACCACCTCGCCCGTGGCTTCAGACTTGGCATAGGTGGTGTTGTCGTATTCGGCGAGATTTACCATTGCCGCCTTATCGGCGTCGCCGTCAACGACGTTGCCCTTTTCGTCGGTGAGCTTGCCGTCGACCTCATCGCCGTACTCAAGCGCCATGACGTTGTTGAGCGCGTCGTGGGCGTTATCGCCTATGGCGAAATAATAATCGCCCTCGTCGAATACATAGCACCCCTTCCTTGAAGAGTCGGCGCCGTTGGTCGCTTCCTCGTCGTAGGTGGCGAACAAATAGTCGTCTGCCCTCACCTCTATGTCATATGATTCGCCCACATCCAGTTCGGGGGTCTTGGCAAAGCCTATCATCTGAATGGCCGATTTCTGGGCCTGACCCTCTTCATAGGGCAGGCTTGCATACAGCTGAACTACGCTCTTTGCCTTGCCCGAATAGCTGGAGCCGTTTTCGGGACCGTTATTGGTGACCGTGACATTGGCTATCACTTCGTGATTTTCCCTGTCCCACTCGATAGAAGTCACTTCCTGCGTGAACTGCGAATACGAGAGACCATAGCCAAAGGTATATGCCATTTCGTCGGCATAATTCCAGCTGTTGCCCTCGCTTGCATACACGCCCGCGCTGCCCGTTGCATTGTTTATGCCGAGCACCTGATCGTGATAGCGCGTTTCGTAGTATTTATATCCCACATAGATATTTTCGGCATACACAACATACTTGTTTTCGTACTGCGTATTGTGATTACTGAATGTGAAGTCGCCGAAGTTGCGCATTGCGGGCGCAGACATTGAATCGGCGGCATATGTATCTACGAGGTGACCCGAGGGGTCTGCCTTGCCCGTAAGGATATTGGCAACGCCTATGAAGCCCACATCGCCGGCGGCGCCGAAGGTAAGGCAGGCGTCAACGCCGTACTGCGGGTCCTCTATCCACTGCAGATCCATGGGGAACGGGCTGTTTACAAGCACTATTATCTTGCCGAACTTGCCCGAATCGTTTATCATTTTGACGAGGTCTGCCTCTTCTTTGTGGAAGGAAAGCAGGGGAACGCCGTCGGCGTCGGACTGATAATCGAGGTCAACGCCCTCGCCGCCGAAGCGGGTCAAAAGCACTATCGCCGCGTCGTTATAATCGTTTGCATACGAATTTTTGAGGTCGGCAGTATAAAAATCCTGCCCCACTTCGCCTATGTCCGACAGGCCGGGCGTAGAGGAAGATACCCTCTCTTCGTCGCTGTTCAGATAGGCGTTGTACATCGTCATATTTACATCAAAGCCCGCCGAATTGAAGGCGTCAAGAAGGCCGCCCCCGCGCGAAGCCTTGAACGAAGAGCCGCCGCCGTTTGTAGCATATACGGGATTTTTTACCGAATTGCCGAACAGCGTTACGCTGAGCTCGTCCGCGGCAAGCGGAAGGGCATTATCTTCGTTACGGACCATGACCGCGCCCTCTTCCATCGCGCGGATATTGAAGTCGTTTTCCGCCTCAATGAGTTTTTGGTTGTTTTCGGCGTTGAGTTCGCCGAACTTACTTTCATACACGATCTCGCCGCCCATATTTGTTGAAGGCGGAGTTATCCCGAGGCGGTCGTTTACAAAACCTTCGTACCTGTAACCGAGGTTGGTTAAAACTATAAACACCGCCAGCAGCAGTCCGAATACCGCCGCAAGGCCGCGCCACAGTACGGTTTTGCCGACGGCAGCCTTCAATACACTAATAAATTTATTCATTTACCTCTCCTTACCGGATACTATTAATGAGCCGATAAACGACATAGAAGTATTACCAGCTTACTTGGGTGAACTTGCCGTCGTTGAGCGTGACCATAATTTCGATGCCCTCGGCTTTAAACCCTTCGGTTTTGCCTTCAAGAACCATATCCGCGGTTATGGTGCCGTCCTCATTTACAGAGACGCCGAGGCCGCCCTGGGGCTGTGCTGCAAGATCTACGGCAGACTGGGTCATGGCATCCGTCCAATTGGCCGTATCGAGGGTGGGATAGCCCGACGAAGCAAACACTACGCGCTCGGGCACGTTTATGGTGATAAACGCAAGAGTTTCATCAGAAGGATCGCTCTCCTGGGTGAACGTACCGTAATACTTGGTGACTTTCTGACCGCGGTCGTTTGCCGTTTCGCTGCCGCTGGCAACGTCGGGACCGAAGCTTACGTTGGAATACATAATCTCGTTCACGGTAAGGCAGTAGGTGCCGTCGCTGTAAGTTTCAAGCGCCTGACCTGAGAACGTTACATAGTAGTAGTTGTAAGCGGGACGCATATTGGCGTAGGAATACGAGTTGTTCGAAAGATACTCGCCCGTAAGGGTAGCGCCGCCCGAGCATGCCGCAAGGCTTACCGTTGCAATTACCGCCGCCGCGGCACAGGCCGCAGCCACAACAAGTTTTTTAAGTTTCATTCTTTTTCCTCCTGAAATTTTGTAAATAAAATACAAAAAATTTTTGATACGCACATTATAAATAACGTCATTTGCAAAATCAATAGGGTATACCCGAATAGCTTTTCAGCATACGCGAATAGCGTTTCCCCGCCAAAGCGGGACTTCTGTCAACCAAAATAGTCAACAAGATAGTCGGCAAAATACGGCGTCCACCATTCTTCGTATCCTTTCGCAGTAGGATGCACGGCGTCGGACATATATTCCGAATACTGCTCGGCAGAAATATCATTAAACTGCTCGTCGTTAAACATATCTATGACGCCGACTTCATACCCGTCCAGATTGTTCCACTTTTCAACTGCCGAACAGGTAAGCTCTATCAGCGCGGCATAATCTGAACCGTTGGTCCCTTCATATACGCCGTCACCGAAATACGCGCCGGAATAAAAGAATACAGGGCAATTCCATACCTGTTCGACATAAGCGATTATGTATTCAAGCGCACCCGCCGTTGTGGCAAGGTTAAAAGCGTCGGCAGAGGTCACATTGGCGGCAGTTACCTCACCCCACTTTGAAAGATTTGCCTCCTGGGCATCGTTAGTTGATATCTGACAGATGAAGGCGTCTACCTTTTCATCTTTTTTAAACTTGGTGCTGTTTGCGAGCCGCTGCGTATATGAGCCGTACGCAACAGGCAGCACACTATCAGGGTCAGTAAACAGTGTTGTACCGCTGACGGCCTCCTTCACCGACTTACATTTTTCAGTCCTGGAAAGCAAGTCGGCCATAGAAACACCGCCACTTGCAGCGCCGTACGTTACCGAGGAACCCAACCAATAAATTGTTTTTCCGCCCAGGCCTTCCTCCTTAGCGGGCTCGTTTTCATTTGCGCAGGCGGTAAGCCCTACACAGGAAATTGTGGCTGCCGCAAGCAAAACACATAAAATCTTAATAAGTTTCATAAAACACCTCACAGAAATAATCTGTCTTAAATGCAGGGAGGGCTGCCGTAAGACAGCCCTCCCTCCGCGGATAAAAGAGCAATATATTAAGGGGTAACCGTAATAGTGTAACTTCCTTTGGCGAGCGCCACAACGTTGAAGTCGCCGTCTTTTGTAACTGTGGCAGAACCTGCGGCAACCGTGCCCCATGAAGCGGGGATATACAGGCTGCCATCGGCGTCTATCGCCTCTACGCTTATCGTTACAGTGCCGTCTTCCGCCCTATCCAGGCTATAAGTAAGCTCTCCCTTGGGCGTTATCACTCCCATCGAAAGCGAAGAGAATGTATCGGTAAGGCGGATGGAATAACTTTCATATCCCGCAGATTCGGGCGAAATGCCGCCGAAATATTTTGAAAGCACGGTGAGAGAGCCGCCCGTCCAGCCGTGGTTTATTGTGCCCGCGTCCTTCTCCCACAGCTCCCAGAGCGTGGAATCTTTGTCGTCTATCATGGGCTGATAGCGGGTGAGCATACGGGTGAGGCAGGCATCGTATTCGCCCATCATGCAGAGCGCCTCTTCGACGAACTTCTCCATATAGGGGCTTGCGCCGTAAGTTGTGGTAAGTATGTTTAAGATTTCGTCGTACATATCTTCGTCGGCGAGACCGCTCACCACAGCCATTGCGTTGGCCCTGTCGTCGTAAGCAGTATCGGAGCTGTATCCGCCCTGCTTTTTAAACTTTTCGAAGCCCGCCGCAACCTTCTGAATTCTTTCGGTAAAGAAGGCTTCGTCGGTGGATATATCAAGTGCTTTTGCAAGTTTCTGCGTTGAAGAAAGCGCATAATAATACCAGCAGTTCTGCAAAACTTCGGCGTCTGCGCCGTCGCCCCAGTCAACCCACATAAACGTTCCGTTGCGGTAAACTATGCTGCCGTCTTCGTTGAGGTCCCATAATTTAAGATAGTTGACGGCCACGGGATAGAACAGCCTTACGGTCTCTTCGTCGCCCGTATACAGCAGATACTCGTACACAGAAACGAGGAAATTGAGCGTCTGCACGGGGTTTTCGTTGGCGGCAAGGCTGGGCGAACGCAGGGGTATGCAGTTATCGGTCTTTGTCCAGCCGATTATATTGAGAATGGTCTTTTTTGTCATCGCCCACGAATTTTCGTCGAGCGAATAGAACGTTTCGCCTATCTGGTTGGCGGCGTCGCCGATATACGGAGAACGCTCCCTTTCAGGGCAGTCCATATAGGTATCGCGCATACAGATGAGCAGGGTGTTCACCGCCTTTTCCCACAGCGTGTTCACATCCTCGTTTTCGGTGACGAACGAGCCCGAACGCTCGCTGTCGTAGCCGCTGCGGCGGTAACCTATTTTAGTGAACGTTATGCCTGCGGGGGCCTCGATTATGAGCTGCGAACCGCTGCGCCAGGGCAGGCTTTCGTAAGCCTGCGCGCCCTCGGCCGTTACATAGTCGTCGCGGAAGGAATCGATGCCCTGACTGGTGAGCGTGTTGGTGTAATACGTAAACCTGAGCCCGCTGCTTTCGGCAGTCAGTTCAAAATAGGGGCTGAACTGCATATTTTCGGGCAGGTCTATCGTTATGGTCGTATCCTGCGCGAGCTTCTGCCCGATATATTCGCTCTCGAGGAAAGTATACTCTTCGTCGAACTTCATAAGCGGAATAACGGAGAGATAGGTATCGTTGAAGGGCTGCGCCCCCGCCTCGCACACCACCGTGGCATCCTCCCAGGAGGAATCGTCGAAGTCGGCGGCGGTATAATCGCCCACGCTTTCGCGCGCGTCGTAATATACGTTCCATTCTGCAAGCATGGATGACTGCGAATAGTTGGGCCAGTCGGCGCCGAGCAGCCCCTGGTTGCGGTATGCGCGCAGCCTGTTTGCCTTGAAAGACGAATCGGAAACTATTGCCTGGTCGCCCGCCTGCATTTGGAAAAGCAACCCCGCTTTGCCGGGGTCGACGCTTGAATTGCCGCCGCGCCCGTTGTATGACACAAGGATCACTAAAGTGTTTTCGCCCTGCTTAAGATAGTCTGTAAGGTCGACCTGCTCATAGAAACTGTCGTACGGGGTGGCGCCGCGCTTGCTGGCTCCGTCTAAAACCGCCAGCTCTTCGTTCAGCCACAGGTAATACTTACTCTCCGCCGCTATGTTGGCGACGGCCTCTTCGGGAACCTCGTCAAGGCTGAACGTCTTGCGGAAGGCGACGTAAGAATTTGCCGATGTGGTGCTTGCCCATATCCATTTTGCGCCGCCCCAGTCGGTCTTTTTGTAATCTTCGAGCGCCGTGTAATAGGCGAGGTCGCTTCTGTCTACCGGCTCCTCCTCGGGCTTTTCATCTACGGGAGGTTTTTCGTCAGGGGGCGGAACTTCCTCGTTTTCGCCGCAGGCAGGGAAAATGCCGAGCCCCATAGCGCCGCACAGCGCAAGCGCCGCTATCTTTAAAAATATCTTCTTCATGATACCGCCTCGCAGAAAATTACTTTATAAGAGCGGAAATATCGTCGCAGGTAAACGTTTCTGTAAGCTCGTTGCCGGCAAGCGTATCGGAATAAGTTACCGTGGCCTTTGTGCCCTCTATTGTCGCCGTATACGACTTTGAAGCGTTTTGCGCATCGGTTATTACGAGCTTGCCGTCGCTGTAAGTCCAGGTCACTGCAACGTTGAAATAACCCATGGGGCTCATCGTGCCCGTGCCGTCTTCAAGCAGAGCTATCGTGCCGTTATTGTCGCCCGCGAAAGTGGCGAGAGTTTCGGGCGCTGCGGGAGCCGACGTTATGGCGGAAATATCGTCGCAGGTAAACGTTTCTGTAAGCTCGTTGCCGGCAAGCGTATCGGAATAAGTTACCGTGGCCTTTGTGCCCTCTATTGTCGCCGTATACGACTTTGAAGCGTTTTGCGCATCGGTTATTACGAGCTTGCCGTCGCTGTAAGTCCAGGTCACTGCAACGTTGAAATAACCCATGGGGCTCATCGTGCCCGTGCCGTCTTCAAGCAGAGCTATCGTGCCGTTCTTGTCGCCCGCGAAAGTGGCGAGAGTTTCGGGCGTTTCGGTGGCAGGGGGCGTCAATTCCTCAAGGGCGGAGATATCGTCACATTCCATGGTGTAGTTTATGTTGTTGCCCATCGCGTTGCGCGTATATTTAACGGTTGCCGACGTGCCCTCGATAGTGGCCTCGGTTTGCGAAGTGGCGCTCGTATTTATCACCAGCTTGCCGTCGGAGTAAGTCCACGACCACGTCTGGCTGATGACGTACTTCGCCTCATCTGTGGCGGGGTCGACGTTGCCAACATAGAACAGCGCCGTGCCGTCTTCCTGCAGATACAGTCTGCCGGGGGCGCTGTCTTCCGCCGGCTCGAACATAACGGCGTACTCCGGCTCTTCAAACACATAGAGGTTGCCCTGTATGAAGGCGTCAAAATCTTTATATTTAACGGTCTTGCTGCCCGTTACCTGCTGCTGGCGGCCGGAGAATATGGGGCAGTCGAGCGTAAAGGTTATGGTCCCTTCCGACGTGGGATAGAGCTCGTATTCGAACCTGCTTGTGGCAAAGCCGCCGCCCATTATGTTTTCGGCGTCCTCATCGTAGCGCACGCTGAGCTTTATGCAGTCGAGGCCTTCGGAATTTTGAGTTTCCTCCCAGGAGCCCGTCCACCACTTTTCAGAAAAGCCGCTGTTTTCGGTATAGGCGGAACTATCCATACTGAGGATATTGTATCCGCTACCGGCGACGGTTCCGTCGTCGAACAGATTGAGCAGTATGTAATAGTCGAAGCCGAATCCGGTAAGAGTTTCGTCGGTGTAATGGCCGGTAAACTGCCATTCGATCTCCGCCGTTTCGGTTACGGGCGGATCTTCTTTTCCGTCATCTTTCTCTGTGTTGTCGCCGCAGGCGGTAAGACTGAGCGCCATTGTGGCGGCAGCCGCCATGACAAGCCCGCCGATAAACCATTTCTTCATTCTTTTCATTGTTTCTCCTCCTTTTGCACGGAAACTTTGTAAGTAAATCACATTATATAAAAGAATTTTTCAAAATCAATGGCTCATACGCGAGTCGCCGACAATCGTGCGCGAATAGCAAAAGGGACCCCCGTAAACCGGGAGTCCCCACAATTATCGTAATATTAAGTTCTGCCATCTACACTGCCACGGCAGCCGGAACGGCCGCACGGAGCACGGCGGCATTGAGAGTATATATATCCTCCTCTGCCGATATATCGAGCCCGCCGTCGTATTTTTCCACTATGCGTCTGATGCTGAGTATGCCGTAGCCGTGCTGGCTGGTATCGTTCTTGGAGGTAGCGGGCGTTCCGTTTACAAATTTTATTTTACCGGCAAAATAGTTCTGCTCGTGCACGACTATCATATTGCCCACAGTTTTGATGCTCAAAGTGACGGCGCGCCGCTCTGGCTCAACCTTCATCACCGCCTCTACGGCGTTATCGAGAATATTGCCGAACAGCGAATATATGTCGGCATCAGACATAAAACTAAGGTCGCCGCCTTCTGCCATTATAGTGAGTTTTATTTTATTCTTTTCGCAATACAGGCTCTTTTCCGTGAGTATGAGATCAAGCGCATCGTTGCCCGTCTTTACTATGGCGTCGTATATCGATATCTGCCCTTCAAGTTTTTCAAGCTCGTCGGCAGAAAGTATGTTACGCTTGCCGAGCACCGAACTTATCATCTTTTTAAGATCGTGGCACTTGATGTTTACAGCGTCTATCGTATCCTTCTGTATCTCGTACTGTTCCCTTCGCTTTCTGTCGAGCTGTTCGACCATATCGAGTTCATAGCGGTATTGGCCCGCCTCGAACAGATTGAGCGCCGAGCACAGGCTTACCATGCAGCATATAACGGCAAACAGCTTTATTATGACCATGGCGTTGGGAAAAGTTTCGGCAACGGGGACGTAAACGCCGAGGATCACCGTTATGAACAGCACCAGGACGGCAGGCAAAAGCACCTTTTTTGAATTGAGCTTTATTTTACCGTTCCTGCACAGCACCCAGCCCGCCAGATATCCCGTGCAATATACCACGAGATAGACCAGAATCGTGAGCACGAAGTACTCTATATCGTAGTTGAAATAGATGTTTTCAATGCCGAGCAGTATGCCGAAGATGATGCTGACCGAATTGGCGATATGCTCGAGGCTCCACCCCGCGGCGTCGTATAACACCGCCTCGAAAAATCTGCATTTGAAGCAAAAACATAGGAGAGCGATCACTTCAAAAAAGAAAAACACATCGCACAGCACATACATAAAACTGCCGAGCGAACTGCCGAATTCAAAATACCGCACAGACTTCCACATAAAGCCCGACAACGCCGTCATGACGCAAAAACAAAAAATAAACCTCAACACAAAAAATCTGCGCCGGGGGCGGTATGCCGAAAATGCAAGAGCGCCTATTATAAGACTTGGGAAAAACTTATAGCCGAAAAAGGTGTTTATGAATTCCTGCATATCAGCCCCTGTTACCCCAGAATTTCGCAAGCGCCTTCATAAATTCCTTACGACGATAGCGGCTTATTATGAGCATATCGCTGTCCACACGGACGGCGTTGTCGCTTACTTCTGAAACGTACCTTAAATTCACAAGGTAACACCTGTTACACAATACAAAAGATTCGGCAGATAGCTGCTCGGCGGCGCTTTTGAGCGAACCGAGTAGTTTGAAATCACCCTTGACCGTGTGGTATATCAGATAATGGCTCAAAGTTTCCACATATTTTATATCGTTTTCATCGATATACTGTATATCTGATCCCACTTTGAGCTCAATTAGTTTTTTCCTGTTGGCGGCAACATAATTGAGCGCACGCTTGATCTTTAAGGCAAAACTATAATAATCCAGCGGCTTTACGATAAAGTCGAGTGCACTGACTTCATACCCCTTTATAGCATATTTTGCCATTCTGGTAACGAAAATTATAGCGGTGCTCTCATCGGTCATGCGGATGCGCTTGGCCGCAGCCATACCGTTAAGCTCCTTCATATCTATATCAAGAAAGACAATATCATACTTTGGCGAATAATCTGACATCAATTCGCTGCCGTCATGAAATTCGGCAATACCGTACTCCCCGCCGTTCTCTTTAAAATAGCGCTCTAACATTATTCTGAGCGCACGGATATCTTTGTTATCGTCATCAACTATTGCGATAGAATACATATCTCCCCCCTTACGCCGCCGCTTATACGCAAAAAAGCGATCTTATCATATGTGGATCGGCGCCGATGATTTTATTTTTCTCTTTCCGCAGACCAGGTGTGCCGATGCTGCGATAAATATATTCACGCCGCAATGCTATCAACTAAGAAATGCCGCAAATGCACGAACGATACCGGCAGTTGCGCGCATGCGCATAATTCAGCGCACTACACGTTGCTGTTTAAAAAATCTGCGCTGATTTTAAGCGACTTCACAGGATCGCCGTCTATCCAGTCGGCATGGTTCTCAAGGATAACTGCCTCTACGCCCAGCTCTTTTGCCTTTGCAACAAGCCTTTTAAGCGGCATATTGCCGGTCCCGAGTTCCATTCCGCCGGATTTGCGGATGGAGGCCGTTTTGCCTGCGGGACGGAATCCCCTGTCGTTTATGTGCCACAGCCGCAGGCGCGTTCCCAGGCGATCCATCCATTCTACAGGGTCTGCTCCCGCTTCCGCTATCCAATAAGAGTCGTATTCAAAATTGACAAGCTCGGGATCGGTATTTTCAATTATAGCCTCGAAAGCGGTATTATCTGACCCCTGAATACGGCAGAGCTCGCAATTATGATTATGATACAGCAACCTTAAGCCGCGTTTTTTTAGCATACTGCCCGCCGAATTCAGGTCATTAGCAAGCTTTAACACCTCGGCTTTATCTGAATAGTCATATTTGAACATCCCGGTTATCACCACCGTATCGGTACCGAACCCCTCCGCCTCGGCGGAGACCATATCTGTCTTTGACGTTATTGTCCCCAGATCTTCATGTATGCTTACTACTTTAAGTCCGCTGCTCTTTATGATATTTTGCCAGTCAAGTTTCCCGCAAGGACCTATTGCCATGCCCGCCATTGCGGCAAAACCGCGTATGACCAAAGGAAGTTTTCTGGTGAGAAACCCACACATTTCAATCGCCTCATACCCGCACCCCTTTGCAACCGAAAGAACACGCGCGGCCATGTCTTTATTTTTAAATGCATCCCTTATGGCAAATTGCTGCACGGCCTTAAGCATAAACTCCTCCTTCCCTCGCATCATCACAAAAGATGACGAGAGCAACAGTTTAAAAAAGCGCCCTATTAAGGGCGCCCGCAAAGAAATACCCTTAATATTGTTTGCTCTACAATCCGAGCTGAAAGGGGGAAAAAGGGTACACCAATGCCGTCGTATCCCCAGGAGCGTTTATTATGATCGTAGAGCATTTTAATTATAACACAAGCTTATGCAAAAATCAACAATAAATTTAAATGCCTGTTTTATCAAACACATATTTAAATTTTCTATATTATATCTTGTGTTCATTGAAATCGGCCAATCGTTTTTCCAATTCCGCCGCAGTCATGTCGTCCCAATAAGTATCATCTGTCATAACCTGATGGTATAAATATTTTGTCTGCTTCTCTGTAAATTTTGGTTTATACATTATATCTTTTTCCTTCTCTAATTTAATCTAACCATCGATAATTTCATGAAAGACTTTTTAACATTAAATACATTTCAGGAATACCATTCATTACGGTATCGTATATGATTGTTAAATCAATAAAACCATAATCGTGAACGATCCGATTTCTCAAACCTTTTATCTCCCGCCAAGGAAGAGCCTTATGCTTCATCTTAAATTCCTGAGTAAGTTTGTCGCTATTTTCGGCAATCTGTACCAAACGAAACATAATACAATCAATTAAGACAGGAATGCTTCAACCTCATTATAAGATTTTCCATGAGTATGTTCGATCAAAAATTTTAGATCATCTAAAACTTTACCCAAATAATACTTGTCGTCTTTTTTGTTATCCATAAATTTTGATTCCATCCTTTAATATCTCTCGTACGAGCACCGTATTATTATTCAGTTGATCCAAATCCAGCACATCAACTTTTTTTCTTAACTTTTCCCGAAGTGTTTCTACCAATCCGAAAAATTTAAGCCCGTTTACAGGCATTGCTACAAGTAAATCCACATCGCTCTTTTCTGTTTGTTTTCCTTTGGCATAGGAGCCGAATATGTAGCAATATTCTACGTCATATTCTTCAAATACCGGGGAGCAAATTTTTTTAATTTGATCTACAGTCAGAAGTCCGTGTTCCTCATCGATTCGACCATATTCATTTAACGTCTGACAAAAAAATTTATGCTTGGCCGCAGATAGTTTCCCTTCATCATTTTCATATTTAATATAGGTTCTTCTGCTAACTCCCAATATCTGCGCCGCCTGCACTTGCGTCAATCCTTTTTCCTGTCTGATACTTCTAAGTTCCATTCTAAACACCTCAAATACATTATACTACTCTTCACCAATCTTGTCAACAGGCAAGTGCAAAATTTGCACATTTATTAAATATACAATGTGCATTTTATTCATATACGGCAAAATACATTAGTGCATTTTTATATGTGTGCTATCATCAGGGAACATTGATATAGTGCCAATATGGTATTATTTTATAAGTTCTTCGATCGAACAATTTAATGTTTGCGCAAGGGCATACAGCGTTTCAGCCTGTGCTTTGGCTATATCTACCGTGCCTTGTTCATACGCCTTAATGGTACGGAGCGGCACATTTGAAAGGTTTGCAAGCTGCGTCTGACTGATACCACGTTTTTGCCTTATCTCCTTGAGAGGGCACACGGGCTTTAAGTATTTTGCTATCAAGTCCATGCTGTGCGTAATATCCATTTCATGATAGGGGAAATAGTGATCCAGAATTTTGCTGCAAGGTATAGCGGCTATGATTGCGGCATACGGTTTATTGAAATACCACTGCGCATAGGCAAGCACCCAACCCACCCAATATTCGGGCGAGGCATAACTGCCTGTTTCTATATTCAGAGGCTCATTGCCTAATATTAGCGCCAAAAGCTCGTTTGCCGACTTCCCAAGTGCATAGACAGGATCGGCGACTTCAAGTGCGTGGCTTACTGGAGATGATACGAATTTCTGAGCAAAGGTATCGATTTCGATATGTTCTTCCAAAACTGCAAGTTCAAACATTACAGATACTTTTCTTTGGATGATATCAAGGAACTGTTCATTGTAGGCGTGGATCATCAGGTTCAACACCTCCGCGAATAATGTCGTTCAGATAAAGGTCGTCAGGCGAAAGTATTCCCCGCCTATTGCTCAAAAATTCCATACGCGCCTGCTCATTGCGGGCTTTTCTCAAAGGATAGTAAGTCGCCGCATCAGCTGTTTCGTAGCCTAAAAACCTTAACTTACCAAATGACTTTTGCGACATTAAAACGACCTGTTCACCGAGATTGCCTAATTTAAGAGCTTCCGAAAGTCTCTGAACGGAAATTGTGTTATTCAAAAAGCTTTCAGCATAGGCAAAGTAAGAATCATCGGCGCGATAACCCTTAATAATATCATACTCTTTTACAGGAAGAGAGAAATGCTCAATTAGATATTTTTTCCCTGCCTTAATAATATCGTTTTTAAGTGTAAACACGCGATTCTGCAAAAGCAAAGTTATCCAATGTAACGTAGTAAAACCCTTTTGTGAAAGGTCTAATATCTTCAATCCTTGCAAATCAAGCGAATACTTATTTGCATATCCATCGCGGCTCTCTTCTACCGCCCACTCTTTTGCAAGATCAAGGGACTGCGTACAATAAAATCCCAGACCATAATCGTTGTGTAGTTTGCCTTTGCCGAAAATAGGCTGCTTAATAATCGAAACAGAGCCGTGGTATAATATCATTTCAGCCATATCGATTGCCCTCCTGTATGGATATTATATCATTACAATGTCCCAATGTCAAGATAAAACAGCAAAATAAAGAAACGGCATCATCTTTCCGTAGTTTCGGAAGGATGATTTTTTAACAACGCATCATCCAATTTTTGTTTAAGCCTTTCCATCACCTGCTCACCGGGAATAACGCGACCTTTTTCGATATCCTGCAAGCCCTCCGATATTTTCAAACATAAATCAAATTTATCCCATTCAGATTCGGCTGGCAGCTTGATAGAAAAAGGAATACTTTGAGTATATAATATCTGATACAAAAAAATATTTATTGCTTCATTCAGCGAGCATCCTAAATCATATAAAATATCTGACGCCAGATCTAATATCCTTGCATCTACGC
>ERZ1090865.576-NODE-576-length-20771-cov-5.742663_pt1 | contig 20771 bp, 17 predicted proteins | sample MGYA00478478_ERZ1090865 | MGnify/ENA primary metagenome ERZ1090865 (study PRJEB33644, sample SAMEA5815715) | chicken gut metagenome | biome: Chicken; feature: Gastrointestinal Tract; material: Caecum | place: Ireland | collected 2019-01-01 | study: A study of the... | reverse complement strand
CACAAACTACCCTTCCTCCACCGTGAAGCTGAAGTCCCGGATGGCTTTGGTGATGCTGCCGCCGGTGCCATACATCTTTTGGATATGTTCCAGCCTGAGTATTTCCTTCATGTGATTTCACCTCTGGCTCCATTGTACGGGATTTCCGGGCGGGAGTGTATCGGGTTTTCTTGCGCAGTTCTTACAAAAATGAAAGACCAGGCAGAGCCTGGACTATCTCGCGGATTTACGTTCCTGCTGGCATTTGCCTGCTGAGCCCGCGACTGTTTCGTATAGCCATGCCAGCCCCGGCCGAGGGAGCGCAGCCACGGACTGGAGACTCCGCTAAAAGGGCGGTGGGCTGCGCAGCCGAGCGCTGCCTGCGGCAGATGCAGCGAGGCGGAGCAGGGGCAGCGGCGGCGACCGCGTCCGGTGGACGAAACAGGGAGCTGTTGTTGGCTGCGTAGCTGAGCCGCTGCCTGCGGCAGAAACAGGCGAGGCGGAGCAGGGGCAGCCGTCCAAATATGCAAGCGGGCGGCGACCCGCGCTGCATATTTGGTCAACGGCAACCCGGAGCAGCGCTCCAATTTTCACAAGGGCGCTCCGCCGCCCGCCGGGAAAATTGGCTAAGCGCAAGAGGAACGCGGTCTGTTTTTTGCAAGGGCGCTCCCGCGGCCCGCAGCAAAAACAGGGCACCGCAACCCGGATGGTTTAGATTCTATCTGCGCACGCTGGCAATGGCATCGTTGACCGTGAACGCGAGCCGGACGGTGGTGCCGGCTCCTTCCCGGGAGGTGATTTCCAGCCCGATGTCCAGCTTGTCGCACAGCCGTTTGCAAAGGTAAAGCCCAATCCCGGTGGAGCTATGGACGGTGCGGCCGTTTTGTCCGGTAAAGCCCTTTTCAAACACCCGGGGCAGATCCGCCGCCGGGATGCCCAGGCCGTTGTCCTCCACCAAAAGGCAGATTTGTCCCGGCCCTGACTCTGCGGCAAAGCGCAGCCGGGGCGCGGCGGTCCGGTATTTGACCGCGTTGCCGATCAGCTGGCTTAAGATAAAACAGAGGGATTTATCGTCGGTGTAAACCACACCGGGCATCTCCTCCACAAGGACCTCCACCTGATTTTGGCGCAGCAGATATTTATTCTCTGCAATGGCCTGGTGAACCACCTGTGCCAGATGGGTTTCCCGGATCAGGGAATCCTTCTCGGTGTGCTCGCTGCGGGCATAATAGAGGGCCTGCTGGGTGTAGTGGGTAATGCGCTCCAGCTGGGCCAGCATCTCACGGGATGGGGCGCCGGGATGGTTCTCGCAGAACAGTTTTGCGGCGGTGATGGGGGTCTTGATTTCATGAATCCACTGTTCGATGTATTCCTGATATGCTTTGTGTTCCCGCCGGGCGGCAGCAATCTCTTCCAGCATGGATTTTTCCGCCATCTGCATCAAACGGCGGTACACTGCCTCTTCCGCTGTCGCGGGCGGAGGCAGCACCTCGGGCAGCAGATAACGCTCTTCCAGCTGCTGCGCCTGGGTCAGCAAAGCGCTTAACCGCCGCCGTTCCAGCAGGCATCCGACCGCCAGCCACGCCGCCAGCACGCCCAGCCAGACGGCGGCGATCAGCAAAACGGTTCCGGGGCTGCTGCCCCCTGCCAGCAGAAACAGCGCCAGCGCCGTCAGGCCCAAGAGGTTCAGCAGTACCGCAGGAAGGTGATCTTTCCAGTATATCATATCAGATACCCCTGCCGGTGTTTGGTCTGGATGAAACCGGTCAGCCCGATGGAGGCCAGCTTTTCCCGGATGCGGCTGACGTGGACACTGAGGGCATTGTCGTCGATGTAGAGCTGGTTATCCCACAGAAAGTCAACCAAATCCGCCCGGGCACAGATGGTCCCGGCGTGCCGGAACAGGTACCAGAGGATTTTCTGTTCGTTGCGGGTCAGCTCCACCGTCCGGCCCTGGAAGTCCAGTCTGCCGCTTTCAGGGTGGAGCACAGCGCCCTTCCAGCAAAGGGACTCCTCTCCCGCATCGGGATAAGCCCGGCGCAGCAGGGCAGCAATTTTGGCCAGCAGGATGGCCGGGCGATAGGGCTTGGTGACGAAGGCGTCACCTCCCAGCAGGATGCTGGTCAGCTCGTCCTGGTCGGTACTGCTGCTGGTGACAAAGACGATGGGCGCCTGGGAGAAGGCCCGGATTTGGGCGCACAGATCGAACCCGCTGGCCCCCGGCAGGCCGATGTCCAGCACCACTAGGTGGGGCCCAAAGGTCTGCATCCGGGCCAGGGCCGCCGCAGCGTCCCCGGCTGTCTCCACCTGGTAGCCGCTGCCGGCCAGCAGAAGCTGGAGCTGCTCCCGGATCACCGGGTCGTCCTCCACCATGAGAATTTTGTACTGCATAGAAAAAACCTTCTTTGGGGTGGATGTTTTTGGATTCATTATAGCAAAAGGGTTCAAGAAGTACAAACAGAAGCAGCCCAAGACGTGACAGGTTTGCCGCTGCAGTCTTGTCTTAACAGGCATTTCCGCATACATCCGTTTGTTTATCATGAGGGATACAAATCGCGCACATCCCATGGCACCAGCATCTGCAGTCAAAGCAAGCGGAACACTTGCGCAATACCGTCCTGCAGCATGGTCTCCCAAAATCCACTCCATCAATTGAAACGTTCCATTTTAAAACAGTCTCCCATCGTTCAAGGCAGGAAATGCACCATGTCTCCTGCCTGGGGGCGCCGTCAGGCCCGCCCGCATTGGGGCGGGGTCATGGCACTGTATCCAACCCGGACGCTGATGAAGCTGTCATCGCCCTGTGACTTTCGCCAGCGAGCTCCCCTTCCCTGGATGCCATACCTCGGTTCATTCCTAAAAATCCAACGTTTACTACAATTTCAATGACTTTTCCTTTCCCGACGCTATACTGGATTCAGAATTGATTTTGAGCCCAATGGAATGAACAGCGCGGCCCGCTACAGGAGGCACTTATGAACCAAACACTTCCGAAATACATCACCAAAATCCTGTGGATGGGCGTTCTTCTTGCAGCCTTGATCGCTGCCTTTTTCTGTTACAGCTGGATTCCTATTCAACCCTGCATCCAGCAAAGCAATTCCATGTCTGTTCTGATTACGACGTATATCCATGGGCAGGCCGCCGAAATTTCCTCTTACCATTTTACATCGGAGGATGCCGGCTATCGTGAACTATCCAGTTTGTTATCCTCCACAGCCTATCGCAGGCAGATGAATCAAACTGCCAGGTCTCACGACACCGCAAATCAAAACAAATGCGTCTGCCTTGCGATCCAATATGATGCGGATGGAGACGTCCAGCTTTGTATGGAACTCTGGTCCGACGGAGTGTTTTTCATCAACGAAAGCGCTGTTGATTTATGGTTTTCTTCGACAACCAAACAGGAACTGTTTGAAAAGATTTCTGATGCGGTCATTTCTTAAATATAAGGCTGGCACAGCCCACTGTAAGGATTGGATGGAGGATGCAAACCATGTCGGATTTGATTTTTCTTTCGTATGAAGTCATCTGCTCGCTGATCGGTTGTTTGATCTATTTTGCAATCCATCGAAAGGGTATCCTGAGCGGGAAGCCCTCCGGAACATTTACTTTGTATCTTTCTGTCTTTGTTGTATATATTGTTTTGGTTTTACATACCACAGGGGCCGGAACCATCTGGGATGGCCTTACCTATCCTTTTACCCTTTCCAATCATCAGATGAACTGGATCCCCTTTGTTTCGGACCTGATTCATCCCCTTGTGGCACCCAAAACGGTGCTGGACTGGGTTCTTCTGTTGGTCAATGCCGCCATCGAATCCCTTCTGAATCTGGTTCTTTTTATTCCGTATGGCGTCCTGCTTTATGTGTTATGGGGCGTACACAATGAAAAAGCCATTGCCTGGAATGGTTTTTCTTTCTCGCTCCTGATTGAACTGAGTCAGCTTTTCAATATCAGAGTAACAGACATTGACGATCTTGTCTTGAACACCCTTGGCACTGTGCTGGGTGTGGTGCTTTTGAAGCGCGTGATGGAGCGCAGCGATTTTGTGCGCAAAGCCGCTGCCCTGGACGGCAGCGCTTTGCAGGGAAAGCAGCCCATGGTCCTGGTGACCGCTCTCTTTGCCGGGCGTTTTTTCCTCTACAATGAAATTGGACTGGCCAAAGCCCTGCATTTCATTTGATCCGTCTGTGCGGGCGGAACCTGTCAGGCGGTGTATCTCTCCCCAAACCCAACAGGCCCGCCTCACAAAAGAGGGATTTCCCCCGTAAACTGGAACCAGCCCTCTTGATACTGCATCAGCCAGATGCCTTTGTATTTCTCCACGATGGACTTCACGTTCAGCAGACCAAATCCATGGAGTTTGGCGTCGTTCTTGGTGGTACAGATGCGGCCGTCCTCTATGGCGACTGGCAGGGACGTGTTGCGGACCGAAAAGAAGAATCCTTCCTCCCTCAGTGCCCGCACTTCGATGGCACGGGGCTGGGGGCTTTTTTCGCTGGCCTGGATGGCGTTGTCCAGCAGATTGGCCATCAAAACGGTGAGATCCGCCTGTTGAAAGGGCAGCCCCGACAGATCATTCACCTCAAAGCGAATCTCAATCCCCTTGGCCTGTGCCGTTTTGGCCTTGGTGTTGAACAGAGCATTCAGGGCCGGATGGCGGCAGTCCACCAGAGCCTGATATTCCAGCCTGCGGTCTGACACCGACTTGAGATAGTCCCGGGCAGCGTCATATTCCTGATGCTGCAAAAGCTGCCCCAAGACCTCCAGCTGGCTTCCAAAATCATGGGTGGCTTTGCGCTGTGTCTCATAAAGTTCCCGGGTTGCCTCCATGTTCCTGGATTGCATCTGAAACTGCTCATCCAGCGCCGCCAGCCTTTCCCGATCCCGGGCGGCCTGCTCCATCCTCCGCAGCAGAAACAAAACCGCCAGATTGGCCAGCAGCAGCGCAATACAGCATCCGCCGATCAGCCATTGGTTGACCGGCCTGCCGCTGAGCATGGGCAGAAAAGCCACCAGCGACACAAAAGAAGCCGCCGGAAAAGCAACATACAACACCAGCTGCCGGGGGTTGAGATGCAGCCGGTCCTGCCGCCGCAGCAGCTGGCGGAGGGCCAGAGCCGCCACCAGTTCAAATCCCCCATAGATGAAAAGAAACCATCCCTGGCCGGAGGCCTCTCTCCAGACACGGGGCAGCGGATAGGGCAGGTCGTACAGGGCCGAAAAGGCCAGCAGCAGGACGGCGGCATAAAGGCAGCGGCCCAGGTACCACAGCAGCACCAGAAAGAACCGGTACAGGAAGGTCAGCCCGGTAAAAAGGATCCACGACAGGATATAGAACAGCACAAAGGCTGCCAGCATTCCAAAAGGCGCGGCCTGTTGTGCAAAAAGGGCGCCGGATGCGCTGTACCACCCCCAAACCAGCAGCCCGCACAGGCAGGCGATGCCCTTGCCCACAGGCTGCGGAAAGCGGCGGCTGCCGAAGGAACCCAGAAAGACAAGAAAGGTAATCCAGTCAAAAACAGGCACGACTGCGGATAAAGCAGCCCCCTTCAAACCTTCCATCAGGGCCAGGAGAGTTTCCATGAAGTTTGTCCTTTCCACTTCAGATAGTTCTGTTTCAGCTCGGCATAGTATTTTGTGCTGACCGGCAGCCGGACGCCGCCCCGCAACTCCACAGCCCCGTATTGAAACCGCTGGATATAGACCATGTGAACCAGATAGCTGCGCTGCACCCGCAGAAATCCCGCCCCTTCCAGCTGCCGGGCCAGCTCGGTTAAACTGAAATAAAAACGGCAGGTTGGCCGTTGATTGTGGAGCAGATGGGCGGTGACCATCCGCTGGTCCGATTCAAAATAGAGGATGTCCCGCAGGGGCAGTTCCACCGCTTGGCCTTCTGAGCGGACGATGATGGACCGGCGCCTGCGGCGCAGTTCTTCCACCGCAAGGGTAAAGCAGGCGGGCAGCTTTTCTTCCAGCGCTGGTTTCAGCAGGTAGCGGAACGCCTGCACCTCATAGCCTTCCGGGGCATACTGGACAAAGTTTGTGATAAACACAATCACCGCGTCCGGACGGGCGGCCCGGAGCCGCCGAGCCAGGGTCAGCCCATTCATTTCCTTCATGTCAATATCCAGAAAAGCCAGGTCAAAACAGGATAGATCTTCCAGTTCTTCCGGCCGGCTGGTTGACACTAGGTTTGCCCCCATCCCCTGGCAGGGGCCCGCCAGCAGAGCGGTAATCCGGTCCAGATCCTGCCGGTCATCGTCGCAAACCAAAAGATTCATGTGCATCACTCCCAACAACGCAGAAAAAACATCCTCCTGATCTTTTATTGTAGCAGAACCTGCGCGGTTTTTTCCATGAAAATGCAGCAAACCACAGATTTTCTGTCATCAACACAGGTTTACGGACCGTTTTTGAAAGCCGCATTCAAATGGATTGACAGGAGGATTCGTTCCATGATGGCGGAGGATTTTCTATGCCTGCTATTCCTCCGACAACCAGCGGGAGGAGTCCATTCAAGGCCGGTCATTCCGATCCATTCAAACCCCGGATCCATGGGGACAATGTACCATCACGGAAAGGGCATGGGCTGGATGAAGGGAGGATGCATCCGTATGAAGCCGTACCAGGGAATCTCGGCCTATCTTAGTTTTGTGGTATTGCCGTTTATCGTGTCCGGTAAAAAAGCCCCGCGGTGTGTGTCAGACACCGCAGGGCTTTTGTCGTTTCCGGGATTCTCCGGGGACGGATCAAACACGAGGCGCAGGCACCAAAAAGCAGCACCCCCGACGGTCTGCTCAGTTGTCTCCTCTGTGATACCGGATCTTCATGTGCTCGGAGGCATTTTTGAGAATCTCCCCAAGGGCCTTGTCCGACTCTTCCCGGACCATATCCGCAATCTTTTGGTTTGCCTCCTCCAGGATTTCAACAGGCGCCCCCTGCCGGATCTTCTCATCGTACTCGTACAGGAACTGCTGCCCGCAGTTCATCACGGCATTCACATACCGCTCATCCAGCAGCAGGGCATTCCCGAAGTGGGCATCTGTCAGCGCCGCAATGAGCCGGCTGTGCCAGTACATGCTGTTTGTGGAAACCGTTTCAGTGGTACCGCTGAGATACTTGGGAAACTCCGTCACATTCGCGTAGACCGGGAAGCAGGCCGTAAAACCGCTGCCGCCCATCGACAGCCACTCCACGCCCTGGATGGCCGCCGGCAGGCCGCCGCGGATCTGCATGATCCCGCACACATCGCTGTTGGGCACGCCGATGGTGCGATACCTGCCCTTGCAGGCGGCGGTCTGATCGTAGGGATTGTAAGGCGTCCCCTGATAATAGGAGCCCAGCAAATACCGCACATCCTCCACCGTCACCTTGCGCTCAGGCACAAAGGACCAGGGAATGTCGTTGCTTTCCGGGGTGAAGTCGGCATTCTCCCCTTCCCACTTGCAGGTCCGGGGCATGAAATACCGGCCCATGAACCAGGCCCGGGGCGTATTGTAAATATGGTCCGCATCCGAATGGGAACCGAAGGCCAGTCTCGGATTGAAACCCGCCCCTGTATCCAGCGCCAGGCGGTACTTCTCCACGAACGCCTGCAGGTCCCGGGAGCAAAGGTTTTCCTTCTGCTCCCCGTACGCGTCCGAAAAGTCAAAGTGATCCAGACCAAACTGGTTGGGCATGACCACCACCCGGTCATCCGGCACGCGTCGGGCAATCCAGTGGTGGCCGCCGATGGTTTCCAGCCACCAGACTTCATCGGCATCTGCAAAGGCCATGCCATTGGGCTCATAGGTGCCGTACTGCTCCAGCAGTGCGCCGGTGCGCAGCACGCCTTCCCGGGCAGAATGAATGTAGGGAAGCACCAGGGTCACCAGGTCCTCTTCCCCAATTCCGCCGGGAACTGCTTTGGTATTGCGCCCTTTCTTTTCCTGATACCGGACATAGGGGTCTGCACCAATCACCCTGGCATTGCTGGTGATGGTCTCGGTGGCGGTCATGGCCACATTGGCCTCATTGATGCCGCAGGCGGGCCACACGCCATTGGTCTTTTTCACGTTGGGGCAGTCGGTATAGCGCATGGCCTTCTCGGGGAGCGAGACCGTCAGGTGAGAAATAACCGTTTTATATGTAGCAGCCTTCTCCCTGGCCGGGTGCGCCAAAAGGCGCTTGGCTTCAAATCCGCCGTCATCATTGCGGGCAATGATGGTGGAACCGTCATGGCTGGCTTTCCTGCCCACCAGAATCGTTGTACAAGGCATAGATGTCTCCTTTTTCATCTGCATCCGTTTCATTTCTGCACAGCCTGGTCTTGCTGCACAGCAAACTTCCTGCATCCAAGAATCGACAAAAAATCTGTTTCTTCTTATTTGCCGCATTTATGATAGCACGGACGCTGCGCCATTTCCAGTCCCTGTTTTCTCCGGTCTGCTTCCAGCCCTTTCATCTCTTTACATCTGGTTGGGATATGTTATACTAGAATTATAAAAATGGTGCGATTCCCGGAAGATGGTTGAGTCAAAAAGGAGGCTGGATGGTAATATGTCTACAGCTTTGTTTGGCATTCTGCTTGCGATTGCCTTTTGGGTGGCAATCATTGTCGTGATCATCCGGATTGTGAAATATCTCATCCGGTATGGCATGGAGTATGGGATCAACTATTACTTCGATGAGAAAGAGAGACGGGAAGCTGCAAAGCAGAAACAACAGGATTCATGACAAAGCCTCTGGCGCTCTGCCCTGACGTACGCATAAAACTTTCTGCTTCAAGGATTTCGGTCTGAATCTTTACGATCTTTTATCAATCATGAACGAACGCGGCAGGATCGTCCAACCGGACTCCTGCCGCTGTTTCCTTTATGATCAAAATCCGCTTTCCCAGGAAGGCAAAAAATGAAGCAAAACAAGGGAACCAAAAGGCTGCGCATCCAATCTCGTAAATTTTCTGTATGGATCCCCAGCAGCAAAATCACCGGCATCGTTCTCTGTCTCTGCCCGGGGCGTGCAAGGGTAACCGCCCAAAACATCTGCACCCCCATGATTTGGGCTGGACGCCAGGGAGATGAACTATTTTTACTTGCGGCAGATCTGCCCACTTTGCTATAATAAGTACAGCAAAGGAGGGTAACACCATGGGGATTCTCTATAACCGGCTCCTGATCACCCTGAATGACAGTGACCCGGACTCCACAGATTATCATATTGCGCTGGTGATGCTCCAGCATATGACAAGCCTGTCTTCCCTTTCCATTCAGGAATTGGCCTGTCTGTGCAATGTTTCCAAGTCCACCATTTCCAAGTTCATCCGGGTGCTGGGCTATGAGGATTTTGCTGATTTCCGGAATGCTGCGGTTTTCCGTGACAATAAATATGACAACCCCTTCAACTTCGTCCACGATGTCCTGGGCTTTCTCAAAAACAACCCCGGAGACTCCTACCTTCTTACTCTGCTGCGGGATATGCAGGAAAGCTACGCCTCCCTGGACTGGACCATGGTGGACCGGCTGGTGGTGGATTTGGCCTCCCATGAGCGAGTGGGCGCTTTTGGAATGATGTTTTCAGAGTCGGCGGCCCTGGACTTTCAAATCAAGCTGGGCTACAGCGGCAAATTTATCATCACCAACCTGAACGACCGCAAACAGATGCATTTTCTCCGCCATGCCGATGAAAACACCCTGGTGATCATCTTCAGTGACAGCGGCGATTATATCAACCGCTACAGCAATATTCAGGACTTCATCCGCAAAAACGACTTTGACGACACCAAAGCCAAAGTGGTTCTGATCACTTCCAATCCCAGGGCTGCTCAGGACCCGCGGATCGCCTACAGTATTCTGTACCGTCGCACCGGCACCCTTCACACCCATCGAATCGTCTACCAGATGCTCACCGACCTGATCGCCTATAAATACCGCACCTATGTCGAAACCAACGGCAAAATCCTTCCGGCAGTCAAAGACTGACCTGTGTTTCCTAAAATCGAAATAGTCCCCTCTCCCTCTCCTTATTCTTCGCTCCTCCGAGATCAATCTCGGGGGAGTTTTTGTTTTCAGTTTCTAAAAATCGAAAAAGCAGGCTTTTGTCTGGGCAGAATTGTATAATTCATTTCGTAATCGTGCACAAAATCCAGTCAAATTCAACCAAGGAGGAAACAAAACCATGAGACTATCCAAAGATTTTCTCTGGGGCGGCGCCATTGCGGATTTTCAGGCTGAGGGCGGCTACCAGGAGGGTGGACGCGGGCTGTCCACCCATGATTTTGAGTCGGCAGGCTCCATCGATCATCCCCGCTGCAACACCCTGCAGATGCCCGACGGCAGCCGCGCCACAGCCCAGAGCCACTTCTTTGGGCCCGAAAGCCTGCCTGACGGGGCCCAGCCCGCTATTTTCCCCGACCTCTACTATCCCAGTCACCGGGCTGTAGATTTCTATGGGCATTTCCGGGAAGACATCGCCCTGATGGCTGGAATGGGATACAACGTATTCCGTTTTTCCATCTGCTGGAGCAGAATCTATCCCACCGGCGAGGAGAGCGTCCCCAACGAGGCAGGGCTGAAATTCTATGAAGAAATTCTGGACGAGCTGGAAAAGCATCAGATGCAGCCCCTGATCACCATTCATCACGACGAGCTGCCAGCCGCTCTGGCCCTGAAGTATGACGGCTGGTCCAGCCGCCACACCATCGACTGCTATCTGCGGTACTGCCGGACTCTGTTTGAGCGGTTCGGCAAGCGGTGCCGCTACTGGCTGACCTTCAACGAGATCAATGCGGTCCGCGGCTTTGCGGCCTGCGGCACCCGAAAGGCCGACAACCAGACCCATTACAACGCTGTGCACAACATGTTCCTGGCCAGCGCCCAGGCGGTCAAGCTGGGCCACGAAATGATGCCTGGCTCCCAGTTCGGCGCCATGTATGCCCTGAGCGAAATCTATCCCGCCACCTGCAAGCCGGAAGACGTATTCCGTCACATGCAGTGCCGCCGGGAGAGCTGGTATTTTGTGGACACCATGGCCCGGGGCCGCTATCCCTCCTATGCCGGCGATCTTCTGGCCCGCCGGGGCGTCACCCTCCACACCCAGCCGGGAGATGACGCAATCCTGGCAGCCGGCGCTCTGGATTTTGTTTCTTTCAGCTATTACCGGTCCTGCACCATCAGCACCGATACCAAGTTCAACGTCGTGGGCGGTGATCCCAATCCCTATCTTCCCAAGACGCCCTGGGGCTGGCCCATCGATCCTTTGGGCCTGCGCTACTGCATGAACGAAATCTATGACCGGTATCAGAAGCCGATCTTCATTGTGGAAAACGGCCTGGGCGCCATTGATCAGGTGGAAGCCGACGGCACCATCCAGGACGATTACCGGATCAACTATCTGCGGGATCACCTGCGGGCCATGATGGAAGCCATCCTGGTGGACGGGGTGGATTGCCTGGGCTACACCATGTGGGGGCCCTTTGATCTGGTTAGCCTTTCCACCGGCGAAATGAAAAAGCGGTATGGCGTGATCTATGTGGATATGGATGATGCAGGCCGCGGCACCCTGAAGCGGACGCCCAAGAAATCGTATGACTGGATGCGGCATGTCATCGAGACGCAGGGCGAAAGTCTCTGGGATGAGACTGCAAAGTCATAATCCAGAACGGTAAAGCGATATGAAATAAAAGGAGGATTTTCTTTATGGCAGAAAGTTTGAACTATCAGCAGATGTCCAAGGACATCGTCCGTCTGGTGGGCGGCGTCGAAAACATTCAGTCTGTCTCCCACTGCATGACCCGCCTGCGGTTTGTATTGAAGGCCGAGAGCAAGGCTGACACCGCCTCCCTGAAGGCGATGAAAGGCGTGCTGGGCGTGGTTTCCGCCGGCGGCCAGTACATGATTATCCTGGGCAAGAATCTGCCTCCCGTCTTTGAGGCGGTCCAAAAGCAGTTCAATCTGTCCGAAGGGCAGAACACCAGCGAAAACCTTGACGCCGATCTGGTGGCAGAAAAGAAACCCCTGACTGTGAAATCTGCAGCGCTGGCCGTTCTGGGTTATGTTTCCTCTTCCGTTTCTCCCATGATTACCGGTCTGGTTGCAGGCGGCATGCTGAAAGTGGTGCTGCTCCTGATTACTCTGGTACGCGCAGACTTTTCCTCCTCCGCCACTTATCTCCTGCTCAGCGGCGTTGCCGATGCCTGCTTTTACTTTATGCCCATCTTTGTCGCCTATGGCGCCGCCAAAAAGCTGGGCTCCACCCCTATCTATGCCATGATCTGCGCCGCTTCCCTGCTGCACGGAAACTACACCTCTCTGGTGGCTGCCGGGGAACCCGTCACCCTGCTGGGTTTGCCCGTCCGCTTGATGAGCTATTCCAGCTCCCTGCTGCCGGCGCTGCTGCTGACTCTCTTCGCCTATTACATGGAGCGCCTGTTCAATAAAATCATCCCCGGCATCTTCAAATCGCTGCTGGTGGGCCTGTGCACCATCACCGTCACCATGATCGCAGGCTTTGTGGTGCTGGCACCTGCGGGCGGCTATCTGGGCAATTACCTGGCAGTCGTCTTCGGATTCCTGGGAGACACCGTCGGCCCCATCGCCATCGCTGTTCTGGCCGCCTGCCTGCCCTGGCTGGTCATGTGTGGTATGCATATGGCCTTGGTCCCCTTCATGACCCAGGCCCTCACCAACCCCGGCTATGATGCCGTTTTCCGCCCTGCTTTCATCCTTCACAACATGGCTGAAGGCGGCGCCTGCATCGGCGTGGCACTGCGGGCCAAAACCGCTGAACTCCGCTCGGAAGCTCTGGGCATCGCCTTCGGCTGTATCGTAGCCGGCGTCACTGAGCCCGCCATTTACGGTATCAACCTTCCCCGCAAGAGCCCTATGATTGGCGTCATGGCAGGCGGTGCTGCCGGCGGCGTGGTGGCCGGCCTGCTGGGCGCAAGAGTCTATGTCATGGGTTATTCCACCATTCTGGCTCTGCCCATCTTCCAGCAGACCATCCTGGCAGCTGCCGCTGCTGTGGTGGTGGCCATCGCGGTGGCCGCTGCTGTCACCTTTATCCTCAACCCTGAGCAGAATACCAAATCTTCATCCTGATTCGTTCCGACTCGTTCGGGCAAACGTCATTCCCTTTGAAAGGGCTGTTGCAAAACGAAAGTTGAGCAACAGCCCCATTTTTTTGTTCATAATTTATGTTGGTCTGGATGCCCTGCCGCTCTGGCCGCTCCGCTGCTTCCAGGTGGCAGTTGACGGTACCAGCGCAAACAAACGCTCTTTATTTTTTCGCACTCAATCTGTTATACTGGAGTCACAGCAACCTTGATTCCCTGCTCACCCTGCAATGAAGGAGCCATTATGGACTACAGCATTCGAGATGTCTCTGAAATTTTAAATTTGTCCCGGGAAATGATTCGCTACTATGAAAAACATGGTGTGATCTCGCCCCGGCGCAATGATGAAAACAATTACCGCAGCTATAGTATCTTTGACATTTTCATGCTGCTGGACACCCTGCAATATAGAAGCTGGGGCATCCAGATCAAAGGCATGCAGGATTTGCGGCAGGAAGACTTTCTCCAGAAAAGCCGTCAGCAGCTCTACCTCTATCGGGAGCAGCTGAAAGAGGAAGTCCTGTACAAACAGCTTCTGCTGGAGCGAATCGACACGATTACCGACCGCTCCCAAACCGCCCACCTGAATTTTGGAAATCACTGGGTTAAAACGCTGCCGGCCTATTGTTTTGTCCCCCTGGTGCAGGGCGATGCCGACCACTACGGCGCCATTAAGATCCCCCAGGAAGCCAGCCGGATCCTCTTTACAGACCGGGTAGCCCCTTTCTGGAATTTCTGTTTTGAAGAGGTGGGGAACCATCAGCTGTGGGGCATCTGTCTTCCCCAGCAGTTTTTCCAGGCCCTTCATCTTCCTGAGATCGAGGGGATGCGCCTGCGGCCTCAGCAAACCTGCCTGTGCAGCATCCTGGACCTGGGGCCCATTGGGAAGTTTGATTCCAACTATGCCCAGCCCGCTCTGGCCTATCTGCACCAAAAGGGCAATGAGCAAGGCGGCACCATGACCGCTATCCTGCTGGGACGGGGCTTTGAACAAGGGCAGTTCGTCCGCCCGGTTGAACTGTATATTCCGCTGCGCCTGAAACCTTGAAACGGTTGCAGGCTTACCGCCCCTGCACTGCCAGGGGCCAGAGCCCAAATGGGAAACACTGCAGCATGATTTCTTCGGGAAGTTTGCCTTTTTGCAAAAAAAGGCAGGCTTCTTTTTGTTATTGACCCTGCAACGCTTCCATACTGTACACTGCCTTCAGAAAAGATCCACCCAATCAAAAGCACTTACTGGAGGTACTGCTTATGTTCGCCAAGTTGTTTTCCCCTATGAAAATTGGCTCCTGCACGATCCCCAACCGCCTTGCAGTCCCGGCCATGGTGACCAACTTCTGCACCGAAGATGGGTTGGTCACCGACCGCTTTGTTCGCTACCTTGAAGAAAAAGCCAAGGGCGGGTGGGGCCTCATCATCACCGAGGACTACGCCGTCAACCCCAATGCCAAAGGCTACCGCTTTATCCCCGGGCTGTACAACGACGCTCAGCTGGAGGGCAACCGGAAGCTGACCGAGACGATTCACCGCTACGATTCCAAGATTTTCTGCCAGATTTATCACCCTGGCCGTCAATCCACCCATTTTGTCAATGGCGGAGTCCAGCCCATCGCACCTTCCGCCACCATGGACCCCCTGCTTCAGGAGATGCCGCGGGAAATGACCGTGGAGGAAATCCATGGCATTGTGGCAGACTTTGCGTCCTGCGCCAGGCGATGCAAAGAGGCCGGCTTTGACGGCATCGAGATCCACGCCGCCCACGGCTATCTGATTTCCGAGTTTCTCTCCCCCTACACCAACAAGCGGGTGGACCAGTACGGCGGCTGCTTTGACAATCGCGCCCGCTTCCTGGATGAGATTTATGCTGCTGTCCGCAAAGAAGTCGGCGCAGACTTCCCCGTCACGGTCCGTATTTCTGTCAATGAATACCTTTTGGGCGGACGCACGGAGGCCGAAAGCTTTGTGCTGGCCCGGCACTGTGAGGAGCTTGGGTTCGACGCCATCCATGTCTCCAATGGCATGTACGCCAGCCCTGCCACCCGCCAGATCATTGCGCCCATGTTCTCGGAGCACGCTTTCAATATGCAGGGCGCCCAGCAGATCAAGGAGCTGGTACATATCCCGGTTATCCTGACCAACCGAATCAACGATCCCCGGATGGCCGACACCCTCCTGATGATGAACAAAGCCGACTTCATTGGCATGGCCCGCGGCTCTCTGGCCGACCCCTTCCTGCCGGTGAAGGCCCGGCAGGGGCATCTCTCCAACATCCGTTACTGCATCGGCTGCCTCCAGGGCTGCGAGCAGAAGCTGTTTGAAGGCACAAGCATCACCTGCCTGGTCAATCCCCGCATCGGCCTGGAATATGAAAGCGAACTGACCCCTGTGGAAACCCCCAAAAAGGTCCTGGTGATCGGCGGCGGCCCCGGCGGCCTGATGGCAGCCGAAACCGCAGCACGCCGCGGCCATCGGGTGACGGTCTACGAGAAGAAAGCTGATCTGGGCGGCCAGTTTAAGAGCGCTGCCTATCCCGTCGGCAAGGGCGAACTGGCCACCTTCATTTCCTCGGCACGGCAGAACCTGTCCGACATGCAGGTCCCCATCCATCTGAATACCGAAGTCACCCCCGAACTGCTGGAGGCTGAAAAGCCTGATGCCATCATCGTCGCTACCGGTGCCCATCCTTTGATGCCCCCCATTCCCGGCATTGACGGCTCCCATGTGGTGACCGCAGAAGATGTTCTGCTGGGCAATGTCACGGTTCCTGCCGGCCCGGTTGTGGTATGCGGCGGCGGCGAAGTCGGCGGTGAAGTGGCCCAGTTCGTAGCAGAGTCCCACCCCGATGTCACCATTCTGGAAATGCAGCCCGACATTCTCAACGACATGATGGTCTTTACCCGCCGCTGCCTGCTGAGCTACCTGAAAGATGCCCGCGTGCGTGTTTTGACCCACGCCAAGGTCCAGAAAATTGAGGATGACAAGGTCACCTATCTGGACCAGGCAGGCCAGAGCGTTTCCCTGCCTGCCGCTGCCGTCATCTCCGCCTTTGGCTACCGCGCCTATAACCCGCTGGAGGCTGCTGCCCGGTCGGTTTGTGAAAACGTCCAGGTCATCGGCGGCGCCGTCAAGGCGGGCAACGCACTGACCGCCATTGCAGAAGGCTACAAGGCTGCCATGGCTCTCTGAGCATCCAAGGAAAGGGGAATTTCATAGTATGACCAACCAAGAGCTGGCCTCCCGGATCATCGCCAATGTGGGCGGAGAGGAAAACATTTCCACCCTGACCCACTGCGCCACCCGGCTGCGCTTCAACCTAAAAGACAACAGCAAAGCAAACCTGGACGTGCTGAAAGGCCTGGACGGGGTCATTACGGCCCAGATCAAGAGCGGACAGATGCAGGTGGTGATCGGCGCCAAGGTCAACGCCATCTTTGAAGAAGTTTCAAAACAGGTCCACATCACCGACGGCGGCGCAGAGGACAAGCCCGCCGAAAAACCCAAGAACAAGGTCAGCGCGGTGATCGAGACCATCTCGGGCATCTTTGCCCCCACCCTGCCGGTGCTGATCGGCTGCGGCATGTTCAAGGCCATTGTCTCCCTGATCAGCAACCTGCAAACCCTTGCAGGTGTGACGGTGCTGCCGGCCGACAGCGGCTTCATCCAGGTGCTGACCATGCTGGGCGACCTGATTTTCTATTTCTTTCCCTTCTTCCTGGCGGTCAGCGCCGCCCACCGGTTTAAGGTCAGCGAATACATGGCCCTGGCCCTGGCGGCTGCTTATATGTATCCCACCATCATGAACGGCGCCGCGGCGGCCGCCGAGACCGGCGTCACCACCCTGTCTTTCCTGGGCCTGCCCATCCTCTATGTGGGCTACAACTCCACCGTCATCCCCATTATGCTGTCGGTGTGGGTGCTGAGCCTCATCTACAAGCGGATTGACAATCTGGTGCCCGACTTTTTGAAGATCCTGCTCACCTCGATGATCGTCCTGTTCATCATGGTACCGCTGGAACTGATTGTGCTGGGTCCCATCGGCTCCTATCTCGGCACCTACATCGCCCAGTTCATGGACTGGTTCTACAACGTGGGCGGCTTTGTGGCGGCGGCCCTGCTGGGCGGCACCCGCTCGCTGCTGACCATGATGGGGATGCACTACGCCCTGGGACCCCTCCAGATTCAGCAGATCGCAGAGACCGGCATCTCCACCCTGCTGGTCAGCGCCCTCACCGCCAACTTTGCCCAGGGCGGCTCGGCTTTCGGCGCCTTCCTGGCCGTGAAGGACAAGCAGATGAAATCGGTGGCCAGCAGCGCGGCCCTGTCCGCCATCCTGGGCATCACCGAGCCCGCCATGTACGGCGTCAACCTGAAATACCGCAAGCCCTTTGCTTTCGCCATGGTGTCCTCGGCCATCTCCGCCGCCTTCCTGTCCTTCTTCCACGCAGGGGCCATGGCCTATGCGCCTCCGGGCCTGTTCACCATCATCACCTATCAGGCCGACAGCTTTGTCTTTATCATCCTGGGCGCTGCCATGTCCTTCGCGATTGCAGCGGTTTTGACCTTCCTGTTTGGCGTTCCCAAAGAGAGCAAACAGGCCTGATCTTCTGCAAGGAGCTTACTTATGGAAACAACATTCCCAAAAGGCTTCCTCTGGGGCGGCGCCTGCGCCGCCAACCAGTTTGAGGGAGGCTGGAACCTGGACGGCAAAGGGGAGAGTGTCCCCGATCATTGCACCAACGGCAGCGTAACCACTCCCAAATGGGTGACAAGAACCATCCGCCCAGACAAGTTCTATCCGAGTCACGAAGCCATTGACTTTTACCACCACTTCGAGGAGGACATCGCCCTCTTTGCCGAGATGGGATTCAAGATTTTCCGCACCTCCATCAACTGGACCCGCATCTTTCCCACCGGGGAGGAGGCCCAGCCCAACGAGGCTGGCTTGGCTTTCTATGACCGGGTATTCGACTGCTGCAAGCAGCACGGTATCGAGCCTCTCGTGACCATCAGCCACTATGAGTTGCCCTACCATCTGGTGGAAAAGTACAACGGCTGGGCCAGCAGGGAACTGATTGAACTATATATGCGGCTGTGCCGGGTGATCTTTGCCCGGTATCAGGGCAAGGTGAAGTACTGGCTCACCTTCAACGAGATCAACGCCGGCACCCGCCCGGCGGGCAATCTGATGGCCCTGGGCACCTGCCGGGGCTACGAAGGCCCCCGCCCCGGGATTCCCGATGATCCCCAGACACGGTACCAGGCTCTGCACCATCAGTTTGTAGCCAGCGCCAGGGCGGTGGCCTACGCCCACCAGCACTACCCGGAATATGTGATGGGCTGCATGATCCTGTTTGCAGCCAGCTATCCCCTGACCTGCAGCCCGGCGGATGTGATAGCCAACCAGCAGAACATGAACCAGATGAACTGGTTCTGCGGGGATGTGCAGTGCCGCGGCGTTTACCCCTACTACGCCAGGCGCTTTTTCGCCGAGCACAACATCCAGATCCAAATGGAGCCCGGCGACCTGGACATCCTCAAGCAGGGCACGGTGGACCTGTACACCTTCAGCTATTACATGTCCACCTGCGTCAGCGCCCAGGACGCCAGCAAGGAAAAAGTCAGCGGCAATATGGTGGGCGGCGTCAAGAACCCCTACCTGAAGGCCAGCGACTGGGGCTGGCAGATCGACCCGGTGGGCCTGCGCTGGAGCCTGAATGAGATCTATTCCCGTTATGGCAAGCCCATGATGGTGGTGGAAAACGGCCTGGGGGCCTACGACAAGCTGGAGGCAGACGGCTCCATCCACGACCCCTACCGGATCGACTACCTGCGGGCCCATATCCAGCAGATGGCCGAAGCCGTCAAAGACGGGGTGGACCTGATCGGCTACACCCCCTGGGGCTGCATCGACCTGGTGAGTGCATCCACCGGTGAAATGGCCAAGCGGTACGGCTTCATCTATGTGGACAAGTACGACGACGGCACCGGGGATCTGTCCCGCCGCCGGAAAGACAGCTTCTATTGGTACAAGAAGGTCATCGCCACCAACGGCGAAGACCTGGGCGATTGATCCGGTTTTGCTCGGGCATTTCTGAATCCCATACAAACAGCGGCAGGAACTTCCAACCGGATGCCTGCCGCTGTTTCCTTTGTCATTGATCTTTTTGCGCTGATCAGCCGCTTCCATTCATCAGGGCTCTTCCTTGCCGTTTGCACTCGCGGGATCTTCGGGCCGGTCCCGTTTGAGCCTTTTCTGCGTGAGAAGGGCTGGGATTTTTGGTTGTGCAGGAGAAGCAGAAAAAAGAGCAGCACAGATGGCTCTGTGCTGCTCCTTTTTTGGGGTGGTTTGGTTCTGCCTGCCGGCTCAGATGCCTGCGGCAGCGTTCTGGCCTGCCAGACGGCCGAAGGTGGCGCTGCGGCCTGCGGCAGCTCCCGACAGCAGGCTGGGATAGCTATGGGAGAAATAGTTGCCGCTCATGTCGCCGATGACGTACAGGCCGGGAATGGGCTTGCTCTCAGTGTCCAGGGCGTGCATATTGTCGTCGATCTGGATGCCGTCCATGGTGCAGATCAGGTAGCCGCCGCACTGGCGGACGCCATAGAAGGGAGCCTGGGACAGGGTGGACATCCGATAGCCCTCCTTGCCGTAGTCCTCATCCTCGCCTTTTTCGGCCATCTCATTGTAGTGCTGGACCGTAGCGGCAAAGGTGTCTTCGGGCAGGCCCAGCTTCTGGGCCAGCTCCTCGATGGTGTCGGCCTTGACGATGTAACCCTGGTCCTCCAGGTCTGCGTTCATTCCCTCCACCATCTCCATCGAGAACACCGGCGCGGTGTCGTTGGTATGGGGGTAGAGACGGCTGCACCCATGGGTGGCAAACCGCTGGCAGTCCTCGGTATACTTGGAATCCCAGACGGTGCAGTAGGTATGGCCGGGCTGGGCGGAAGCAGAATGCAGCACCATGTCATAGGGCTGGTACTCATTCATGAACCGCGCGCCTTTCAGGTTCACCTTCAGGAAGGGCTGGCTGCCCATCCAGAACATCATGCCGTCGCTGGCTTTGCCCGGCTCTCCCACATAGTCCGGCTTGACGGCGCCGCGGTCAAAGATCATGGCAGTGTGGGTGGTATCCATGATGGCGCCTGCCCACAGGCAGGCCTTGATGCCGTCGCCCTTTGCACCGGGCTTGGAATAGTTAACGCAGGTCTGCTCGACGCTCTGGGGCTGCAGGGCCTTCATCATCTGTTCGTTGCCGCTGTAGCCGCCGCAGGCCATAATCACGCCCTTGCTGGCGTTGATCCGCACATAGCTGTCGTCGGCGTTTTTGGCGATCAGGCCAGTGACCCGCCCATCTGCCTTTTCCAGCTTGACCATGGTGGTCTCATAGCGCACCTTCAGGCCCTTGCCCTCGGCATAGGTCAGAACAGCATCCATGGTCAAGGTCTCGCTGTATTCATCGCCGTACTGGACGCTGTGTCCCACGTCCAGATACTTGTAGTTGCCGGGCTGGTGCTCATCGATTTCATGGCGGAAGGCAAGGCCGCTCTGGGCCAGCACATCGGTGTACCAGTCGATGGTCTCGCCGCTCCTGTCAGCCCAGAGCTTGGCCAGGCTGTAGCGGGTATAGCCGTGGCTCCAGTCGCAGAGATACTGGGCCGCCTCTTTTTTGTCCACATCGGCGCCGTCGGCCTGCTGCTC
>ERZ1090865.566-NODE-566-length-21003-cov-7.753151_pt1 | contig 21003 bp, 17 predicted proteins | sample MGYA00478478_ERZ1090865 | MGnify/ENA primary metagenome ERZ1090865 (study PRJEB33644, sample SAMEA5815715) | chicken gut metagenome | biome: Chicken; feature: Gastrointestinal Tract; material: Caecum | place: Ireland | collected 2019-01-01 | study: A study of the... | reverse complement strand
AGCTGACCTTGCTGCTCTGTCCGAAGGAACAGCTGGCCAGCTCCACCGGCCCCGGCTGGTACAAGGGTTTGGACTATGGGCGAAACGGTCATTTCCTACAGGCGAAACAGCAGTTCACAGCTCAGGATCTTACTTAGCATTAATTGCTAAAAGTTCAATCTATACCAAAAGAGAGGTATAATATAAAACTCTATGTAACAAATGTCGAAAAAGTTCCCCATGTATCCAACGCTTTCGTTGGGATTTCTTAATAATTTTCAACGCCCACATAATGACCGATATTTTTTCAGTTTTTCACTTTTGGATTACAAAATCACAATTTTCCTTGTAGTTCAGATATCCTATTAAGAAGTTTACTCCAAGGTTTTCAGCGCCTCCTGCACATAGTCAGTGGCCAAAATCTTCTTTACAGTATCATCAACATTCAGGCGATTTGTGTTATGACTGGTGTAGGCATCATTCGCCATAGTATGTACCCGACCCTTCACCATGAATTTATCATAATTCAGGTCACGATTGTCTGCAGCCACCCGGAAATAATGCCCCATGTCTTCACTGCGCAGGCGTTCTTCTCGGGTCATTAAAGTTTCGTACAACTTTTCCCCATGGCGTGTGCCAATAATACGAGTCCCAGTGTCTCCAAACAGCTTCTGAACCGCCTTGGCGAGATTCCCTATCGTAGATGCATCAGCCTTCTGAATGAAAAGATCACCCGGATTGGCATGCTGGAATGCAAACATAACCAAATCAACTGCCTCGTCCAAATTCATAAGGAAACGAGTCATATCAGGGTCTGTTACAGTAATAGGGTTTCCTGCCTTAATCTGATCAATAAAAAGCGGAATGACGCTACCACGACTGCACATCACATTACCGTACCGTGTGCAGCAGATAGTGGTATCGCCGCGTTCCGCCGCCACACGGGCATTAGCATAGATAACATGTTCCATCATAGCTTTAGAAATGCCCATAGCATTGATGGGGTACGCCGCTTTATCAGTTGACAAACAAACCACGCGCTTTACTCCGAAATCGATTGCTGCATGGAGCACATTATCGGTCCCAATAATATTGGTGCGAACCGCTTCCATCGGGAAAAATTCGCAGGACGGAACCTGTTTCAAAGCTGCCGCATGGAAGATATAGTCAACACCTGGTATGGCATCTCGAATGGACTGCGGATTGCGCACATCACCAATATAGAACCTGACTTTTTCGGCCTGCTCCGGGTATTTTGCCTGCAACTCGTGGCGCATGTCATCCTGTTTTTTCTCGTCCCTAGAGAAGATGCGAATTTCTTTCAAGTCAGATTTCAAAAAATGTTTTAAAACCGTGGATCCAAAAGAACCGGTTCCTCCGGTAATCATAAGCGTTGCATTATTAAATGTTGACATAATTGTTCTCCCTTTTTATTTCAACGGTCCACCACTGTCTACGTAGTCCTTGTTCTATATGTGGCTATCTCGTACAGTGTCAAGCCCAGTCATATTTTCTTATGCACAACCTAACTACAGTTATATCCGTAAAATGATGTTATTTAAATTCCGAGCCAAATGATGGCTCTTTCTACAATAATCCGCCAGTATATTGTGAGTAGGCATAGAAGTGGCGGCGCCCCGCATACCAGAAAACAGCAGATGTCCTTCCACCTGCGTGTGCGCACAAGGTAAAAAGCTCCCCAAATGATCAGTTCAACCGGAGCCAAAACATACATAGTACCGGCTACTAAGCAGGAAGCCAGGCAGGCAAAGAACAAACTGCGCCACCAGTACCGCACTTCCCGTGTTCCCGCGGATTCTTCCAGGTTGAACATAATCCAAAGAATCAGAGGAACCATAATATTGCTTGCGATAGCCTTTCCTGTCCAAGGATTGACCATCAACCACCACTCTGCGCTGATCTGCGCCATTTTATCGGCAGACACCATAGTCAAAATTTGCGCGCACACAATAGACCAAAGCACTTTTTTCCGACTTTCCGGAAAAAAGAACCGTGCCAAAAGATAAAGGACCCCGTACGCGAGCGGAACTTCGAACACAGGCATCAGTGTCCGAAACACGATGGCCGGGTGAACACCGGTCAGCTGCGCCAAAGAGGCGCTGAATACCGGCCATAGTGCCAAGGAATATTTTCCGCTGTACAAAATTTCCCCTAACGTTCCTGTGTTGGGCGAATAACGGTTTACTGTATTCGTGTACCAAGATGTTGTGGAAATCGCACAATAGGTCGAATCATCCCAGTTTCCATAGAAGGTACTTAAGCATACATGCGCAGTCTGCATCAACAACAGCACCGCCACAAATGCAGTCAAAAGCCACTCCCCACGAGACATTTTCACTAGGTATACTTTCCTTAGCGCCCGTGAGTCCGCACGGCGACGGTAGAATCCTAAGCCTGCCATAACGGCGCAGCTGCCCACCCACAGCCCGGTCATCACGCTAAGAGGCCACAAGGTGCAGTGGAATACAAACGCGATAATCTCATACAAACCCCAACTAGCACACAGTCCAGTCAAATATATCTGTGCCTTGTTCAGAGAACCAACAAGCAGTGCTCCGATTCCCAAGGGCAGTACTACCAGTACCAGCACAAACCAAAACACAACGTTCATTCCTGTCCCACCTCCCCGGTAGGATTTTCCCGGCGGTACAGAATGTACGCTGCCTCGTAGGGGCCGGCAGTAATTTCTGCATTCGGATTAGCACGGTAGATTTCCCGATATCCGCATGATTCTAATGTTCCGATGTAGTCGTTTTCAACCGGAATCACAATATAATTGTATTCTAATTCTGCCGCTAATCGCCCAGCTTTCACCAGATTCACTGGCGTACCATCATATTCTTCACCGTTGGCTTTGGCTTCTTCTTCCGGCCTAAACAGAAAAAATAGTTTTCTTTGCTCTACTGTATACGTTGCATCTTCCTGCCAGCTGTACAGAAGTTCTATCCCCGGCTGGTATTGCCGTACCCATAAGCTCAATTTAAACGGGAAAATTGCCCGTTTTTCCAGATACGCATCGTCCTCCATAATGCGATCACTAAGCTCCAGGATCACCGGAGGAATCTTATACCAATTTGCGGTATTTGGTTGCCAATTGCTTCGCAGCTTTTGAAACCGATCCGTATACAACAGTATTCCCAGCAGTATGATCGGTACAGCCAGTAGCCATCTTTTGCTCCGCAGTGCTCCTGCCGCCTTTACCGTGCAGATTGAGATCAAAAGCACAACCGGAATGATCCAGAAAAAACGCACGGATTGATTGGCGTCAGATTCTTTCAGAATTTTAGCGGCAACAGTCGGATTGAGAAAGACCACCAGCAACAAAAACGACGGCCATATAATGAAACACCGCACCCGGCGGCTCCAGCGCCCTCTCCAGACAAACAGTACGGCAATACACGAGATCACGAACAAAACAACTCGCAATCTATCACCGCCGAAATATTGACAAGCTTCCCATACAGCACTCATACGATTTCCTCTCTGCCACTCACACACTATGGAGCAAACGTTGCTTTGGTTGTAGAAGGCCGCCGAAAATTCTCTGTATCATACCATGTCTCGGTTTTTAGACTAGTACGGTCCTATCAGGCATGAAGGTCCGCTGTTTCCGGCTTGTAAATGCAGAGCTTGTTTTATAGCGGATTCTTTGCCGCGCAGATCAGTTTCTTTCTTCGTTAAAAATCGCTCCCCAGACCTCTACGCCCAATTCCTCAAATAATTTCTTGCATTTGTGCGCATCGGCCATCTTTGTTTTAGCCTTGTCTAAAACCAGCACCGTTGTGTCTGCATAACATCCCCAAATTGTGGCATCAGTAATTTCTGTTACAACCGGGGTGTCCACCACGATATACTTGTAGTCCTGACGCAGCCGCTCCAGAAGTTCCGGCAGTGCTTTCGTCGAAAGGAGCCGTGCAGGTTCCTCGGGCAGCTTTCCCGCAGGCAGCATTACTATATTTTCCATATGCTTCAACACGCCGTCAGGTGCTTCTTCCGTATTAATTAACAAGTGCGATAGACCTTTGGATTCTTTCAAAAGTCCCATTGCCTCAGAAAGCGCCCCCTCACGCAGATCTCCGTCGATCAGCAGAACCCGCTGTTCCCCTACTGCCAATGCTTTTGCCAATTTTTCCGCGACCATACTTTTTGCACCGCATTTTCCCGGAGCTGTCACAACAATCACATGCTTTCCACTTCGGGAAAATCTAGTGCGCAGCGTGTTATAGGTTTCCGAATGTTCCGGAGGAATCGACTGGTTCGCACGTGCACCTTCACCTTTGGCCCGCGGCAAAATTCCGAGCACCGGCAATTTGAGATCCATACTGACTTCAAACTCCGAACGGATTGTCCCATCCAAAAAGTAGCGGATCAGCACAAAAGCTATCGAGAACAGAAGTCCTGCAAAAGCTCCAATCAGTAACATACGCTTTACTGCCGCGTCGGGAGTAAATGGTTCTGCTACTGCCGACTGGATTAGCTCCACACCTTGTATTCCCGTCAGAGCAACAATCTCAGCAGGACAGACCTTCGCGATCTCGTTGCAAATCTCAACTGCCTGTGCTTTCTCAGTGCTTGTGACTGAGACAAGCATAACAGCGGTTTCTTCATCGGCCTTGACAGAAACCATCCCGCGAAGCTGCTCCGGGGTCATGTCAATAGCAAGATTTTTAATCACTGTTTCCAAAACCGAATCACTGCGGATAATAGCACCATCCGTGGGAATATTGAGCGCTTTTTGCTGGGGCACTACTTCCATTACCATGCCTGTATCGGCATCGACGACCTCATCTCTAATCATCATCTGCGCCGTAGCGACGTAGTATGTTGTTTTATCCACCACCAGCCACGCCAGACCCGCGAAAATCACCACGCAAAGAACAATGATCCATAGACTCTTTTTCAACGTATCCAACAAATCCCGGATATCGATGAAAATTTTTTTCTGTTCCATGAACAATTCTCCTTTTCAAGCTCATCTCTTTCGGATACCGCTTTTCAAAATACCCACTACATAATCCAAACTGTCATTCCGGAAAAGCAGGCAAAAAAACAGATAGAGTGCTGCCCCTACCGGGATCGAGACAAGCATTCCCAACAAACCGGTCCCCGTAAACGTGGACAGCATATCCAGCAAAATCCACATCAAAAATGCCGCAACCAGCGGCTTGCCCACATCGATAATCTGATCCACGTACGAATAGTTTAACAATTTCTTATTGGCTGGGAAATTGATCACCGTCGAGATAATTTCTGCCACAAGCGCACTCAGAATGATTACCAGTACACTGTGGAAAAACACCATACTGATTAGCAGCACCAGCAGTCCAAAAACTTTCTTAACAATCTCCAATTTCATATATAGGGCACTTTGTCCCAGTGCCTTCATGGCCTGCAAACTCGCCGTTTGTATCGGTTGCAACAAATAGACCACACACATAATCTGCATATAAGGCACACAAGGTAGCCACTTATCCGTGAGTAGAATTCTCACGACCGGCGTTGCGATCGCTGCCAATCCCAGCAGAATCGGTGCCATAAGAAAGGTCCCCACCTTAATGGTCCGGCGCGTCAGTGACAGTACGCGGGGAAGATCATCCTGACTTTCCGATATAACCGGAAAAATCACCGAGGTAATCGATGTGTTGATATTGACCGAAATGATGCTTGGGAACTGTTGGCCCTTATTGCTGAAAGCAAGCTCCTCGGAAGAATACTGTTTACCGATGATCAAGTTGCGCAAATTGGAATAGAGCGTTGTCATGAGAGCAACAGCGAGGATTTTCCACCCGAACGAAACCAAAGGCTTTAACCGTGCAAAGGATATTTTCCAGACAGGTTTCCAGCGGGTCGTGATCGCAAGTACAAAGGTATCGATGACCGAATTGGTCAGATATTGCGCCACAAGTGCCCACACGCCAAATCCGACATACGCCATCCCAATACCCACAAAGGCAGAGATAACGGTTCCGATCAGCGTAGAGTAGAAGAACTTTTTAAATTCCATCCTTTTTGACACATAGGCACGTTGGATCGAATTGATGGCCGCGATTGGAATGCGAATCGCCATCACCCGCATGACCGATGTCAAAGCCGGCATCGCATAGTATGCAGCCACAAGGGGGGATACCGCAAATAAAATCAAAAACAGAATTACGGAAACTCCGAGACTGAAAAACAGCATGGATGAGAAGTCCAAATTGTCAGCATTTTTTTTCTGTACAAGCGCATTGCCAAAACCATCTGACACAAATGTATTTGCCAGAGAAATAAAAACCGTCACTAGGGAGATTACACCGTATTCCTCTGGAGCGATCAAACGTGCCAGCACAATGGTAACCAGCATGCTGACCATCTGCGCTCCAATTCTCTCGGCATAGCTCCAGAATAAGCCGCCCAGAATTTTACGCCTTGATTGTTTCATCGGTCTTCCTCACTTCACTTTGGCGGGCACGCCATAAGCAAGGCTGCCTGTCGGGATTTCCCGTGTCACCACGCTCCCCATTCCAATCATGGTGTTCTTTCCCACTGTAACCTTGTTCAGAACCGACGAGTTCGGCCCCAGCCATACGCCGTCGCCGAGCGTCGAAGAACCACACAGAACCACCCCCGGCGTAATAACCACATTCTCTCCTACCACACAATTGTGACCAATGTGTATTTTAGTATCCAGTTTCGCATTCCGGCCAATCCGCGTAGCACCTTCAAACAGGCTTCGATGGATGACGTTCAGGGCACCGATCTCTACATAGTCTTCCAAAATAGTCTGCCCACAGTGGCGGATCTTTCGATTAACGCCATTTTCGCGTAGGACCTGGAACCCTTCCTCACCAACTACACAATTCGCACTGATCGAGACATTATCGCCGAGTATCGTTCCTGAGCGGATAACCGTAAATGGCCCAACGCTAACATTGTTTCCAATCCGCACCCCTTTCTCGATAATTGCCATCGGATGAATGTTGCAGCACTGCCCAATCATAGGCTCAAAATCAAACGATTCATAGAAATCCGTGTTATCGATGAGGTAGTCATGAATGTCATAAAAAGTCGTCTCGGGTGCAGTGGACAAAATCCATGTGCAGCGGTTATACTGCTCTGAATTTATTTCCTGAAGGAACTGCTCATTTACGACCGCCGCCCGAACCTGCGGCACGGTAAGGAGCTTGGCCACCCACTGCGGAGCCGTCGAATAGGACAGAACACTTTCATACTCTGTATCTCTTCCGTAGAGAAAAAGTCCCTGAATTTCCACATCAGGGCCCAAAAAAGAGAGACCCAGCGCATTGCAAATAGTTCCGACTGAAATTTTACGTTTCATCTTGATTCTCCATCCACCAGCCGCATGGCAGTGCCACAAAGCTGTCCATGAATTTGTCTACGCCTTTCAGCGTAGCCTGTTTGCCAAAGACACTGTAAATGTTATTGTTAATATGGACGCCCGATGCATAATATCCCAATTCGCGGAACTGCCGGATGCAAGCGCGCTTATCCGGTGCCAGTAGCCCATAGACCCAATAATTAGGTTCTCCGTTGCCATTCTTCAACGGGCGGTACGGGCCATACTCACATAGCGTTGCATCCCATTTTTCTGCGTTTTTCCGCTGCTGACGCAATCGTTCTTCCAGCCTGTCAAACTGACGGATCCCTATATAGGCATTTACGTTGCTGAGCGTGGCGCTATACCCCTGCAAAGAAATATCGCAGTCGGGGCGAATTTCCCCCATCTCATCACGGAAATTTCCACGATCAATGCCGCAGTCCCGCACGAGTAAGCTTTTTTTGTACAGAGTCTCGTCTTTAAAAATAAGCGCGCCGCCGTCGATAGTGGTCAACACACGGACCGGATTAAACGAGAACACCGTAACATCCGTTCCACACTCTCCAATTTTTTTCCCGTGATACGTCGTTCCGAAGCATTCAATACCGTCATCGATAACAGTCAGACCGTTTTCTCTGCCAATTGCATTGATTTCATCGATATAACCGGGATATCCACAAAAGTGATTATGAACGATTGCCTTGGTTCTACCAGTAATTTTACTGCAGACCGAGTCCGGATCCAGCGTTCCCGTTTCCGGATCAATGTCAGCCCAAACGATGCGTAAACCTTCTCCAGCATAGGGCTGCGTCGAGGCGAGGCATGCCATAGGCGAAGCGATAATCTCATCCCCACGCTGTAGTCCCAGCGTAGCTGCTGCCACCGATACTGCGCTGTTAAAGGAGTTTACTGCAGCTACATGTGGTGTTCCCAAATACTGCTGTAATAGGTTTTCAAATTTTCGGGTATAGACCCCCGCAGCCAGTTGCCCGGAGTGGAGAATTGCATCCAGTTCAGGAAGTTCCGGCATATACGGTTTATATAAAGGGATCAATTTTTCACCTTCTTGCTTTCTTAATCTTTCGCACACACTCGTCAATCATAGCTGCGCCCAAAACGCTCAGGCCGATTACTAGAATTGTCTTGAAAACCGCATGCATCGGCAGAGTGTAGTTCACCACACCTAGGAGTACATAATGTAGTAAATAGGCGGTATAACTGTGATTGCCGCAATACAAAAACGCCTTTGCCGTCCCCTTTGCCGCTCCCCCGTTGTGTATTATCCATAAAAAAACACCTGCGGAGAAAATGGCCATGACCCCATAAATATTGCACATGACCGGATTCAAAAGATAATTACCAGAAGTGCCGTACAGGGAATACCCCTCGGCAAGAGAAACGTGATTAACTTTTGCCATGACTGCTATCAAAGCAAAGATTTCCACTCCTCCTGCGATAAGCAAAAATCCAGCGTCCCTCTTTTTTCCCAGATATCCATTTCCGCCAGCAGGGATCCCCAGGCAAACGAATCCACATGAAAAATCGGATTATAAACCAGCATTTCTACATTCTGCAGCAGTATGCAGAATACCACTCGATACAGGTAAGCTAGAATCAGCATACAAATGTTGAAACGGGCTCTTCCCTGATGCGTACGTATCACTTTGAAGGCAATCATCCAAATTAGGGACATCCAGATTTCCAATGCGAGCGTCCATGTGTGCCCTGTAAAATGCAAGGTCCCAGGCCTACGCATCCAGACAAAAATTTGAACAAACAGTATATGTTCAATAAGGTCCCTGCCTATGGCCATGACTGAACTTCCCTCCCGAAAAGTAAGAGCCGCAGCCAACAGCAGAACAATCCAATAGGGGGCACAGCCTCCAAAGGCGTTTTTTAAGCAGGCTACTCAGGGAAATCCGCTCGTTTTTTGCAGATTCAGTGTCAAAAAGTAGGCGCTGATCACAAAGAAAGCTGGAACGCCAAACCACAGCATTTCTGCACCTGGGACATTGCAATGAAAAGCTACAATCCCCATAAACAGAATTGCTCAATATATTTGCACAGACTCCATGCGCTTTGAATTCGCTGACAATGTTACCAGCCCTTCCTGATGCTGTCCACAATGTGCTGGCGGCTTTCGTCATCGACCCACCAGCCACAGGGAATATGTACAAAGCTGCTGTAGAATTTTTCCATATTCGGCAGCTCACAACGGGAGGAGGCAAACACAGTGTGTGTATCGCTGCGATGATGTAGCTGAGATGCCGTAACACCAGCAGCCTCCATCGCCTTAATAAAGTCGTTACGATTTTCCACATGCAGCGTATAAAGCCAATAAGACGGCTCTGTGTGGTCATAGTACGGGACCAACTGAACGCCGGGCACATTTTTCAGCGCTTGGTCATAGAATTTTCCATTTTCTACATGGCGACCCACAACTTCTTTGATATGCTTGAGCTGAATATTACCGATAGTTGCATTGACATTGTTCATTCCATACTTGTATCCAGCCCGTTTTATATCGTTCTCCAGGCGGGACACACGCTTATCCAAACCGAACCAACGCAAACGACGAGCATCGGGCAAGCAGGCAGGGTCGGTAACGCTCAACACACCGCCATCCACAGTGGTCATATGTTTAATGGCCTGCAACGAGAAGCAGGTAAACGGAGAATTCGAACCGATAGGCTTCCCGTTATACCGGCTTCCCAACGCATGCGCAGCATCTTCAATTACCGGTATTCCTGTTTCCCGGGAGAGCCTGTTGAACCGATCCATATCGCATACCATACCGGCATAATGAACCAACATAATCGCCTTGGTACGCTCTGTTATTTTGCTCCGAACGGATTCTGGATCCAACAGACCTGTAAGAGGATCCACATCGCCCCAAACGATCTTTGCTCCAGTCAGTGCGATTGTCGTATTAGTCGGTTCTGCCGTCATAGGAGTGCTGATTACTTCATCCCCTGGGCCGATATTCAACAAAAGCAATGCAATGTGCAAAGCAGCCGTACCGGAATTAAGCGCCAGAACGTTCGGGTTCTCGATATAGTTTCCGAAACCTTTTTCAAAAGTATCGACTGCGGCCCCCATCGCAATGTAACCGCTATAGAGAATGTCCTCAATAGCTGGCATCATTTCCTCTCTGGGTGCAATATATGGCTTAACAAGCGGAATCATATTATTTTGCCTCCTTAGAAATCGTTTGCATGTCTTGCTTCCAAACGGTAGTTTCCTTTCTGTTCTTAAAATATGCGGACAGGGTCGCTGTAGCTTGCGAACAAGTTGTAAGGGTGTTATAAACGGCTCGCTTTTTTTGCAAGATTCTCAGGCCGGATTTTACATGCTTGAGGAAGTTGATCACTGCACGTTTTGCATTGATCATTTGTTCTTCCCGCTTCCACAACAGAATCTGATCCGGCCCAACCATCGACCGGCAACTGTCTTCGATTTCTTCGCGTTTATTTGGATTTTCTTTCCACATGGCCTCGCAGAGCCTTTTTGTGTCAAAGTGTTTTTCGATCAAATCATCCCGTCCCATAGCACGGACTCCTGTCAAGAGAGTTTCTGCCCAGATGCTTTGGACAGAGTAGTATCTGGGGACCACCGCATCCCAGTCATAACTTTTCATGCCTTTTAGATGCGGTGCCGTCTCCAGTTTTCCCACATGTTCTCCACGAGCACTTTGGGCTGTACTACTCATCGGACAGGCTCCTGGGATCGTCAGCGGGTAATCCATCGTATAAAAACACAGATCTGGCAGCAAGCTCAAGCAGGACGCACTGTAAATATCCGGTGAAAGCCCGCCATAGTAGCATCCCGTCTTTTCTTTTACCTTTTCCATACAGCGCATGCTAACCACACAGTGGTAGCTGCCGGCCATATGGTAAATCGGAAAATTCTGACCGCCGCCTTCCAGCAGACTAATAAGTCCTATCGTCGGATCGACTTTTTCCACCCTGCCAGAGAACTCACCGATATACAGCCTCCCCCCCTTTTTTCGTCCGGTCTCAGGGTCCACATATGGCCAAACGTAATTGGAGTTCCGGGAAGGCATAACCGCATCAACACCGCACTTTTTCATCCATCGAACACAGTCATATATAGCAGGCAGAACACCATCATCATCACCGATAGAGCAGAAATATTCTCCCTCCGCCAAAGAAGCCGCCAGATCATAATTCCGTACACCGGGTATCGTTTCTTCAATATAATAGTATTTTATCTGTTCATGCGAACCAATCTGTTTCAGCATTTCTTCCAAAGAACGATCATCGCTGTTATCCGTAATCACAATTTGGATGTCCGGGCTAATCGCAAGAATCTGGCGAACCGCATCGCAGGCGTATACCTGGCGATTCTTTGTGGGAATTGCAATCGTCAGTAAATAGTTTTTCTGTGAATCTACCATCATTTTATCACCTCTTGATCAAGTTTTCATACATCATTTTTGGGGGGAGTTATAACCTCGGCTTTACTGCACGGTCCCTCCTCATACATGGTATCCTGCCCATTCAACAAAGCTTGGGCCAGCTCTAAAAGGCGCCCAGCTGCGTTCTTTCCATTCCACATAGTTGTCATAGTTTTGTATGCATTCAACCCCAGTGTCTCGCAGTAGTCCGGATTATTCACCAAGTTCTCGACTGCCTCACAAAGGCTCCCGGTATTGCCGCCTTCATAGATCAGACCATTTTTTCCATTTTCGATCAGATAGCAGCTGGATCCCACCTCGTAGCTCGTCACTGCCGCACAGCAGCTGTTCATGCTCTCATTGAGAACCGCCCCCCAGCCCTCGTTTCTGTCGCTGGTGAAGAGATAAATATTAGCCCGCTCCATATAATGCCGGACTTCTTCCGGAGACATGAAGTCCAATAGTTCGACGCAATCTTCGAGTTTCTTTTGCCGAACAAGGCTTTCCATCTGTTCGCGCTGTTCCCCTTCCCCGATCATTCGGAGGGTAAAATCGTAGCCCTTATTTTTCAAATATTCCGCCACTGCAACTGCGTCTTCCGGATGCTTCCAGCGGAGCATCCTCCCCACCCACAAAAGTTCCGTTTTTCCGCTCCGCTTGTTCTGCATCAGCTGCTTCGTATCATAGACATGTACTTCCGGAAAGTAGCCCCATTTGTACGCATGACCAACATAACATCCTACTTTTTGGAAGTCATAAGGAGCGTAAGCGCCTATGGCCAATAAATACGTAGGGCACTTACGGTACGGAAACTGGCGCCACAGAATGCTCGCTACCGTCCGCAATGCGCTGTAACTCGGATCAGAAGCTTTGAACGGACGTTCCCAGCATTGAAACGAGATCTTTCCGCGCCTGAGACGTTCTCCCATAAATGGAACATTTGCCAGACCGCCTGCCATCACCACATCACTTTCTAGGATCAATCGCTGAACTTCTTCCATCCCGTCCGCCCGGTCATAGGTTGTCAGTACAAACGGGTACATCTTGTTCATATCGTGGTACCCCATGGCCAGCCGCTGGGGATCAGAAGGCGCTGTGGCTATGAAACGGAAACCATTCCCGAGCAATTCGTACAATGACAAAGCTAGCGGCAGCTGATGATGGTTCAGGAAGTTTGAAATAAACACCAGCGTCTGAATCTCTTTACTCATAGTTTTCCTCCAAAGAACTCCGAGACTTCGCCATGCTTGCTCTTTTTCCAATAGCATCAGCAATCCAGTTTAAAAATAACGCTATCAGAATATACATATACGGCAATATGCTAACCATTGTCCGCATATATTCTGCACAAGTATAAAATATGGCGTAAAAAATGTACTAATCGAAATCTAGAACAATGCAGTATGAATCCAAGGTACACTCTTGTTCCGAACCCAAAGTACACACATTACAATGCCCTCCAGGAACGAAATCAGTATTACACGCCCAATTGTAAAAGGTTGAAATACAGAATATATTCTTCTCGTCAGCTGTCCCCGAAGTGTTTCCTGCAATTCCGGGATCGGAACATCATATCCATAAAATTGTTCTTTCAACGTATCTCGAATCACAGTAATTGTATCTCGGAGATAACGTGTAAAATTTGTAATGAAGTAATTCTTGGTGGTTTTTTCGATTCTGCGATTACCAAACCGTTCAACCGCCTGGTTCGTAAGTTTCCAAGTATCTGCTCCATCTGCTAGTTGTTCTTGAAGGAACTGGGCTGCCTCCTCATCGTCTAGATCTAAGTCCCCCCGATCAATGCAAACTTTCAAATTTTGCCTTGGCAAGGCATCAGAAATTGAAAATACACCGTACTGCTTTTGTATCAGCGAACTATACGATAGTATAACTCCCATTACACACAGTAAAAAGGCAACAAGTATTAAAATTTTCTTTTTTTCATTTTTCTCAGGTAGCCAAAATTTCAGGAAAGACTCAGTAAGAATACAGTGATCCCACCCAGCTATTGCTGGAGAAGCTCCAAAAAACAATACTACAAGCTGTTTCCAGGGACCTCGAATGTGCAACCTTGCCATAATTGCAGCGAAAACAAAAACTGCCAACGCTGAACAAAGGATTTGTATTGCTACCGTCGCTTCAAGGTAATCGCTTCCGAAGACAACTTTGGTAAAACCCAATAACATTCCATATACAGGTGGGCGCGCGTTGATTGTGTATCCCTGTAGAATCGTACTTGAATCAAAGTCAATGCACATAGAAGAATTCGAATAATATTCCCCTGCTGCAACTGGTTCAACAACACTATATTGTATAAGTCGAAAAAGCACAATCAAAAGAGCAATTCCCACCCACACGGCCAATTTCCATTTCATTTGAAATGGGAATTTGTCCCACTTATTCATAATAGATTTCGGTTTCAGAATCATCTATCCATCACATTTCTCATATAGCAAGTTCTACAACTGGTTCTGTTTTCTCAACGCCCCGCTGCAACAAGCAACGATACAGCGTCAAATATTTTTCTCCGCATTTAGATTTATCAAACATCCGTGCCCGTTCCACACAATCCTGTCTTTTATAAGGCTGCTCTTTCACAATACGAAAGATTGCCTGAAGCATTGCCTCCACGTCATTTTTCGGGACCACACAGCCTGTTTTTTCGTCTAGACATTCTGGGCTGCCTCCTGTTTGAAAAGTAACTACCGGAAGGCCGCAGGCAAGCGCCTCCAAATTGACCGTCGGGAAATTGTCCTCTCGTGTAGGGTTCACAAATATGTCCGCCGTGGAATAGATTTCCACTAGTTCCTGGACACTCTCGGTTCTGTGAACGGACAGAATATTTTCCGGCAGCCGCCGATCAACTTTTTCATCGGTCCCTACCAAAACAATCTGAAAACACGCTGGCAAGCGTTCGGCTAATTCAATAAACACGTCTAGTCCCTTCTTGTCGGTCCAAGCATATGCCACACCGAGAAGAATCTTTTTATGCTCCCAGTGATGTTTTTCCCTGAACGTTCCCTCGGTCGGCCGAAACATCTGCAAATCAATACCGTTTCGGATTACATAGACCGGATACGAACTCAGGAAAGATCTTTCCACATTGCATTTCATCCACTCACTAGGAGCCACAATGGTCATCTCTGGGACATCGGTAAAAAGCCGCTTCTTCATCCTGTATTGGTACACTGAATCATCTTTCCAGCATTCTGGATACGTTTGGAACTGTGGACAGTTCCTGCACTGTGTCTGCCACTTTTCGCATTGGACCATTTCAAAATTCGCACAGTGGCCCGTAAAAGCCCAGCAATCGTGAAAAGTCCACACAACTTTTTTTCCACTTTTTTTCAGATACGCAAACAGGAGCGGTAAATTGATATACCAACTATGCAAGATATGCAGATGAATGATATCAGGGTCCACTGCTTTTATCTGCCGAATCAGTTTTCGTGTCGCGGCTTTTGAATATGTTCCCGCATGGCCCGTTACACGCGCGAGCAGGATATGAAAAAGTTTACCAAATGCCGTGCCGATTTGTGTATAATGTTGCGGAAATACAATACCTCGATCTTTGGTGAAAGAGGCCGCAGTATAACATAGACCGCCAGATTGTTCGATTATATCGGAAATTTGGAACATGATTTTCCCTGTACTTCCGTAAGGAACTGCATTGATTTGAAAGACTTTCATATTTCGCTCCTCAGGGATCAATTCTGCCAAAAAAATGTATACGGCTCATAAGGTGAACCGGTAATCCACACGAGACCGTACAAGATTAGCAACGCACCAAGCGCACAGGCCAACGCCCAATGGTTTCTTTTTTGCCGGAATGTCAACCGAAAAGTAGCTTCCACAGCCGCCACCATTGTATAGGTAGAGAAGTAGAAACCAATACGCTGCAACTGCATAATTCGAAAGCTCATTATTTCCGCACCTAAGAATAGCATAGTCGCATTTACCATAATCCTATGCTGTATACACTCGCAGTCCAACACCCCGCAGTATGCGCAAAAAAGCACATACACGCAAATAAAAATTTGAACAATAACGGAATTTAGTGAGGCTCCCGTCAAACCATAAACTGTAGATGCATACCGAAACCGCTGTACAAACGAAACGACCTGCGGCAAGGCCAAGAAAATCACAACCATCCCGGCAATTTTGACCATCACAGCACTTTTGGTCACTCGTTGAATTAAAAAAGGAAAAGCCGCCAACATCAAAAAAGCAGTCGTATGGATAGTAGAGGCAAGCAGCACCCAAAGAATATACAAGCCATACTTGCGTTGCTCAAGCCATCTTGTACCGAAATATACGATTCCTATTGCCATCGCCTGGCGCATCATATTATAGCTTTGCAAATAAATGCCTGCATTGATATAAAATAAAAGAAAAAGCGCCATATGTTTTGTATGCCGCCTAGCCTCAAAAAGAATTGTTGCGTTGATGATTAAGGCGACAACAGTAATATATTGCCATGGCGCATCAAAAATTCTTCCCACAATCCAGTTTAGCAGCAGAAAACCTTTTTCACCATACACATAGACCGTGCCTGTCATCAGCGGGACCAAATCTACTTCTTGAACACGCTGAAAAATATCAATATAAGCTGCAAAATCGGTTGCAAAGCTTCCTGCCAAACCCATATAGAGGGTTAGCAGTAATAAACAAAGAAAAGTGTACACCCCTTCACCTGAGAAACGGCATTTTTTGTTGCCTGCGCATGACACAAGGTGTACCGATCCAACCGCTCCTAACCCGGCTGCGAGAATGACCGTTAATATTTCTAACACAAAATAAGGCAACATAACATTCTCCGCTTTTTCTTTTTCAGTCAATCACCGGAACTATTTCCCCTTGTAGGAAGTCAATAATTTTTTTTGCCTGGACATACTTGTTTTTATTTTGCAACACAAAGTTGCGTGCCTTTTTTCCAAATTCATACCGCTCCTGCGCTGACATATCCGCCCCTTTCTGAATCGAAGCCGCGATATCCTCCCGTGTGGTAGATGGAAGTTCCAACAAATATGGATAATATTCTTCCGGTATTCCCTCCAAATACGACGAAATAACAGGATTTCCAGACACCATAAATTCAAACAACTTGGACGGGAAACAATACCTAGATGCATCCTCCTGCACTTTTCTAGGACTTATAAGGAGCGTCGCCTTACGCTGCAGTTCGATCAATTCCTGCCGCGAAGACAGGAATCCGTAGAAATGAATCCGGCTATCTTTCTGAGCCGCTTGCCGAATTCTTTCTTCCGCATTTCCTTTTCCCGTAATCCATAGTTCAAATCGGTTGTCTAGTAACTGCATTGCCTCAATCAATTCAGGTATCCCATATCGCTCATCCAGAACGCCGGAATACATTACTGCAATCTTACCACTTTCGTTTTCCTCTGGCTCTTTCATATCCAGAAGCGTTTCGTTATCGTATGACCCTTCAAAAACCATCCATTTTTTATGTTGCAATTTGAGATAAGACGCCATCGGCTTCGCATATAATACAAATTCATCAACTTTTTGTATCATATGGCGTATTTGGATCCAGTCAATCTTTTTCAGTGCTTTTTTTAAGCAGCTCATATGCATATCCATATATTGTGGTAAATCCGGTACAATCAAACAAATTTTGGCCGCCGGATTAATTTTTTTTATTTCTAAGGCCGCTTTTAAAAATGGCGAATGCATACTGTATAGAATAACAGTTATATCTTTCCGCTCTATGTATTTAATTGCCCATTGACGTGCAGCCTTCTGTAGTGCATAGCTCCTAGACAGGATACTAAAATAGGGCAGGTTCACATAGGAAACACTGCTGTCTTCGGATTTTCCGTTTCGTGACCATTTTTCAGCCGGAACAACTCTCACACTTGAACGGCTAACCTTGCAATTCTCACTAATCTGGCAAGAATTTATTGTGTCCATGTCAATTCCCAGTTGGTCGATCCCCGTCTGGATATTAGTTTCAGAAACATAGGCCGACAACAGCACGCCATGATGTTTTTCGATAAACCGTAGCATTACAGGGCCTACCCCTACCCCGATCCACAACAATTTCATTTTTTCTCCCTTAGATACGGGCTCACGCAATAGCATCTATAAAATATTCTGCGCATAGCGCTGCTTGATTGCTGAACCATTGGACGAATCCTAGCCCTTATGCCACTAGCAAAAACACGTACAAACCAAGCCTGCTTCTATCTTGGCACATTGTCCGCGAAATCTTCCAGTTCACTTTCTAGCGTTTCCATAAAACGGTTTCTGGCAAAAAACTTTTGATAGTAAGCCCGGGCGTTACGGCCCAGGAGCGCTTTATCTTCAAACTCAAGAAATTGACGAACTTTCTGTGCCAAGTCGCTAGCATTCTCTGCCTCGGCACACCATCCGCAGTGAGCATCTTGGATGACCCGTGAGATTTCCCCTGAAGCTGCAGCCAGAATCGGTTTTCCTGCTGCCATATAAGTCTGTACCTTGCCTGGCAGTGTGAGCGAGATAAATCGATCTGCCGTGAGTGTGACCAGCATGGCATCTGCCATAGCATAATACCGAGGCATTTCTTCCACGGGCTGGCGCCCATGAAAAATCACACAATTAAGATTCTTTTCAGCTGCCATCTTTTTCAAATGTTCCAATTCAGAACCGTCCCCAACGATGTGCCAGCGCAGCTGCTTTACCTGCCGCAACAACTCAGCAGCCTGCAATACGGTGGTCAAACTTTGAGCTGTCCCCACATTTCCTGCAAACATCAAATCTACCGTTTGCTTGTCTGCGTCCGTTTGCGGCATTTCGTCAAACTGTGTTGCGGCGTATTGAGGCAAATAGGCAATTTTCGTATCGTCAACACCATGCTGCTGCACAAGATATTCCCGGAACATACGGGATGTAATCAAAATGCGATCCGGTTTGTTGTATAAGCGTTTTGATTCCCATCCAAAGAATTTATAAATAGGAGAGCTCTCTCCAATTCCTCCTGCTGCCAAACAGGCAGGCCAAAGATCCATGCAGTACATAACGACCTTTTTCCCATGCTTTTTAGCATAGGCAAAAGCAGCACTGCTCATCATGACCGGAGAAGACTGGTTGGTAAATACAACATCATAGTCCTTCTTCAGATGTCTTGCATACCAGGAAGAGGACAAAGCATAGCTGTAGTAATTTAAAAGCCGAAAAACAGCGTTATGCCGCCGGGCAATAGTAAAGGTACGAGTTATATGTACCCCATTATGTTCTTCCCGACGGCGGGCGCCATTCTTATACCCCGGATAGGTAATTCCCATGGGATAATTGGGAACATCCGTAATTAGATCTACGGTATGCCCGCGGCGCACAAGTTCTTCGCAAATATCTGGCAGCGGATAGGGTTCCGGCCAATAATGCTGACAGATGACCAGAATTTTCACGGTGCTCCTCTTTTCTTGGTTTAGACAAGCGTTTCTTCCGAGGAAGAGAGGGCATCCTTTTCTTCCTCGAATCCCTCAGTACTCTCTGGCATAAACAGGATTTTGATGGTGGCAAAGATGATCTTCAGATCCGTTACAATGCCTTGCTCTGCAATATACATTAGATCCATCTGAAGTTTGTCATAGGGACTGGTGTTTGCTTTTCCGTAAACCTGTGCGTATCCTGTTAGACCGCCTTTCACCTGTAAACGCAAGCCGAACTCCGGCATTTCTTTTTCATAAAGTTCAATGGTCTCCAAGCGTTCCGGACGCGGCCCTACAATGGTCATATTGCCTACGAAAATATCGTACAACTGGGGCAGCTCGTCCAACCGGCAGGCACGAATAATTTTGCCCACCGGCGTGATTCGGTCGTCATTCTGCAGTGTCACAATTCCCTTGCCGCCCTTATCTGCATCGACCTTCATACTGCGAAACTTGTGAATCACAAAAACACGGCGATCCAGCGTCATTCGCTTTTGTGTGAAAAGAACAGGCCCGCCGTCATAAGCTTTAATAGCAATTGCTGTTGCCAACATGAAGGGGCTGGTAACGACCAGCGCTACGCCAGACAGAACTAAATCTACCAGTCGCTTAATAAAAAGGTAAAACAAAGACGGTGTTGCCCGCTGGCAAAGCAATACCGGCAAGTTGTTCATTCGGAAGCTTTGCGCGTTGCTGATCAGCAGATCACCAATATTAGGCCGGACATATGCCAACACATCATGATCAATGCAGTACTTCAAAATATCATTGCGCTGGCTGGATTGGATACCACACAGCAAGACCGCCTCAGCATCGACATTTTCCATCTTTTTGAAGATATCTTGGTTGGACTCCGCAACGCAGACTTCGCCAATCAATGCAAAACGGTTTCCGTATTTGTGCGCAATTTTTTCTCCATTCTTGAAGGCTTCTGGATTATCATAAAGTAAGAGTGTGCGCTTGGGCGGGATGATTCGATCTGTCAGCTGATATGCAACATAGGACCACCCGGCGCTTAAAAGGCAGCATGATGCAAAGCAAAGCAGCAGCGGTACCGGTGTCGGAACACTATTGCGCACCAACATCCAGGTCACCATATACATAAAGAAATGCGTCATAATCAACGCAATAAAATGAGAATATGCCAGCTCCGTAATTCGACTTGTCAGTAACTCAAACCCTCCGTATACGTGAGCGAATATCATATTGAGTGCAACGAAAAGGCCAATGACCATATAGTTGCCATTTCCCTCGAAGCTCAAATACAAATGATTTTCATAATAGGCGAACCAGCATACGGCGAAGGCAACTCCATTCAACAGCAACAAGACTGCATCCAATCCGAGCAGCTCCACATTCTGATACTGACTTTTCTTTACCATTACAGACGGTCGCTTATTTTTCATTTTATCTTGCTCATTTCATCACATTTTTGGGCAAAAGAAAACTAAAGGCAATGTGCTCCTCCATTTGGGAACCGGTATACGTCCTTGCCTGTCCTCTTTTCTCAACTTCTTACATCACGCAGGGAGGCTTCATGTCCTCATGGATAAAGTTATTTTACCATACAACACCCCATATTTCAAGAATACAATATTTAGCTATAACCATTGCAGGAATCATTTTGACACTGTTTTCCTCCGGTTTCTGAAAACATTTGAATAACAATCGTGTGCATAAAGTGTCAATACGTTATCTGTCACAATATATCCCATACTGCACACGAAAGGAGGTTTACCTGACCGTGCATTTTGATGTTCAACCCTATGAATGCCTTGATTTGCCCGGAATATTGAAACCAACTGAAGTCGCGGAGTTTTTATGTATACATAAAAATA
>ERZ1090865.562-NODE-562-length-21075-cov-5.023692_pt1 | contig 21075 bp, 33 predicted proteins | sample MGYA00478478_ERZ1090865 | MGnify/ENA primary metagenome ERZ1090865 (study PRJEB33644, sample SAMEA5815715) | chicken gut metagenome | biome: Chicken; feature: Gastrointestinal Tract; material: Caecum | place: Ireland | collected 2019-01-01 | study: A study of the... | reverse complement strand
GAGATGTCTTAGGGTCTCGTGGGCTCGGAGATGTGTATAAGAGACAGCATCCGTACATCTCCGTACCAATACTGGTCCCATGTCATTCCAATGGAGAGATAGTACGGACAATCAGCAAGAAAGATTTCTTCACATGACCGCTGGCGCGTTACAGCTCCAGGGTCAGGCCGGAGTTTTTTTCGGCATCCTCGTCCACAAGAATGGCGTTGGAAGCCTGAGCCTGCTGGTAGAGCTGAATGAGCCGCTTAACCAGCTTCTCCGGCACGCCGCCGCCCCAACGGTCAATCAGCTTGTCGGTCTTCTCGCGGGCAACATTTCGGTGATTCTTCCGAAAACTGTAATAGAACAGGTCCCGCATCCCGGTAACAGGAAACTCGATTGCGTCCTCCAGCTTGAACTTATTGCGCTCGGCAAATACAACACTCTCTTTGCTGAAGTCCAGCTCATACACCTGCCCAGTCTGATCGTCGGTCAGTCGGGCGGGCTGAATGTAATCCTGAAGATTGGTCACTTTCTCAGCCATTGGTTATCCTCCTTACACAGTGGGGGCAGCCGCCATGATCGGGGCGCTGTTGGGGGTAATGTATAGGGTGGTCTCCAGCATGGCATCCACCTCAGCCTCATTCAGGCCCAGGGGGGCAGGGGTGCCAACAAAGTATGTCGCATTTGTCAGCTTCGGATGTACCACAGCAAACCAAACCTGCTTGCCACCCTCAACAGCAGTGTCGTAAGCCTCCATCAAGGTGTCCCAGGCGTCGATCAGATCTTCGGTCAGGTTGGCACCATACTCCAAAGCGCCGCCCAGGTCTTTCAGGCCCTGAACATAGGTCATGTACTCCGTCTCTTCCAGAGTTGTGGAGTCAATAGTGTTAGGGGAAGGGTTAAAGCTTGGCATGGACTTCACTTCGGGGATCTTGGTATAGCCCGTGGTGGGTCGAGTACCGGGTGTGGTTTCCACGGCATACTGCAATGTCATGCCAGCAGTGGAGAGTCTGGGAGAAGCCATAAAAAATTCACTCCTTATCAAAATTTGAGTCAGGAGTGAAAAACCACAGGTAGGAACTCACTCCTGACCCTGTGGCCGTCTTACCATTCCAGTGAATGGCAGCGTATTATTTAAGTTGTTCTATAAACCCATAGGTCTTTATCAACGGTAGCCTCATATCGGGCCACCATTCGATAAATTGTTGCGTCCTGTAGGTTCGCTACCGGATTGCACATCGTCCTTGCAAACCCCAGTTTTGTGAACTCATCGTCCACAGTTTCCATGATGTCCTTTGCCTCGGACTTCTTGTAGCCGACGGTGTTTGTATAGACATTTGCCTCATACATGACCGATACAGCGTTCTCAATGTTCGTTGTCCTCATGCGCTGAACGATTGAGTTATCCGATTCCACAATGGTCACTGCTGGAAACTTGGCTGGGACATCTGTGTACTCGCCGCTGACAAAGATACCTGGGAAAGATTCTCTCAATGCGGATGCCACTGTTGAGAAGACGATAGATTCTACATCAATGATGCCAACCGCCCCCTCACACTTCTTAAATCTCCTGGATAGAAGATAATGTTCGGGTCAACATACCCAAGTCTGTGGTATCGGCTCCATGCAATCTTAAACGGGAAATTTAATCTTCGGCACCACTCAGAAAGGCACTGATCGTCTCCATTGATTGAAATTCTGATATTATTTGTTTTGTTCTTTGCTTGCTCCGCCATTGTTATGAATGTGCAATTTTCGGGGCAATAGTCCTTGTTCAGATTTTTTCTCTCAATGCTAAGACCGCGTTTCCATCCGTTTTCAGTGGCCCATTTTGCGAATGTTCGAAAATCATGCCATTCTTCACATACGGAAATTCCACGCTCCCCATATGTGTAATAGCGATCAGAGGTTTCGTCTTCGCATCGGTGAATCATATTTTTCCACACATTGTAGAGAATTTCGTATGTTGCGCTGTCCAGTCCAACGGTGTTCTTTCTTCTGTTGTATAAACACCCGCAAGACTTCGTTGTACCTCTTGCGGCTATATCCATACGAATAACCTTTTTGTTCCCGCAATCACAAAGAAACTCCCCGTAAGTTCGCTTCCCTCTTTTTTCGGTTTTACCCGTAAAGGTCAGCATATTTACTTTGTCTCCCGGATTCACTTAAGCACCTCCTTCGCAACCGCCAAAAGGCTATCTCGCATCGCCCTGTCAGCGTTGTAGAATGGCATATGTGGCTGATTGCCGTATGAATGTCCCCATCCTTGACCGTTTGCGTCCCGCTTGATAATCAATCTTGGGTCATCCGTAGGGAACCACCAACCAAGAGGATCGTCCCAGTGTCCAGCACCAGGATATGTACCAGGACCCATATTCAGCTCCCCGGCCCACGGGTGTCCATACCCGGAGCGCACGCCAGCGCCGAACTCAAAAAACAGAATGGCTTGGGATTCTGCCATTAGCACATATCGTCCTTCGCCTTTCTTTACCACATCGAGGCTTTCAATCGTCTCCCCGGAGAACACATGGCCCTGCATAACGCTATAAGCCACGGAGTAACCGATATCTGCCAACCGTTTTGCAATCTCATCCCCAGCTCTCTCAACCTTCTTCTGATACGATTTCAGTTCCTTCAGCGCTTGGTTGATTGACTCCGTGTTCAGTTTGAGTTTGATGGTTGGCATATCGCTTCGCCTCCTCAAACAGCTTTTGTTCTGCCTCGTATTCGGATACTGTTACCTCTTTGATAGCGTACTGAACACTGTTCTTCCACGGGGCTTTCCGCTTTACTATGTGCGTGTAAGGGCCGTCCGTATCAGCCCCATCCACCCACAAGATGGAATCCTCATCAATTTCACAGGACGTGTCTGCGGTTGTGGCTGTGCGGTCGTAATCCTCCAGTGAGCCAAACTGTTCCACTTCGGAATTGCCTTTGTTTGGAGAGACGCAAAGCATGGCAGATTTTAGTTCGCTGTAGACAGGAAGATAGCTTCCGAGCGAATTGCCAAATTCATCCACAATCTCCTCCATGCCGATAAGGTTTTTAAAGAAAATCGGCTGCGTGTTGGCTGCAAAATTGCGGAAGATAATCGCCCCCCCTACTGTGTGATCTTTGCGATTGGGGTAATTTCCAGAAGAAGCTCCTGTGGAATACCCTCAGAACCGTAAGACCTAGACACACCGTTTTCCGTGTGAGCGGTTTCAAACTCTCCACCTTGCTTATTGTAAATTGCAAGAGCCACACGGAATTGCAAATCCAGATACCGGCTCTCCAACTCATCCGGCCATTCCTGATACGGATACCGCCGGGCCATTATCGCACTGCGGGCGCTCTCCAGGCAGTCCTCCAGGATAGCCTCGTCAGCCTCTCCGGTCCTTAGTTTCAGCCTTGCCAGATTGTCCATGTTCAACCCTCCTGGGGCGTCCCGGCTTCTTTGCTTCTGCGCTGGGCGGCGTGGAGTCATCCACGACTCGCCCGTGCTGCTTCATCTCGGTTTCGTCCTTCGGTTCAATCCTGAACTCCTGACCCGCCTTGTAAAACGTTCCCTTATAGCAAACACGATACTTCGGGATAAACCTCACGCCGCCTCACCTCCTATCAGGCAATGACCTTCAGGACGCCAACGGAATCCATGCGCTCATAAGAAGGAAGGACGATCTCGGACGCAAAGGTGTTGATGTTCACGGGGTGATTCTGAATCTCGCGGGTAATAGCAACGCCGGTGTTCACAATAGACACTTCGGCACTGGACGCACCCTGGAGATCGGCCTCCTCAGGAGTGGTGCCATACCAGGTGTTGCCCAGATTCCCGGCAGGGATCAGGCACACATAGCCGTCCGGCACAAAGCTGTGGGCGGTGCCGCTCTCATCCTTGTACTGCTTATCGTAGATAGCGATGCGCAGGCCAGAGGTGGCCTCCACAATAGCCTTGACCTCAGTATCAGTCAGATAGCCAAGGGACAGACCGTTGGTGGTCAGGTAGCGGTTTTTCACAGCATCCGTGGCAGCCATCAGATTGAATGTGTAGGTGTTCATAATGGCAATGGTCAGCTCATCGCCGGTGCTGGAGCGAATCGCGTCCTTGACGGTCTTGAACGCCGCGAACGGGTCAGCGGTGGTAGGAGCCGTCCAAAGAGCGGTTGTGGTCAACGCAGTGTAATTATTGGTCTTCCACACATCGCCAGGGTCGTAGTCGTAGGTGTAGTCAACACCATTTGCGGTAATAGTGATGCCGCAGTCTCCGCCCTCCGGGAACAGAAGCTGCATGATCATCCGCTCAGGAACCACATTGGCACCGTCAATCAGGTCGCGGGCATCGTCAAAAATCCGGGCAATGACTTCAGCAGCATAGGGGTCAGTAGACTCCTGCACACGAAGCATCTCCTGGCGGTCGCGCTCCTTAATCTTGAAGCCCTCACGGAAGAACGCCATCTCGGTCTCCAGCTTGTCGAAGCCGATCCGGTCGCGGAAGGTAGCCTTAGCGTCAAAAGCGGAAGGCATCAGGGAGACCGGCAGGCCACGGCTGCCCTTAATCCAGGACAGGTCCAGACCGGCCTTCTTGCGGGCAGGGAACAGGGTAGCACCAAGGTACGGAATCTGATTGGAGGCAACCTCCGTCCAGTTGGCCGCGATAGCAGCGGGAGTAAAAATTTCTCTCAGGTCCATCTATGTATCCCTCCTTACTCGTTCACGCCGATGTTGTCCCGCAGGATGATGCCGGGGACAGCAAAGGTGGTGTCAAGGGTCACACCGGAGTGCGCCTGCGCCTTTTTCTTGTCCACAACGCCCTGAACCAGCAGAGCACCATTGGGATTCACAGTTGGGTCAACATCGTACAGAAGCATCCCCGCAGCAGTAGCAAAGCTGGTCGCGGAAATCTTCTTTCCAGCAGAAGTCATGGGCGTGCCAGCTTTGACAGCGGAAGTCTCGTCCACCGTAATAGGAATCGCGGTGAACTCGTCAGCGGCCAGAATCTCAACAGTCCCGCTGACAGAAGTCTTGGAAAAAATCATCCGTTATCTCTCCTTCTTAAAAATAGTTTTTCAGGCCCTCGTTTGCACTCTTGAGGGCGTCCGCTCTCTGCTTGCCCAAATTGCGGGCAAACTCAACAGCAGAATCTTCCTTCTTGTCATCTCCACCAGCGCCATCAGGCTTTGGGTCCTGCTTGACCATTTCTGCCCGGAGCTTCTTTTCATAGGCGGCATTAGCTTTCTGCTGGTTCTCAAAGACTTTATCCATGTTCCCATCAAACAGGGCCTCAGCAGTCTCACGGGCCAGCTTTTCGTCATATCCCGGCATCGCAATAAACCGCGCCGTATGCTCTGCAATGGTGGACTTCCGAAGCAGTTCGGTGTACTTGTCCTCCAGCGCCTTTCGGTCTGCGTCAGCCTGCGCCTTTGCCACTTCATCGTCGGTCATTTTTGCTTTCAGCTGCTTAGACAAATTCGCCGCCTCCGTGGCCTTGGCATCAAAAACTTTCTTATCCACGAATTGGCTCATGTCTACGGGGTCAGGAATGTCAAGGCCCAGCAGTGCCGTAACCTTGTCGGCGTCGCTCATTTCAGCGAAGCCCTGGATGCTGTCGGTGGAAATTTTCATATTCCTTCTCCTTTTGGGTTTTGTAAGTGTTCTCTCACTATGTTTTTGGGTTATTAAGCGTTCTCTCGCTGTCGGGTTTTAGCGTCTTCTCTGACGATATTCAAACGGCTGGGCCGCTTAAATTCAGCTTTGCTACATTGGATTGCTTTCTATTTCTCCCATCCATTGTAGAAAGTGCTCTCTCGATGCTCCATCCACGCCTTATCCTTTTTGCGACCACACATCTTGGCAGTCCAATTTCTCTCTCCCATTGTGCTGCGGTTTGTGTTTTCCCGTTGTATGTAATGTATAAATTGCTCCTTTTGTTGTTCTGCTGAATAACCATATCTACCCATCTGCAATTTTCAGGACAATATCCTTTATTAACATCAATTCTGTCGAGCGTACATTTTGCTCTTTTTGCCGTCTTGTCATATCCGCTCTGGCACGCCCACTCTCTAAAAACAGCGTAATCTTCCCATTCTTTACAGACAGAAATTCCGCGCGCTCCATAGAATTTATAATTTGCATCTTTTGGGTCATTGCATCTGCGTCTCATGTCCATCCACACAAGGTACAGCCGCTCATTTCTGCCTCCATGTGTTTTGTTTAGTTGTGCCATTCTGTCTCTTGTATAACATCCACAACTTTTTGTTGCTCCACTTCTAAGACTGGCCGTGTCAACTTCCACAAGCGATCCGCAATCACAAACGCACATCCAGATATTGTTGTGCCCGCGTTTTGTTTTCTTCCCAGTAAAATACAATGCGGTCAATCTGTTGTATTTTTGCCCGGTTAAATTCAATCCTTTCATCAACTATCGCCTCCAATAGTTAGCCTTGTAGAATGAACAGGCGGCAGGTGGCAAGGCACTCCACTTTTCTCCCCGTCGGGATAGCCGCCCGTTTATTCACTTGTTATTTACCGGAAGATAGTGGCATCTGCATCTCCTGTGCTTAGGCGGTATTGCATTGATGGAATACACTTTCCCGTTGCGCTCCCGGCAGGTCTTGCACACCTTTTCGTCACCGGCAGTAATCCATCGCACCTTTTTCACACCGGCGTCACGGTAGGCTTTCAGAGTGGATTCATCCGTCACAATGTCGCTATAGGTTGCTATCAGGTCAGCCCAGTAATGCAACCCACGCCGGAATTCCGTCACCTTAGCCGTGCTGGAATTGATGCCCTCAGCGGTGTACTGCCTTTTTCGTTCCACCTCATTTGTGTACTGGTATTTCGTAACAGCGTTGTAAGCCGCCAGCAGCGCCAGCAGCCACGCTAAGTCGGGCGGTCCCTCTCCGTGCGGTTCGGCCTCCTGATACCGCTCTTGCGCCAACTCCAAGTACACTTGGCGATTATCCGCTTCCAGTTGGTCATATAGGCGGCGTGTGATTTGAACAACATTAAGTTCATCAAATCCCAACTGCGCCGCTTCATCCTTGGCATCCTCAAACCGCTTCGTCGCCTTCCTGTTCAGAAGTTCCGTCGCCCGGTCCGCCAGACGATACCATCTCTGTTCCTCTGTTGGCATTCAGTTCATCCCTCAACGTCCGGTTCAACAATTCTTGTTGTTCTTCTTCCCATTCCATGCCTCTGCGGTATGCACCCTCAGCATCGGCAAACACGCCAGACACATCATAGGCATCCTTGGGATGCACCTTGCTATTGTTCAGTAGCTCGCAGAGCACTTGTACCTTCGACTGAATATTGGACAGGTTCTTCCGGGTGAACTCCGGCTTAATGTCGGACAACTGCAAATCCAAGTCAGCAGTATTTCGGCAGATATAGAGCGCAACTCGCAGGAACTCCCGTTCAGAACGGATGAATGTCTTTTCCGTGTCTTTTGCCCGGCTCTCTGCCTCTGCAAATCCATCACGGTAAATAACCGCCGTCCCAGTGTCGCTAGTGGAGCTGCCGCCATTCCGATTCGGCATACCACAGATGGTCAGGGCGGTGTCGTACAGGTCATCCACAAGTGTCTGCGTGTTGGTCTGGTTCAGTTCAGAGGCGATCCGATAAACCTTCGCCTCCATTCCTGCTTGTCCCTTGATTTTTACGGCTTTCCCGCCGGAAGCAAGCTCGCCGTATTGCCCATCATCAATATCGCAGTTCTGGAACACATCAAACGCATTGACGAAATCCTGGATGCTATCAACGCGATTGCTCTCCACGGTATTGATAGCGTTCAGCAGCGGAAGGACTACCTCAAACGCTCCCATGCGGGCATCATTGTTTGTATACTCGATAATAGGAATGTATGGAATTGTTCTGGCTTCCTGCTTCTTGATTTCCCCGCCAGCAATCTCAAAGTACCATTCACGGGTGTACACGCACTGATAGGGCTTTCCATCCTCATCCCACTGCCGCAGTACGCCAGCAAGAGGCTTGTGCCCCACTCCGCTGTAATAGATGACAAAAGCATCTCTTGGGTCCAGCGTATAAATGCAGACAGGGGATCCGTCCTCCTCGCCTTCCTCGTCAGGGAGAACCATACGTACACCAACACCGCAAATGTGCATCCAGTCAGCAATTTCCTTGTCTTTGGTGTCCTTGCTTTCAGAGCGCATAAACTCATTCAGGCGGTTTACTTTGGCGGAAACAGTGTCGCTCCCGCCATTAGACACATATTGGACAGGTTCTCCCAGCAGATAAGCCGTCTTGAATGTTACGATCTCATTTGCCCGGTTCACCATGACCTTGTTGTTGATCTCCGGGCGAACCACTTTCTCTTTCAGTCGGATGTCCTGTCTTCCTCTGTAATACCCATACAGATATTCAGTCTCCTCCGCATTTCTCATGTGGATGACCATTGCCTTGCCGACAACATCAGCTACATTCTCCGGCGTAATTGCCTTTTGGTTCGTGTATGCAATGTGACGGCCATGCAGGCCATCATCCGGCCAGCAAGAAATCTGATTTGTGTTTTCCAGCAATGTATCACCACCTCAAGGCAAAAGAAAAAGGCCAACCAAGGTACAATCTGTACCCTAGTTGACCCTCTGGCCCTCTATTCCCACGCCACTGCGCGGGCGCTTAAACTATTTTCTTTTTTTCTACTTGCAAAACAACTACTTTTCCGTTTTCCACCTTAACTGCAACTTCGGAAACGCCTCTCTTGCTCAACCCCTGCTCAATAGCGGCTTTCTCTTTTTCAGTGATTTCTATTTTCAACGATTCACCCACTTTTAAAAGAGTGATGTACAATCATCTATAAAATGCTGTTGTAATCCTGCTCCTTTTAGTGTATAATACAACATATTAAGGAGGTGGCTGACAATGGAAGACAAAACAAAAACGCAAAGCCAAAAAAGAAGTAGATCCCCAGAAGCAAGAATAAGGTCTATCGATGCAAAAATCCAAAAATTGCAAGCCGAAAAAGAATACATTTTGAAAACAACAAAAATCCAGAAGATTATTGAAGCTGCTACAAAAAAGTATTCTGTAGAAGAAATCGCAAAAAACTTAGAAATTGAACTTTGATTCAAATGTAGTCCGTCTAATATGATGGACTACTTTTTTGTTCTTTTCAGGAATCGAACCTGCCAATAAAATATATATTGCTACCAAGAAGAACATATTCGCCGTTATTTCCGCCACGGACGCGGGCGGTAGGAGGTAGATGATTAGAAAGTGGCAAAAAAGTGCACGGCAGGGAAATCTTCACTTCTCCAAATACATTATATCACCATATCCTGTGTTGTCAAGATAATTCTACAATATATTGTTGTTAAAACGGGCGGCGGAAAACTTCAACTTTTGTACCTTCGAGCTGCTGGACATATTCAGCGAACATGGCCCAAGCGTCAGGGGCATCACTTCTTTTGTTTTCTTCTCGGACCTTTTTCTTGATGAATCGGTTCTGATAGTGCGCGTTCTTCACTCCATCCACTCTTTATCCTTGCTTGAATTGTACCATATGGTAGGCCACGTTCCCTACATTTCTGTGCCAAACAATTCTTTTTATCGACGAATGGAGTATTAAGTGCATCATCTGCACTCATTCCATAGCGCGTGATCCGAAGGTGAACCGCTTTATATGGAAGATTTAGAATTCTGCACGCCTCTTTCAGTGTCATTTCTTCTCCATTAATCTCTACCATTCGCAAATTTCTTTTATTTCTTGCTTGTTCTCCAATTGTTATCCAACAACAATTTTCCGGGCAATAGCCTTTATTAACGTCTATCCTCTCAATGGTTAAATTTTCAGTATATCCATGAGAAATAGACCAATCGTAAAAGGACTGGAAATTATGTTCCCATTCACTACATAATTTAATCCCTCGTCCCCCGTAATTTTTGTAGACTGGAGATTTGTTATTGTTGCATCTGCCCTTCATTTTGCTCCAAATGCCATATAGCCTTGATTGAGACTTCCCGTGTGTTCTTCTCTTTTCTCCAAGATTGTGAATATTTTGTTCTTCCTTTAGGCAGCCACAAGAAGCCGTTTGGCCCGATTTTATGCTCCTCGGCCTAACTCCATAAACCGTTTTCCCGCAATCGCACTTGCAATCCCATGTCCATGCATGATATTTCCCGGCCTTTTCCCATCTAAATCCGATGATTGTGAGCCGCCCGAATTTTTTTCCAAGCCATTCTGGATTATTATTTATTTCTCGCACTTTCAATCACTCCTTTTAATCATTATAACATAACTAAAAGGTTTTGTCAATCAAAATGGACGCCTAAATACTTCCGCTTTCCCCCAAGTTAAGTTACGAATTTCGTTTTCCAGTAACGAAAGACCATCCGGTGAATCGTCGTGCTTCACCTTTCCCGTTCGGGTATATGTCACCAGCTCTCGCATCATCTGCCCGTACTGGTCGGACGGCTTGTATAGAGACTTGTCCTTGAAGTAAAAGTGTTTCAGTATTCCGTCAGAGGCCATCTCAATACGGGTCTGTTTATTACTGATAGTGCGCCGTGTTCTAATGCTTACACGACCGCCCATTTTCTTTACCAGTTCTTCAACGTCACGAGCAAAATAACTTCCTGCATTGTTGCTTTCAAATGTAGCAACAGAAACCTTGTGATCTACCAGTTTTTTTGCACATTCTGGCTTTGTATGCTCCGGGGTACTGTTGTCAAACACGCAATCTTCGATGAATACATCCTCGCCATAGATGTACGCAATCGGCATCATAACGCTATCGCCGCCACCCTCAGCCGTGTCACAAACAGAGATAATAGCATCCGGCTCCTGATCTACGGGCAGTTCAAAATAGCGGTTCAGTTCGCTTTCAGGGAAGAGCAGTCCCTTTGCCTCAAAAGGCTCCTGCTGGAACTGACTGGCCCACTGGACGGGTGTGACCAATTCCCGCTCGTGTCGGTAGTATTCCGTGGTGAAAGCTGGTTTCCCGTTCAAAATGATTTCAAAATTGCTTTCATCCGTCACTGGGTCAAGGGCCGGGATTTCAACCACTTTTGTGCGCCATCCCATAGTAGGCGCTATTTCCTGTAACCTTCCAAGCGGGTCATACAGGCTGTACCGTGTACCCTGTGCGACAATCGGGCATCCTTCCAGGCGACGACCCAGCAGGTCACCACGCACCTTGTCCCACAGCGTATCAAGCCGGTTCCTATTGTTCGCCTCCAACTCATCAGACACCAGATCGTCCAGGTACATAACTCCATCCGGCGTGGACTCTGTTGATCCGGTCAGAGCACCATCAATACTCCGACAGGTGATGGTTGCAAACCTCTTTTTCTTTTCAAGATGGATGGTCTTTTCATCTGCGTTGGTTGCTGCAAGTCTCGCTGTCGGAAACACATCATAGTACAGATACTCTTCCGGCTTTTGCAGAATATCCAGGCATCCAGTGTAGAATGACTTTACCAGGTCATTACCAGCACCGGAACAGATAGAAGAACCTCCAGGGTGCTGCCCTGCTCGAAATAGGACGAACATCAATCCCAATGTGGTGTTGTGCGTTGGCACCATACTTTCTCCAACAATAAACTGTTCGCTTTCGTCCGAAACCGATATGCAAACCATCTCCGCATTTCTCCCGGTTGCCCTAATTTCATCCACAAATCTATATAGCCGATGACGCTTTGGATTGTACTTCTTTTTCTTTCTTTCGAGCCAAAACGGGCAAATTGAGGACGGGAATTGGCAATACACCCTATAATTTTTTCTTGTGCTTATCCTTTTCCCGTTTTTTGTATATGCCCCTATTCTTTCTGTTGTTCGGACTCTTCCGCCAAGTCCCCTCACCAGGAAACTTACATCTTCTGCAAGCCGTTTTGATGTTGTGCTGAACTCTGCTCCGTTTGTTGTCACGCCTGCGTCGCTGTCAAACAGCCCTCGCAAAAGGTCAATTCGGTCTTTAATGGAAGAATACAGATATTCTATCGGAATATGCTTTTCAAAAGCCAGTTTCCCGTCCAACCCATATTTTTCAATAGCTTTTCCAGTCGCAGACTTAACCATATACCCCTTTTCATCGTGGACATTTTCTGTCTTTACAATCCGATAATCATACTTTCTGATGTGTACAATTTTGTCACCTTCTGGCAATTCGCTTTTGATCCTTTCAAGCACATCTTCATCTGCTGTTGTAATTTTTACTCCACTTCTAAAAGAACCATCGCCAATCAATTGCCCCATTAGGTACGGCGGAATGTCTAAATCCCCTTTCCCCTCAAACTCAACCGGCAATATGTAATCCACAGAATAATTGTTGTGCCTATCGTGACTGCGTTTTATTGTCCCGTTAAGCATATCTTCGCAAGACAGCACCCTACTTTTCCCGGTTGCCCTATCTTCCTCTGTCCTGACAGTCCACAAATGCTCTTTACAGCACTCCACCACCGTTTTTTGTGGACATTTCCCGGTTTCAGAGAATACAACCTCATAAATTTCCTTTTCTCCCTGCGGAAACACACCAGTTACAATGGTCTGGTTCCCGTTTGCAGAAATAACGGTGTCTCCAACGCGCAATTCTCCAATTTCTCTGTACCCACAAGGGGTAAGAACTTTTGTGTACATTGGCATGGCTTTCCCGGTTCTTTTCGGCTGGCTAACCGTCAGCAAATCCAACTCCCCGTCCGCTACCTGCTGGAACGCATTTACGATTGGTAGAAGAACCTTCCTGCGTGGCATATAGAATCGTTTATCGTTTGGTCTCTGCCACTCAATGTAGCGAAGAAAGCAATCAAACGAATACGGCGCATCAAACAGCAAACTCCGCTTGTTCAGTTCAAACATCTTCATGTCAGTCCGCTCTTTCGCGTACTTCGCGGAGAGGCGGCGGATTTCTTTGTTGCGGCGGTGAGCTTCCTCCTTGTCTGTTTCCTCCAGTAAGCGGCACACTTCAAAGGCGTCTGTCAGTGCCGAAGCATCCGACAGGTCCCGCTGGAATGCCCTCTCTACCAGTTCATGTATTTCCATAGAAACCCCTCCAAAACAAAATAGGGCCACACTCCTTTTTGGAATGTGACCCTCTGGCCGTCTACGCCCGCCCTGTGGCGGGGGTGCAGTGTTTAGTTACGTTTTCCTATCAGTCCACTCCCATCAGCATACACCACCACGCCAGAAGTAGTCACCACCCAGCAATGGTGTTCTCCGGCGAAGTCCACATCGTCCACGACCACTTTCACCCTAAACCCAATATCTCTCAAGAATCTAGCAGTCTGTTTGGCTGTCCGCGTGTACTCCATCAGCCAGCCAACACGCTCTACGCCGTCAGCGTGGTCGGCTCTGTACTGCAACTCGCATTTCAGCAAGTAGTTCTGCAATGCGGTCTCATCTACCATCAGAGACACCCCCTTTTTGTTTTGCGGGGCGATTTTAGGAAATGGGCTTTTGTGAAAGGACTTTATCGAGAATGTTTTTTGAATATTTGTTAAATTCTTCTCCGTCCTCTATTGTTTCGTAAAACCCTCCGTATAGCGCCAACATCTTCTTGTGGTCGCTGTATGGATACGCACTAAACAATTCGTTTTGCTTTTTTAATTCTTTGAAATATGCAAGCGGATCTTCTTCTACACCCGGATATTTTACTGCGTGTCCAGAAAATTGGACTTGGTATACCGCCTCAATCGCTCTCCCGGTCGGATGTGGACTTTTAAAGAACCCAAGTTTCGTTGCAATTTGCCACGCCTTTGATGGAAGCGAAACAAGGAACTCTCCAAATGTCATCCCAACATCGTGGCACAAATCCCATTCTCTATGGCAGTCTCCGCAAAGTGGGATCATGTTTTCGGTCTTGTTTTCTCCACCTTGATGTAATTCTTCAATGTGGTGTATATTTACTGACTTGCTCGCAAGTCCACATCTCGCACAAATAAACTGTTTGCTCCCGGTTCTGCACAGCATTTTTCTGCGCATTTTTGCAAATTCCTTTCTTTCTTCGCTAACCATAAAATCCTCCTTGTCTTATCAGGAGGCGTGTGCTATATTATTCTTGTCAACACGCCTCTGGTGTGTTCTCAATCAGATCGCCGCTTCCTTTTGACCGAGGGCGGCGGTCTTTTTTCTTTTCATACCAATATGTCTTGCTCACTCCAAGCCGCTTACACGCATCTCTGACGGTTTCCCCATCCAGCAAAACACACTCTACATCTTTCTCCGGCCTTCCAAACTTAACTCCCCTCTCTCTCGCACAGGCAATGCCCTCTTTTTGGCGTTGCCGAATTTTTTTGCGTTCCTGCTCTGCGACAGCGGCAATAACTTCTATCAAAATGTTGTTTACCATCTCCGCTATCCACTCTTGCCCAGGCAACTCTATCATAGTGGTAGGTATATCAAGGACACGCACAATAACACCGTTATCCTTAAACCACTTCAACTCCTCTTTGACTGCATCTTTGTTCCTGCCCAGCCGATCTAATTCCTTGACAATGATTTCGTCTCCACGCCTAATAATCGACTTCAGCCGATGATACTCTGGACGGTCAAAATTCTTTCCACTCAACTTGTCTGCAAAAACTTCATCTGGCCGGTATTCCTTAATCGCCTCTATTTGCCTGTCAAGATGTTGCTCTTTTGTGGACACACGGATATATGCGTACCTCATTCTTCATCACCCTTACCTTCACCCGGCTTGCTCCAGTCAATCTTAATTCTGCCATCCTCTTTTCTCCCGCTTTTTTTCTTTACCAGCACTAATTCATATCCAAGAGCATCTGCGAACCTCGCCACAAGGGAAACTTTCATGTCCCGCTTAAACGCCTCGCTTACATTGGTCTGCCGTTTCATCCCAACCAACGCAGCAAGGTCTTTCTGCGTTATTCCCTTTTCTTTCATTATCTTCTCAAGGGCCAATCGGCAATTCATGTTTTCTCCTCCTTCCTTGTTGTTATGATACCATGGTTTATTGTTATTTGTCAAGTCTTTTTTCTAAAAAATTTATCCGTGGTATTCACCCACCTACATTATATGCCCCTTATTCCCCCAGTGGTGCATCCCATGTTGTCCCGTATAGCGTCCGAAAAGGTAGGATAAAACGGACACGCAAAACGGCTCGAAAATAAACCAAAAAATTTTGGTATTTGCTATTGACAAAACCAAACTACTTTGGTACAATACAATCACAGCAAGACACAAGGCCACCCGGACAGGCCGGGCGGGATAGAGTAAACCGGCAGGAACAGCGCATAAGAGCGCAGCAGGGAGCCGGAACCCTGCATAAGGCGCACCAGGTGACGAGCTGGAACACCTGAAGAAAACAGATTGCAGCAGGCAAGCCCGGCCATACAGGGCAGCAGGAATAAACCACGACAGGCCACAGGCCGGGAGGCAACAGAAATGAAGTACATCACCGCCACCACTGAAAAGCGCATCATGAAAGCAGCCAGCAAAGATAGCTTTGGCTTTTGGGAGAATACCCAGGCCGGGACACTGGCCGCCATCCTGGACGAGATCAAGAGCAGCTATGGCTGGTTCGGGTGCAGCGTAGCGGAGGCAAAGAAGCTGGGCCAGCAGTTTGACAATGCCGACCAGCTCCGGGGCTTCTCCCACCGGGCTAGCGTCCTGTTCGGCTGGACGGTGAACTACCCCGAATACATCAACTACAGCAATACGCTGGGGCTGGATGTGCTCACCATCTCTGATTTCAACGGGCTTGTAAGGGCCGTCCTGGAAGGTTAACAAAAGACCCGCCCCGGAGGTTACGAGGGCAACAAAACAGGCCACAGGCCAGGAGGGGAAAGACATGATGATAAACGGGTACAATGTAACAACAGCAAAAACAGGCAGTGATGTATTATTTGTTAGTGTTGCATATATCCGTCCAGGTGGAAGAACGGATACCCCGGAATGGGAGAAAACCGCGTTTGTCTGCGAGAAAACCAAACGGTTTGCGGACTATCAGGAAACAATGGTGAACTACATCGCACAACTACAAATCCCGCGCGGCGGATACGCAAAAATAGAAATATAACCGCCTATGCGAGCGCGAAAATAAACAAAAAGCCCCGGCCACTACTCGCAATAGTGGACAGGGCGGAAAGGGGAAAATACCATGAAAAATAAATCGGACATTTACCGCGATCGTAAAACAAGTGAAGTCGTTGTGATCGATGAGAATGGGGAAGAATGCTTTCGTGGGCAATATTCCGAGCAAATTGTAAGCATTGCGAATTGCATTTACCTTGCCCATAAGTACAAAGATAAATAGCCCGCCTGACCTCTCGCAATAGTGACCAGGGCAGAAGGGAGAAGAAAATGAGCGGAAAGAAACTAACCCCAATACGAACTTACAAGGCAGGCGGCAAAACTGTAATTAGGTATAAATGCGAATGCGGCAAGGAATTTTCTTTCCGCTCCTATGATGCACTCCCCGAAATGGATTGTAATACATGCCGGTATAGCCGATCTTCTGATTGGAAAGAGAACAAAAAGCTTTATCTGATTTGGAATGCCATGCACCAAAGATGCGAAAACGAAAATACATACGGCTATAAATGGTATGGAGCGGCGGGAATTTCCGTTTGCGTTGAGTGGAAAACATTTCATCCATTCTTAGAGTGGGCGCTATCTAACGGATACAAGGACGGATTGAGCATTGAACGGATCGATATTTCTAAGGGTTATTCCCCAGAAAATTGCATTTGGATTCCGAGGGAAAAGCAAAACGAAAACACAAGAAATACCTATAACAACAAAACGCTTACCGTATACGGAGAAACAAAAACTTACGAAGAATGGGCAAAAATAGCAAATATATCTCCAAGAACTATTTCGAAAAGGTTAAGGAAGGGCTGGCCCCCAGAAGATGCCGTTTCAAGCCGAAAATCTTCCAGCTCTGAAAGGCTAATTACAATAGGCAGTAAAACAAAAAGATTTTCGGATTGGTGCAAAGAGTATGGTATATCTCCGCAAGCCGTATATTTACGAATCAAAAGCGGGATGCCCTTAATTGATGCCATCACGAAACCAAAAACTAGGTGAATTGGAGGGTTGGCCCTCCATGACAAGGAGGAAATTATAAAATGAAAATCTACACCGAAAAGAGCCTTAACGATTTCGAGTTCTGGAGCGGTGCAAAAGATACAGTTAAATATCTAACCGAAAGTGAACTTGATACCATTGAAACGATGCTCGAAGACTGCGCCCCGGAAGAAGGATATAGCGAAACTGATATTAACGATTTCTTTTGGTTTGAAGATGACACAATCGCCGAATGGCTCGGGTATGATGACTTTGAACAACTCATGGAAGAGCGCGACAACGCGGCGCGGGCTTGACTCGCCCGCCGGGAGAATGGAGGCTATATAATGAGTAGTGATGAAATGAAAAGAGCTGTTGATCTGCTGGCTGAATACGCCCGCACCGGTCTATTATGTGTCAGCGGCGAAGAAGCAGAGCTTTTGCGGAGGTTTGCCCGCACGATGGAAGAATGGGGGAAATAAACGCATGAGCTACGAAATTATCACCTACAGCCCCGACACTGGCACGGACGAACACGGGGACTACAGGACGCAGCGAGAGGCCCGGCAGGGTCTCAAGCTATACCGACAAGAACCCGCCGCGCTAATCTACGATCTGGACCGCTGGCGCATCGTTTACCGGCGCGGCTACTGGCCCGCCGGGGCGCTCCCTATTGAAAGGGGGTGCAACGATTGATCCTCTTATTTGTCCTTATGCTTCCCTTGATGATCATCTGGAAGACGGCGAAAAAATCTTGAATACCACCATCGCCCGCCCTGGGCTTTCCTGGGGCTGGCTTTTTCATGCCCTCCAAGCTGTCCAGCGTAGACGGCTATGTCCCTATACTCCCCAACAGCTTCCCGCCGCTTGTGCGCCGTCCTACGGCCCGCAGGCGGCATTTTTGCGCCCGTGGCCAGCAGAGCAGGGGAGAGGCCAAAACGCAAAACCGCCGTAAAGGCCATTTGCAGGCCCTACACGGCGTTTCACTGCCTTAGAAGTATCTCTATATTCCCGCACCATCAAACGGCCTACAGCGACCCGCAGACGGCCCCGCAAGGCATAAATTAACCCCGGCCCGCTCCGTCAAGAGTAAGCCGGGGTATTATCATTTGTTCCGGGCGATGGATAGCACCGCGCAACGCTCTTTGTCAGCGTCCCACCAGGCGCAGCGGTCAGGATCGCATTCTTTTTCTGTGGTATATGTCCCATAGTAAGGGTCATGCACTGTTTCCATCTTCAACGGGCATTTTTTCATTTTATTCTCCATGTTTTCGTCCTCCAAAAAGTCGCTGGTATAGTCGTTTTTGTGCAATTTCAACAGTCGGCAAAAGTGTTTCCCCAGGGATTTACAATACCATAGTTGTGAAAGTTGCACAAGAAAATCGTTACTCCTCCACCACCACAGACCCGGCGATCCGCTCTTCAAGCTGCTTTTGGTCGGGAGAATCGCCGAGGGGCTGGGAAGGAACGACTGTGAGAACCGCAGAATCCGACATCGAAAAAAAGTTCTTCGCCCGAAAAATGTATGTAACCTGCGGAATTTTGCCCATTGAGACCAGTTTTGCGTCAATTCCGGCCAGCGTTTCTTTACATTTTTTTATCATGTCACTGCGCGCAGAGCTGCATCCATCCCCATTTTCCCATCTCCACACTGTCTGCCTGGTAGTTCCAAGCGCAAGGCACATGTCCTCAACGGTAGGGATTTGTCCGGTCTCATAACATTGCGCAAAATAGTCGTTAAGCCGTTCAGCGCACTCTTCATCAGACTGTACAATGGGGCGCTTAAAATACTGGAATGACTCTTTAATGACCTGCGAAATTTCTTCTTTTTTTGCAGTAGTTGTTGCCTCAATAGAGGCTGATTTGCTTCCCCGCTTTTTTGCAAAAGTCTGCTTTCCGATTTCTACAAGTTCTTCATTGTTCATTGGCATATCTCCATCTATATCCGGCGCTCCGAGTGCCTCCGTTAATTGCCATTCGGATTGCTTCGGGCGTTCTATGATATTTCTCAGCCGCCGCTTTGCTTGACTTAAACAGTTCACCGGTGTCGAGGTTAAGAACCGGCCTTGAATACTTCGGTACTGCCGCATATCTTGCACATTGTTCTGGCGTTCTCTTTTTCCCTCTCATGTGGGAAAGCAAAGTCGCTCTCTTTTCCTTATCGTTCCATGTCGCCAGCATCCGTTCAGACTGCTTCTTTTTATATTCTGGATTCTCCCACGATTTTCTTGAGGCGTCCCCGATCTTCCTCTTGGTTTCTTCTGATGGGTTCTTTTTCAGCCCCATTTTGATTGCGTGCCTGGTATTTTCTATGGGCAATACCCACTCCAAATTTTCGACATAGTTGTTCGATTTGTTCCCGTCGACATGGTTAATCTGATGTTCCGGCGTTGGTTGAGGCGATATAAAGCATTCTGCCACCAATCTATGCACCCTAAAAACCTTATGCTTCCCGTTTTTTATCAAGCATACGCAATGGTAGCCTTTCATAATATTCGGCTTTCTGATTCTTCCTGGGACTGTCCTCGTTCCATTGGAGGCAAACCTTTCAAGGCTCTTGACCCTCCCATAGTTGCTAATCTCATAGAGCCCTTCATATCCAGGAATTGATTTCCAGTTTTCCTGTCCGCTCACTTCCCAAACACCGCCTTCATATAGTCGCTTGTGAGCAGAATTGCTTGGTCTGGAGTAAAGTTGTTCTGAATAAGAGAGTCGTAGAACATCTTGAGCAGTTCAGACATAGCTCCTACGCCGATCTTCATTTTTTCTACTTCATTTTGCATTAGGTTATACATCTCCTTTTTTATCATATACTAGATCAATTCTTTTGTCAATATCTTTTTCGATCTGGATGAACGATAAGCAATCATCACGTGTTTGAATTCTTGGTTGTTTTGTATCCAGAAGATAATGACACGCTTTCCTGCTTCCCCTGAATGTGCAAATATATCTCCAATATTTGCATTGTTCGCATTTTTCTATATGCTTTGGATATTCACAAGCATTATTCTTATTGTTTGATTTCAATTGCTTTACTCCTTCACAAAACCGGCAAAATAAGCAAGCCCAACATTTCCATCTTTGCACTTGTGTGGAATGTGCATAGGCGCTTTATGTAAATATGGATTGCCTGCAAATAGTTGATTCTGAATGACTTTTGCAAGAAGTTTTGGAAGTTCATCGTATGGGATTTCTTGCGGTTCCCCATATTGGATTGTCTGCCCGCATAGTTGGCATTTGTAAACTGCTAAATATTTCATTTTCCATCCATCTCAATCAAAAATGCCGCATTGGTAGCCAAATGCCATAGGTGCGGCAATCCACTCTCCGCGTCGCAGCGCTCGCCCTTCAGATATGCCAGCCAATGGCGATAAAGTGCGTCTCGGTATCGCTGCGGCTCCACCTGTTTCCAGTTGTCCGGATCGTGATACTTGGCGTTTCCATACATGCGAATTGCTGTAACAGCCTCGATCAAGGATACAGGTACTAAAGTCGGTCGTGGTTTTCCGGCATCGGCTTTGGCCTGCTGGTCACACTCTTGCATCGAACTTGCATTCGCCTTGCTTGCACTTGCATCGTCATCAACCACTTCATAGCCCATCAGTTTTGCGGCATCGTATGGATTATTACCGATCCATGTCGAACACGGTTTTCCACATGTGATTTTTCCAATCGGACATGTATTCCAAAAGCAATCGTTTTCCTGGCAAAACGCGTCCGCTGCTGATTGAATATTGTCGAATGTTTCTTCAGAATATGGGCTTTTAAACTTCATGGTCGGCCTCCTCAAAATAGATTCTCCCACAGTTGTCATACCGCATCTGCTTCCCTTGGATGCCTCGCAGAATGATGTACGCCCGCCGGAGCCGGTCAATGTCGAAGTACCCGAAGTGGCAATCTTCCACGGGTATCCCCATTTCATGGGCCAACCAGCAGTAAAGGTCGTTGCGCTTCTTGCGGATCTTTGGCTTGCCCTGCCAGAGCGGGTCAAAGATGGCGTGACACATCTTTTTCCCTGTTCGCATCGGTTCATCTGCCAACAGCCCCAGGGCTTCACGCGGGCGCGGCTTATGCGTCCCCACATAGGCCCCACACCGCTCACAGAGATAACAGTAGCCGCTTCCGTACTCCCGGCCATAGAC
>ERZ1090865.552-NODE-552-length-21277-cov-4.489775_pt1 | contig 21277 bp, 9 predicted proteins | sample MGYA00478478_ERZ1090865 | MGnify/ENA primary metagenome ERZ1090865 (study PRJEB33644, sample SAMEA5815715) | chicken gut metagenome | biome: Chicken; feature: Gastrointestinal Tract; material: Caecum | place: Ireland | collected 2019-01-01 | study: A study of the... | reverse complement strand
GGGGTGTCGGGCTCGGGGTCGTCGGGCTCGGGGTTGTCGGGTTTTTCGGGCACGATGCTGGCCTCGTCAATCGGCTTGCCGCAGGTATCGCATATGCCGTTCCAGTCGGTATCTATGTGCACTCTGTGGGAAGATTCCGCCGTCGTGGTCGTGCAGGCGGAGAGCGCCGCAAGGGAAAACGCTATGCCCGCCGAAAGCACCACGGCAAGAATTTTTTTAAATTTTTTCATATAAATCTGCCTCTTTGCCTGTATTTGAATAATGCAGTATGCCAACCCCTTAAAATTTCAGGGTTGGCATACCTTGCTGAATGTGTCTGCGCTGTCTTTCAGCCTACCCGATTCAGCTTACTGTAATTTTTACCACTATCGTGGAGACTTTGCGCACCGCGTTGACCGCAATGTGCTCCTTGTTGGTCTGGTTGATTTCCGAAGTGAGGCCTATCCAGCCGTCCACAAGGCATTCAACCGTAAAGGTATACGTGCCCGCGGAGAGCTTGCCGCCTATGACGCCGTCCTCGCTGATGGTGAGGCCTTCGGGCAGGGTGCTGCCTTCGGCAAGCCTTACGTTGCTGAGGGTGTAGCCCTCTGCAAGGGTGATGTCTATCGCCTTATCTGCGGTTGCGGTGAACTCTTCCGTTTCGTCGTTGAGCCAGCCGTTTCTGTTGCCGGAGGTGTTGGCCGCCGTGTACAGAAGGTGCATAACCGCGCGGCGCACGGATGCATACAGCGTGGGCGATGCAACGTTGAGGTTGCTGTCAGGCTGCTGCTGTACATCGCCGTAAGCGGGAGCATAGCGCTGAGCGCCTACATATACCATGTTGGTATCCGCATCCCATCTGTTCTGTTCTATGAAGTAAGTGCCGTCCGCGTTGTTGCGCTTGCCTACGCCGCTGAGGGGAATATCCGTTCCGCTGCGCACCATTGCGTCCACAGTCTTGCAGGCCATGCCGCTGTATGCGTCGGTTACAACCACGCCCTTGAAGTTCCATTCGCCGCGTACTATGCTGTTGGTAAGTGCGGCGTTCGCCTCCGCGCTGACCTTGCCCACGCGGTTCTTTGCTGCCATTATGCCCATTGCGTGACCTTCCTTTATGGCCATTTCAAAGGGCTTTAAGTATATTTCGCGGATGGCCTGTTCGGATACGAAGGTGAACAGCGTATCGCGGTCGGTCTCCTGGTCGTTGAGGAACATGTGCTTTATATAGCAAGCAAGGCCCTTTGACGATGCGCCCTTTACGGTAGCCGCAGCCATCTTGCCCGAGAGCACGCCGTCCTCGGAATAATATTCAAAGTTACGTCCGCCGAAGGGTGAGCGGTGCAGGTTCATGCCGGGGCCGTACCAGCCGTTGAGGTTGACGAAGAGCGCCTCGTTGCCGATTGCCTCGCCGATGTCTTCAAGCAGTTCGTCGTTCCAGGTGGAAGCCTGAATTACCGCGCCTATCCAGCAGGTACCGCCGCCTATCGCGCCGGGTGCACGGTCAACTATCCAGAGGTAGGGACCTGCAAGCTGCGAAGGGCCGTCGGTGTCGGCCTGGAAGGACATGCCTATGCTCTCCATTCCCAGTCTGCCGTACCAGCCGTACTGAACGGCGGTAACCATCTCTTCCCAGGTGAGCTGGTTGAGGAAGGTCTCCCACTTCTTGCTGCCTTCGTCCGTGCCGAGCACTACCTGTCCGTCCTTTATTTCATACTCCTGATAGGGCACGCCTGCCATATCCCTGAGCAGAATTTCGTAGCGGCCGTTTTCATCCTTTACGCCCGCGCCCTGTGTCCAGGTATCGGGAACGTCCTCTACATACCAGGGGTCGGTCTCTTCATCCTTGCAGGACGCCATATTGTCGAGGTCGGACGCCGCGTCCACGAAGGCCTGGGTCATTGTTCTGTCGGCGACGCTTGCCGCTTCGGGAACGGCCGAAAGGTCCATTCTGGAGAGCATGTTTGCCGTGAGAGATTCATTTGTGGAATTGTATTCCGCCCACGTGCCGTCCGTCTGGCTGAATACCGCGGTAATTTCATCGCCCGTGGTATAGTCGGTGGTGCACTTTATGTCATCCTTTACGGAGCGCACTACCTCTATCTCCTCCTCGTGAGCGCTGCGGTTGAGCGATACGGTATAGTCGCCCGCCTCCAGCTCATAGCCCTTGAAGCCGTTGCCGTTCATATCGTTCCAGTCGAAGGAGGCAAAATCCTGCGCAACGCACTGGAGGGTGAGCACCTGGCTCTGGCCGGGCTGAAGGGTATCGGTCTTGGCAAAATCCATGAGGTTTGCGCTGGCCTTTTCTATTTCGCCGTAAGTATAGGGAGGATTTACGTACATCTGCACGATATCCTTGCCCGCAACGTTGCCGGTGTTGGTAACTTTTACCTTGAGGGTTACCGTCTCGTTGGCGGCGGTAATTTCGCCCTGGCCCGCGCCTACGAGTTCCCAGCTGAAAGTGGTGTACGAAAGGCCGTAACCGAAGGGATATACCACCGCTTCATCGTACCATTTGTCAGCGGCGGCCGCATCATCGGCAGCCATATCGTCGTAGCGCGTTTCGTAGTACTTGTAGCCTACGTATATGTCCTCGCGGTATTCAACGGTGTGATAACTTGCGTTCACCGTGCCGTCGGGATTGTAGAGATTGTTGTTCCAGCCCTCGCCGTTCTGCGTCATGGAGCTGAAGTTTGCATACGAGGGGTCCTTGGTGAAATCTCTCGTCCAGGTATCCACCGTCTTGCCCGAAGGGGATACCGTGCCGTTCAGAATTCCGCCCAGTGCCGCCGCGCCGTCGTTGCCGGGGTGACCTATCTGCAGTATTGCGTCCACGCCGAGGTTGTCCGCCGTCTTGGGAGCGTTGAGCTCGCCCAGTTCCATGGTGTTTGCCGAGTTTATGAGCACTATTACCTTGTTAAAGTGCTGTTTTGCATACTTTATGAGAGCCTCTTCATTGTCGTCCAGTTCGAGGAAGTGTTCAGTCTTGTCCGAATGTCCGTCCACGTTGGATATCTTTATGTCGCTGCCCTCCGAACCCGAACGGCCTATGGTGATTATGGCGGCGTCGTCATACCTTTCGTAGGAGCTCTCCGCCGCGGCAAGAATGGAGGGCGAAAGCTCTACGGAGCTGGTCATCGCGCCGTTCTGTTCGTATATCTTTTTCACTCTGGGGTTTACTTCGAACCCGCCGCTTTCAACGCCCGTAACAAGGTCGGTATAGGGCACGCCGTACACGCCCACTATGCCCGAACCCGAACCGCCGCCGCCCGTCTTGGGGTTATATGAGCGGAAGCCCAGCATCGTCACAGACTTTTCCGTTGAAAGGGGAAGAGCGTTCTTTTCGTTCTTAAGAAGGACAAAGCCCTCCTGCGCGGCCTGAATGTTGAGTTCGCGGCTGTGCTTTAAATTTTCGTTTAAATTATCGTAGTCGGGCACAAATTTGCCGTCCATGTACAGATAGCCGGATACGTCGTGCGTGAGCGGCGCCGTGGTTTCGTTGAGCGCCACCAAGGGGTCGGGCGTAGTGCCCGCGTTTACGCCGAGGTCGGTATCTCCTACCCACCAGTTTCCGTTTTCGCCTATGTAAGGCGTCTTACCGTCCTCTCCTGCGGGGCCCTGTATGCCCTGCGGACCCTGAGGCCCCTGCGGACCAGTCGCTCCCTGCTCTCCTGCCGCGCACGCAAACGAAAATACCATCGCGCCTGCAAGCACTACGGAAGCTACGGCTACAGCAAGCCTTCCTCTGCGGGATTTTGCCATTTCATTTCCTCCTCAGATAAAAAAATTCACCGAACTTATCCATTCGGTGAATTCAACTTAACACTGCAGATTGAAAAAATAAACAAACCTTTCGTCAATTGTCACAAACTTTGCGTATCCTGTATGAAAGAAAATAAAATATTAAGAACAAACTTTTCATTTTCTGCCGAAAACTGCACCGTGCCGCCATACTTTTCGGCAATGGAAATTATGCTCTTTATGCCGAACCCGTGGTTGGCGCTGTCCTTTTTGGTCGTTTTCGGCAGTCCGTCCACAATCTGCGGCGGCGTTTTGCAGTAGTTCTCCAGCGAAATCATTGTCATGTTGCTGCGGCTGACCACGCTGAGGGCTATTATCCTGTGCTCCTTTTCTATGTCAGTCACCGCCTCTATCGCGTTGTCGAGCGCGTTGCCCAGCAGTATGTACAGGTCTACCTCGTCCATGAATTTCAGCTTTTCGCCGTCTATCATGTACGTGAACACTATATCCCTCTTTTCGCAGAGCAAGCTCTTTTCGGTGAGCAGAATGTCAATTCCGCCGTAACCCGTCTTGGCTATGGCGTCGTAAATCATCACGTCCTTTTCCAGCGCGTCCACGGCCTTGCTGTAAGCCGCGGTGTTGTTGCCGCCCTCCGCCAGCCGCCTGAGCACCGCCACCTGATACTTGAGGTCGTGACACTTGCGGTTTATGGCCTCTATGTTCTCTTCGGAGAGGCGGCGCTGTTTTTCGCCGTCTACGAGCATCTGTTCAAGTTTCTGCTTCTCCGTCTTGCTGCGCAGGACATCGCTGAGCAGAAAGGGCAGCGCCACAAAGAGAATGCAGAGCAGAACGCGCACTATGTGCAGCGCCTCCGAAAACCAGCCGTTGTTGTAAAACCAGTTGTTTAAAAGTATGGTAAAGCCTACGTTTATCACCGCCAGCAGAGCGGTAACCGCCTTGTATTCAAGCAAATAATCAAGTTTATGCAGCCGCTTGGTGAGAATAAAATATATGGCAACGCCTACCGCCACCCTTATGGCAAGCACTACCGCAGAAGACGCCGTCGGCCCCAGCCACTCCGTGCCCGTAAGCGACAGCGCGAACTGAAGATTGAAAACCATGTGTTCGAGCACGTACGTCAGCGACTGGTAAAACACGGCATGCAGAAAACTTATTCTGAAACACAGCCATATGGCAAGCACCGCCACCGCCCAGCCTATAAGGTACGGCATGGTGACGATGGTGCCGTTTGAACCGCCCATCGAGAGCGCGTTACGATAAAAATCTGTGCTCATGAAGATGCCCACGGCCACTACGGGAATCAGCCGCAGCCAGAACAGCCTGCGCCTCTTCTGCCTGCAACACAGAATAAAGCCGAAGACGAGCAACGTTATTATGTAGGAATTGGCGTATCCGAGTATCTTTTGCAGAATTTCCATCGTCAGTCACCGTTCTTCATGGACAGAATGAGCTTTTCCATGAATTCTTTGCGCTTGGGTCTGCTTATTTTAAGCTGCGTATCGGCAATGAACACCGCGTCATCCTTTACGCCCTTAACGTGCGAAAGATTTACCAGATAGCAGGCATTGCACAGCGCAAATCCGTACTTTTCCAGCTCCTCGGTCACCTTGTAGAGAGTTGTCCACGCCTCCGCCACCCTGTCGCCCAGGTGGAAGAGCACCTTGTGGTTGACCACTTCCACGTAGTCTATGTCGCGCACGCTCACGCGCTGCTTGTTGCCCTGGGTGGATATGAAGATTTCCGCCTTGGGATTGCGGCGCACCTTTTCCACTACCCGTCTGAAATGAAATTCAAACACGTCGTACGTCACGGGCTTTACTATAAAGTCGAAGGCCTCCACCTCGTATCCCCTGATTGCGTACTGGCGCATATTGGTTATGAACACAATGCACACCAAAGGGTCAGTTTTTCGCAGTTCGGCAGATACTTTAAGTCCGTCGCGGTAGGGCATCTCTATATCCATAAACACCACGTCCGCATCGGACTTGTACTCCGTAAGAAACTGCACGCCGTCAGTATAGACGTTTACAACGCAGACCTCGTTATACTTTTCCGCATACTTTTCAATGCAATCTTTAAGTACTTTTGCATCCTCGGCGCAATCTTCAACAATAGCGATATTCATTGCGATTCCTTCAATCGTTCAAAAGATTTTAAGTCGGCCGCGTACCTTCAGCCGCCTTTGCAACAACAATTATAATCTATATATCCCGCTTGTCAATACCCCGCGCACAAGTAACCTTTTGCGCAAAGACGGTAATTTTATATAATAAAATTAAATTTTTATCGCGCTTGAAAATGCCTTACGGCGGCGATTCGACGGGCAAAATCTGCCGCTCCGCAGCCCAAAGAGCGCTGAAAAATTTTTTTCTTCAGCTACTTGCATATGCAGACTGAAAAATGTTCATCGGGGCGATTAAATCTGCAATAGTTGCGGCATATGTGCGGGGCAATTGTAAAAGACAAAGGCGGGCGGGGATATTCCCCGCCCGCCTTCGCAGTTCGGATAATGTATTAAAAAGAGGAAAACAATGAAAAGACTTTTACTGCTGGTTTTGAGCCTTTACTTTTTTAAGTTTGCGACGTATATCGAAGAATCCCCATACGCCTGCAAGCACAACAAGGCCGACATTCACGCAGATGAGAGCAACCTTCCACTTTGCCATGGTGGTAACCCATACAACGCCCTCGCCGACGCCGTTCATAGCGTTAGAATTTGCCACCGTGTACAAAATATTCTTGGTTGCAAGTTTCAGTGCGGCGAGCTGAACTTCATCCGTCTTGCCGTTTCCGGACACAGAGGCCGAAGGTTTATAGTCCTGCGACAGATTGAGGTCGCCGCCCGCCCTTATCATCTGGTCGGGGTGCATATAGGGGATACTGAGATTATAGTCGGATATGACCATTCCCTCAAAGCCCCATTCCATTCTGAGAACTTCGGTAAGCAGTGCAAAGCTGCCGCCTGCCCAGGTGGTGCCTACGCGGTTGAACGAAGACATTATCGCATTCGTGCCGCCGTCCTCCACTATCATTCTGAACGGTTTGAGATAAATTTCTCTGAACGTCTGTTCATCGGCCCAGGTAACAAGCCCGTTTGTATCGCGGTTGGTTTCCTGGTCGTTGAGCGCAAAGTGCTTTACAAATGTATATACGCCCTTTGACTTTGCGCCGGCTACTACCTGTGTGCCCATAGCGCCGGAAAGATAGGGGTCTTCGCTGTAATATTCCCAGTTTCTGCCCGAGAAAGGCGAACGGTGAATGTTTACCGCAGGCGCATACCAGCCGCTGTATGTTCTGCCATCGCCCTTGGTATAGCCCACAAGACTTTCAAGTCCGACCATGACGCCCATATCGTTTGCAAGGTCCTTGTTCCAGGTTGCGCCTATTACGCATTCAGAGGCATAGAAACACGTATCGTGAACGGTAGGGTCGCCCATGAAGTTGGTATAGCCCGCAGGGCCATCGGGGTCTATCGTTCTGGGTTTGCCTATTTCGGAGAGCGATATCGTATGGAAGTTGCCCTGGCCTATAAGCTGAGTCATTTCATCCACCGAAAGTCTGCCGACAAGCTGTTCCCAGCGGGGGTCGTCATAGTCGGCGCCTATCAGGTCATAGAGCTGAAGATCTTCTGACTCAGACGCGGCAGCCTGCGCGGAAGCTTTGTTTGCAAGCAGATACTTTGCGTATGCGCTGTTTTCGTCATCATAACTGAACGTAAGCGAATCGCGCACGGTATCGCTTATTTCGCGTTCCGCAGCGGTAGGCGTTGAAGGGAATGTTGCGCTGAAACTTGAACGGGACATTGTTTTGCCGTTCATGTAATCGCTGAGATCCTGGAAACGGTTATCGTCCGCGCTGCCAGTACCGTATATGTCCATGGAATAGGCGATATCGTCCATCACGGAATATTCCAGTTTCATCGGCGTTTCGCTTGCCCAGCAGGAATGCGCGTCGCGGCCTATATATATGGTATATGTACCCGCATCCAGCTCGTAACCCTTGTGGCCGTTTCCGTTTGCATCGTTATAGTCATAGGATGCCATATCCTCTATGTCCAGCGTGATGGTATAGTCCCTGTCCTCACCTTTGGCGAGCAGATCGGTCTTAACCATTCCGCCAAGCACCACGTGCGCCTTTTCAACGCCGCCGACAACGTAAGGCGCCGAATAATAGAGCTGAATGACATCTTTGCCGGCAACGTCGCCGGTGTTCTTTACGTTTACCGTAACTGAAATTTTATTGTTATTTTTTTCATCGAGAACGGCATTTTTGGTGCTGTCCTTCAGAGTCCACTCGAACGTGGTATAAGAAAGGCCATAGCCAAACGGATATACGACGTTCTCTTCATACCAGCCGTTATCCGTACCGAAACGGTATACATCCTGGTAGGAACGCGTTTCATAGTATCTGTATCCGAGGTATATGCCCTCCTGATACTCGATGAAGTGATAATCGGTAGCGCTGCCGCCCGCAAGATAGAGGTTGCCGTCCGAAGAGAGATTGTCGCCGAAGTTGTTCCACGTGGGATCTTTTGTGAAATCTCTGACATATGTGTCCACGAGGTGACCCGAAGGGTTTATCGTGCCGTTGAGCACATTGCCGACTGCGTTGGCTCCGCTTCCGCCAAGGGTACCTATCCACAGAGCGGCGTCAAGCCCCTCCTTCTCTTCAAGGAAGCCGAGCTCCATTGAAGTTGCGCTGTTGACGAGAAGTATAACCTTTTCGAATTTGCCGCAGGCGATGACCGCATCTATCAGCGCCTCTTCATTTTTATCTATCTCGAGATAGTGCTGTCCGCCGTCCTGCGAGCCCTCTACGGGCTTGCCGCCGTAACCGGTGAGCTGCTGACGGGGCAGGTCCCACCCCTCGCCGCCTATGCGGGAGATTACTATGATTGCGGCGTCATTGTACTCCGAATAGCTGTTTTTTATGTCATCGGTGTATTTATCCTGCGGGGTTTCGCCTATGGCAAGGCCGGTAACCTTTGCGCCTATTGCGGGAGAAGCCTGTCTGCCGCTGCCCGACTGAGAGCTTTCATAGAACTTTGTGAGCTTGGGATTGAGTTCAAAATTGGCATTGCGCAGTCCGTCATACAGAGAAACCGAACCCGCAGAATTACCGCCGCCGGAACCCGAACCGCCCAGCACAACATCGGCAGAATTTTTGCCGAATACGCTTATTTTGGCCTTATTCCCCGCAGAAGTAGCGATAGGCAGCGCGTTGTCTTCATTCTTCAGAAGGACGACGCCCTCGCCGACTATTTCCTCGTTGAGCCTGAGGGCCTCGGCGTGGACGGCCTGTTTATCTGCCTGGGTGGAGAGCACTCCGTCACTGAGCTTGAGGTCAGATTTGAACTGTTTGAAGCCTTCGGTCGTCTTCTGATAGCGGTAATACTTATCGGGATCGCCCGAGGCATTGCGCCTGCCCTCGCCGCCGAGCACGGTATCTATGGTGCCGGAGAGGAAGTCGTTCTGCGTGGCCACCATGGTTGCGGTGAAAATAAACGCTATCACCAGCACGGAAACAAGCAGCCACACCCTGCAATGTTTCCAGATAAATTTCATTGCATTTTTAAATTTCATAATCGCACCCCGTTAGCTTTTGGCAGTATTGAATGTATAAGGCACCCATTCAAGCACGACATTGGTATCGAACCTGATATAGTCGACGCCGGGGCCGCCTATCAGACCGTCGCGCAGGGTATTGGTATGCACAGCCAGCTGAACAACGTTCCAGCCCTGAACAAGGTTGACCGTGCCGAACTGGTATTCATTGAATCCCGAATATGTACTGCCGCCGCTTACCGTCACCGAACCGTAGTTTACGGTGGTTCTGGTGCCGGCCGTAGTATTGCCTGCATATGTGTATACGCCGAATACGGAAGGCGTGAACGTTACATTGCCTATTTCGGAGCCGAGGCAGAGATACAGAGGCACGTTGTTTGCAGCTTCATCCGCCCATATCACAAATTCAATGGTTATCGTATCGTTGTGCAGATAGTTGAGGAATGCACCGCCGGAAGCTTCCGCAAAGGTATAGTCGATGAGGTTTTTGCCTGTGGGCGAAGCCGACCAGCCCGTGCCCGCCTTGCCGGTAAGGTCGGTATACTCGGCCTCGAATCTGCCGTTCTCGGGCGCCTGAAGGGGCTCGTTTATGCGGAAATACATTGTAACGGTGCTTTCGGTATATCCTTCGGCAGACGCCGTTACCTTGAAGTTCATCTGTTCCACAACCTTGGTAGGAACGCCGGTGAGGTAACCATCCTCCGTTACGGCAAGGCCGTAATTGTCCTTGAGCGCCTTTGCATCAGACTCGGTCATGGAATAAGTTACCTTGACCCCGTCCGCAGCGACTGCGGTATTTATGGGATAATTTGTCTGTTCGCCCTTGGTTATCACGCCGTTAATTGAGGAATACTGTACCATCGTTGCCTTTACGTTGAGGCTGAAAGTGCAGCTTACGGAAGGGCACTGGTAGGCGCTTGCGATAACTTCGAACGTGAACTCGCCGGTCTGTTCGGATGAGCCGAACAGCGCGCCGTTGGGATAGAGCGTAAAGCCTTCAGGCAGAGTACTGCCCTCCGCAAGAGTGTACGTTATATTGTTGTTGTTGAGCGAAGACCCCGTTGCTATGCCCGACTGATTGACATAATAACTGCCTATGAAGGCATCGCTGAGTGCGACGGTTTCCTCGCTTTCGAACTTGACTATTTTAGAGGGAGCCTCGCTGACATGGTCGATTACCACATCGATGACGAATTCCGCCGTAGTTGCAGAATAGCCTTTGGCCGACGCCTTAACGGCGAAAGGTTCTCCCGGGCCGACCTTTTCAGGTATGCCCGTTATGGTGCCGTTCTTATCCATGGAAAGTCCTTCGGGCAATTTACCTTCAAGACTGTATGTAACATCTGTGCCGTCCTCGGCCAGCGCGACCGATGCGGCATATTCTATACCCTCGCGCGCGTCCACGAGCGTCTTGCCGGAATAATTGAGATAGGGATTGACTACGCTTATCTTTATTTCCGCCGTCACAGAGGGGCACTTTTCGGCGCTTGCCGTGACGTCTACCTTGAAACTTTTCAGCTCGTCGTAAACGCCCTTTATCGTACCGTCTGCCGCTATTGAAAGTGCGCCGCCGAATGCATTGCTGAGCTTTTCCGCCTCCTCTTCAGACAGCGAATACGTAACATCCGCTCCGTTAGAGGCCTCTGCAATGTCAACGGTGCCCGAATCTTCTTTGTGAATTATGCTTTCGCAGGTTGCGTCCCCGAAAGTTATCGTTCCGTCCTGAAGTTCTACGGAAGGTTCAGGATTTGTCCCCTTCTGGTCATCGGGGGTGCATGCCGCAGCAAAACACATTGCAAAAAATGTAACTATGCCCATGCATACGGCAAATAATTGCTTTTTCATCTTTGCCTCCGGTTTATTTTCCGCCTTGAGTTTTAAGACAACGGCAAAACCTACCCCGCAACAGCGGGGCGGGTTCTGCCTGTCCTTGACTTCAAGATTTAAAAATCTTTTTTCAGATATATTATTTGGTGTTCCTCTTTCTGAGAGCCACAATCGCAACTACTCCGGCAAGAGCGAGAGATACGGGCACCACAAAGCCTGCTTCAAGCGCGCTGCTGCAACCGCCGTTCTTTTCATCGCCGTCTTCGGGGGTAGTGTCGGGATCGGGGGTTTCGTCCGGATCGGGCGTTTCATCGGGATCGGGAGTGGTTGCCTCTGCCTTTACGGTCAGAGTGAGCTCTGCGGTAGCAGTATCAAAGCCCTCTGCCCAGGCAGAAACTTTTACGGTGAACGTGCCGCTCTCTTCGGGAGTACCGCTTATCGTGCCGTCAGCCGCCATTGTAAGACCTGCGGGAAGACCCGTTGCGGAATAAATGACGTTGTCTGCACCCGTTGCGGTGCCTGCTGCCGCCGTATAGGCAGTGCCGATTGTCGCTTCTGCAAGGCTGCCCGCGGCAAACGTGAGCGTGCCGGCCTTTGCAACTGTTATAGTCACTTCCTTTACGAGGTCGGTCTGACCGTCTGAGCTGGCCGTAATTTTCACCTTGGAGGAACCTTCAGCCGAAGGTACGCCCACTATTTTGCCATCTGCCGTGAGAGCCATGCCTGCGGGAAGAGTTCCGCCGCTGACCTCATAGGATACATCTGCGCCGTTGAGCGAGGACGAAACATCCACGGAAGAGAACGTGCCCGCAGTAACGGTTGCGCTTTCAAGTCCGGTATAGGTGAGCCCGCCGTTCACGCGGAGATTGAGTTTTACGCTCTGACCTATGAAACCGCCCTCATCCCTGAGCGAAACAACCATGGAGTAGTCGCCGGATACTGCGTTCTGCGAAATGGTGCCGCTTATGGCTCCGCTTGTCTTGTCTATGGTAAGGCCTTCGGGTGCGCCGTAAAGAACGTACTCATATCCCTTATAAATTTTGCTTGCGGCGTCAAAGGTAACGGAATCACCCTTGTTCTTGGCGCCGAGCTCGACAGCGTATGTATTGCCGGTATAGAATTCTCCCGAATACCTGTCGCCGAGACGGTTCATTGCGTTTGAATTCACAACGGTGTAAATTATGCTCTTGGCCGCCCTTCTGATGGCCGCAACGTGAGTGGGCGTGCAGTCAGCAGAATTGATGCTGAGCGTGCTGGCATTGCCCCTTGCAAGCCACAGGTCGCCGCCTGCACGTATCATGAGGTCTGCCTTCATGAAGCCGTTTACCCAGTCGGTTACGACAAGGCCGTCAAAGCCCCATTCGTTCCTCAACACCTGGGTAAGCAGAGGATAGTTGGCGCCCGACCAGGTGTTGCCCATGCGGTTGAACGCACTCATCATGCCGGTTGCGCCGGCCTTTACGGCATATTCGAATGCCTTGAGGTAAATTTCGCGGATGGTCTGTTCGTTTGCCCAGGTGGCAAGGTCGCCGCGGTTGGTTTCCTGGTCATTGAGAGCAAAGTGCTTCATCATTACGAACACGCCCTTGGACTGCGCGCCCGCTACCGCGCAGATTGTGCCTGCTACCAGAGGATCTTCTGAATAATATTCAAAGTTTCTGCCCGAGAAGGGAGAACGGTGAATGTTGTTGCCGGGCGCATACCAGCCGTTATATCCGCCGAGCACGCCCTTTTCGCCGCCCCATATGCCTTCATCGCCTATGCATTCGCCCATCTCGCGGGCAAGTTCTTTGTTCCAGGTGGAAGCCATGACTATGGGGGAAGCGTAGAAGCAGGTGTTGCCTACCCAGTTTGAACCAGAGCCCTGAACGAAGCCGGTAGGACCATCGGGGGTTATGGACTGAGGCAGGTCGATTTCAGGTATTTCAATCGTCCAGAAATAGCCGCTGACAATCAGGTCGCGCATATCCTCGAGCGAAAGCTGGTTCATGAAAGTATCCCATCTGGGGTCATCGAAGGGTACGCCCACCATTCTGGTTGCGCTTATCCTCGACTGGGTTTCTTCTGCCTGCTGGGGCATCTCGTCGGTATACCAGGGCTGACCCTCGTCATATTCGGGTGTAGCCGTGCTGTAAGTGCACTCATTGACTTCTTCGGGCGTCAGAGTGGCCTGTTCTGCCGTGGGCGCCTTGGGGAAAGTATTTTCAAAATCTGCACGCGACATAACGGAGGAATGTCCCGCAAAGGTGCTGCCTGCATTCTCGTCGAAATAGTCGCTCATATAATCGAACCTGTTCTCCACCTTGGTGCCGGAGACTTCGTCCGTTTCATAGTATATTTCATCTTCAAGCGTGTACACTTTCGACTCGGCAGCTTCATCCGCCCATACGTGCGAGTTCGCGCCGACGTATATGGTGTAATCGCCGTCATCCAGCTCATAGCCCTTTATGCCGTTGGCGTTGGCGTCGTTATAGTCATAGGAGGCCATTGTGCGCACAGACATGGTAAGGGTTACGGTATCGCTCATGCCGGGCTGAATGAGGTCGGTCTTTTCGTACGCGCCGAGAACTACCTGTGATTTTTCTATTTCTCCTTCGGTATAGGGTGCGGTGTAATAGAGTTCAACGACATCCTTGCCGGCCACATCGCCCGTGTTGGTCACGGTAACATCGACAACCACATCGCCGTCGGCCGTGAGAGTGTTCGTTCTGAACTTCACATCCCACTCGAACGTGGTATAGGAAAGGCCGTAGCCGAAGGGATAGACGACATTTTCATCGTACCACGAGCCGCCCTCTTCAAAACCTCTCGTTTCGTAATAGCGGTAGCCCATATAGATGCCTTCATCGTATTCGACAAAGTTTATGCCTGCGCTGGAACCCGCTTCGTTGCTGTATCTGCTGGTATAGTTGGTGGCAAAGTTTGCAAACGTGGGGTCTTTTTTGAAGTCGGCGGCGTAGATATCCACCGTTCTGCCAGAAGGATTGACTTCGCCGTTGAGCACCTTGCCGAGAGCGTTTATGCCGCTGCCGCCCGCAAAACCGAGCCACAGTATGGCGTCGACGCCTTCATCCTGCTCAAGCGCGCCGAGTTCGAAAGACGTGGCAACGTTGAGCACAACCACGACCTTATCGAACTTTTCCTTGGCCATTGCAATGAGCGCTTCTTCATTGTCGTCCAGTTCGAGATAGTGGTCGCCGGTTGCGGCATCGCCGTCTGTGCTGTAGTTGCTTCTGCCTGCGCTGCCCGCACGGTAGCTTGTCCTGAGGTCGGCGCCTTCGCCGCCCGCACGCGAAAGAAATACCACCGCGGCATCGTCATAATCGGCAAAGCTGTTCTTGACGGCATCTGTATAGCTTGACTGCGGCGTTTCGCCCGTTATGGTCGCAACCTGACCGGTACCGGAACCGCCGTCCCTGCCCCTGCCGGAAGCGTTGTCGTCATCGTAGAACGCCCTTACCGTGGGGTTTATGCTGAAACCTGCGTTTTCAAGGCTGTCGTAAAGATTATAGTACTTTACGCCGCCCAGACCGCTGCCGTCCGCGCCGGAAGCCGAACCGCCGCCGCCATAGATGGGGTCGGAGGCGTTTTTGCCGAGCACGGTTATCTTATTGCCTGCCGAAAGAGGAAGGGCATTCTTTGCGTTCTTCATGAGAACTATGCCTTCCTCCACTATCCTCTGGTTGAGCTCGTTAGCCCTGGAAAGCGCGTCTGCCGCATTTTCGGCATCAGAGCGGTATGCAGACACATAGTCGCTTGTGTCTGTCGCTGCCCTTGCCGTAAGGGCAGAAGAATATGCGGGAGCGACGAACATTATTCCGCCTATGAGCAGAGCCGCCGCGCACATTGCACTTTTTCTTACTCTCGATTTGATTAATCTCGATCTCACAATCTATCTCCTTTAAATTCTGATTTGTCTGCGGCACGCAGGGACCGCCGCAGCGGCCCCCGCTTTACCGTAAAACAGATGTGCCATTCAGTCTGTATATCATTCCGCGGACTTTACCTGTGCGGCAAGCCAACCCCAAAGGGTAACTTCTTCGCCGTCTATGGTAACCTTTTCGGTGCTTGCAGGGTCAAGGTCGCCAAGCGTAAGGTCTGCGCCGTCAGCGCCTTCGGTGGGCTGTACGTTTACGCATTCATCCCTTAACGTGTATATCCACGACCAGTGACCGTCGTAGTTGACGCCTTCAACATTTACAGTTTCAAACAACGTATAGTGAACGTTGGTTGCGCCTGCATTTATGAGTTCGATATACAGGTTGTTGGTATAAGCGTCTTTAAGGTCGCCTACGGTTGTCTGACCGGTCATCCAGTTATACTGAACGTCTGCGATGTTTACGGTGTTATCGTTTGCCGAATGGGTGAACCATATGGGCATATCCTTGATAGATTCGATTGCTTCTTCGGTAAGCCATGCCCCGTTGTAAGCTTCGCAGATGGGGAATGCAGCTGCAAAGAAGTCGGGGAAGTTGAGTATCATGTTCACGGTCATGAAGCCGCCGTTGGAGCAGCCGCCGATGTATATGCGGTTCATGTCTATGTCGCCGTTTTCAGCGATATAGCTGTCTATAAGTCCCTTGAGCGCCGCTACATAGTACTGCGATGCTTCTTCGGTGCCGTAAGTGCCGCTGCCGTCCTTATCCATCCACGCGGTAGGAGTCTGAGGAGCAAGCACATATGCGCCCTTTACCGTATCGGTAGTGAAATACTTCTGTATCATATCCTTGGAGAGGTTGGTAACCTGATTGCCGAGGATGTTTATTGTAGGGTCAACGCCGCCTTCGCCCGCACCGTGGAGCCAGATTATGAGAGGGTTCTTCTGTCCGTCGTTCTTCATGGCCTCCGTGCCGAAGTAACCGTATTTCAGCGTTATTCCGTCCTTGGTGAAGGTGCCGTCCGTCTTCCAGTTTTCAAGCGAAGGAATGATTCTTTCGCCGAAGGATACGTTATCGCCCATCTTTGTATAATCGGTGCCACCAACGGTAAACGTGCCGCTTATGCCAACGGTCGTCTTTGTAAGGTCCTTCCAGGTATTCATGTTCGTATATGAGAAGGGACTAAGGTTGCCGTTGAAAGACCACTGGCCGTAAGATACGGCATACTGTATTGCAACGTACTGCGATTCGGTTGCGTCCTTGAGCTCGTTGCCGTCCTTGTCGCAGAGATATACTCTGTCGCCGTTGCCGCCGAGTTTAGCCCCGCCTACAGATACGGAAAGGGGATTTTTTGCAAGGGACGCGGCGGGTATTTTTGCCGAACCGAAGTCCAGCACGGCCTTTTCAATGGCGGGTCCGCCGGCATATGCGCCGATTATGAGGTCAACCGTGACCTCGCCTTCATATGCAACTTCGGGAGCGGGAGGTGCGGGAAGCTGGGCTTCGCCGCTGGCAGCTTCACCGTTTGCCGAAGTCAGCGTAAGCGAAGTCTCTATATCCAGGCAGTCAATGTTGGGAACGGTGGTACCCATCGCCGTCACCACTACAGAGTTGAGGCCCTGCTTCACGTCAAGCTCGCCAAGGCTTATGGGATCCCAGTAATAGTTCCACGTCATAGGCATTTCCTTGCCCGCACCGCGGAGGGTCTGGGGTTCATATGTTACCTTTTCGCCGTTGAAACTGAAGGTTATATCCTTTTCGCTTACCACCTGGTCGCCCACCCACATGAGGAAGCCCTGCGTAAAGTCCATCTGGGTATTGTTGGAGCTTGCACGCAGCGATATGGTAGCCTTGCCGGCTTTGTCCGCCATGAACGTAAAGGTTATGGTGTTGCCCGCAACGCCGAAGTAGCCCACAGAAGAGCCGCCGCTGGCCGTTGCCTGGTTATTTTCTATAAAGCCTGTACCGCTTGCATTTTCGGAAGAGGTTGAGCCCTGTATCTTTGCAGCCTCGGCCTCTATGCGGTAACCTGCGGCATTGCCTTCGCTGTCCTTTAAATTTTTGAGAGGCATCGTAATCTGGCCGAAACGCGCATAGAGCGTGACATCCTTGGTAACCTTGAAGTTGTCAAGGTCCACAAGTTCGCCGCCTTCCTCAGCCGTGTACCAGCCGTGGAATTCAAGTCCGGAAAGCGTTGCCGTGGGCACCTTGCTTACGGTGCCGTTCTCCTCTACCACTACGGAAGCCTCGCCCGTGAGCTGGCCTTCTCCGGCATCAAACGTTACCGTATAAGCCTTTGCCCAGCGCGCATAAAGGGTGGTATCCGCGCTGAAAGAGTCGAAGTCGGGTATAACTTCGTTGCCGCCTTCTTTAGCGGAGAACCAGCCTTTGAATATGTAACCTTCGTAAGAAGCAACGGGAATTTTATCCGTCGCAACAAACGAGTCTTTGTCTATGTTTACCGTTGCTTCGCCTGTGAGCTTGCCGCCGTTGGCATCGAACGTTACCTTAACGCCGCTCACGGGTTCGGGTTTCTGCTCATTTTCCGTGTACTGCGCGTAAAGCGTTACGGCTGACGTGACTTCGTAAGTGGAAAGGTCAACCTTGGTGCCTCCCTCTTTGGCGGTAAACCAGCCGCTGAAGGTAAATCCTTCCTTCGAAGCCGTGGGCGCAGACGTAATTTTCGCGCCGTCCTCTACGCTTACCGTAGAATTGCCGGTGAGCTTGCCGCCGTTGGCATCGAACGTTACCGTAAACTTTTCAACCTCGGTTACAGGGGGCTTTTCTCCCCCGCCGCCCCCGGGCTTGTCGTTACTGCAGCCAGCCATTGCGAAAACTGCAACAGAACATGCGGCGCCCACTAAAATTGCCGCTATTCTTCTGCGCAACTTCTTTTTGTCCATATTGTTTCCTCCATCATTTTTTCAGGTCTTTCGCCTGTCGGACAAAATCATATAGCCGCAAGGCAGGCAAGTCAATATGCGCGTCATATCATACTCGCGTGGCGTCATAGAATACAAAAAACACCCGATGTGAATTTTAATCACATAGGGTGTTTGTTTTTGAAATATTCTGTCATTTTTGGGCTTCTGACCCCCATAATTCAATGCGGTAACGGGCTTTCAGTCTCCGTTGTCATCGGGCACAGGTATCAGCGCAATTACCGTGAAATTATGGTTTTCAACGTAAAAGCGTATACATCCGCCATAGAGCTCTACGATGTTTTTCATGCTCTTGACCCCGAATCCGTGCTCTTCTTTATTGCTCTTGGTGGTCTCGGGCACCCCGTCGCGCATCTCTATCTTTTCATTGTCTGTGTAATTTTCCGTCTTTATGATGCACATGTTGTCCTTGCGCATTATCACAACATCCCCCTCGCGGTGGTCCGCGCGCTGACGGACATTTTCTATGCAGTTTTCAAGCGCGTTAATCATAAAGGAATATATGTGGTGCGGCTTGATAAAGTCCACCGCCCTGCCGTCAGCCGTACATACAAACCGTATGCCCAGCCTTTCACACAACAATGCCTTCTCCGACAGCACAACGTCCAGCGCGCTGTTGCCGGTAAAATATGTACTGAAAAGTATCTCCTGGTCGGCAGTGACCTCCGAAAGCTCCGGATAATTTATTATGCCGTCCTTCTGAAGTTTTTTCATGTCGTGATACTTTATCTGAATTTTTTCGTTGCTTATCTTTGTCTGTTCATAGTGCTGCTTATCCTTGTTCAAAAGCTGGGTGAGTATAACGTTTTCATGCCTTAACGACATTGTCTTTATATTCATGAAGATTATCGTCAGCGTCATCAGCGAATACAGCACCGCTATGCCCTGAAGGGCGGCTATCGCAAAGAATGACCAGAAAAAGATTGACTCGCGGACCCAATGAGTAAGCATTGCCGCAGATATGATAAACCCACAGGCTATTATGACTATGAGCCCGTTGTTGAAGTTCATCTCCTGCGCCCTGACTATACGCCTGACAATGGTAAAATAAGCCGCAACCATCACTGCAGCCATCACCGCCGGCATTATCAGATAATAACACCAGTAGATGTCAAACGAGCCTACAATCCCCACCGCGAGGAATATTATGCCGTATGATATGCAGCTTACAATGTGTTGCAGGCAATACATGCATACGCTTATAAATACTATCTGCAGAAAACGATATCTGTATACCAGCGCATTCTGCAACGCAATAAGCACAAAGTAAACCACATAAAACCACGGAACGGGCACAGGCAAAAAAGCCGCAAGCAAAAGTATTGCGGCTAAACCGGCAAAATAACTCAGCGCCCACAGGCGCCGCTTGGGACAGCGAAGAAATATTGACGCCACTATCACAAACTGCAATATGTATTCGCCGCCCAATATGCCTATTATTTCGTTTATCGTCTGAACTGCTTCATCCATCTATAATCCCGAATTCGGCTATATAGTGCATAAGTTTATTCATAAATTCTTTCTGGTACTTCCTGCTGAGAGTGAGCGAATCACCCGTTACAAGTTGTACATTCTTTTTCCCTACGCCCGTCACGTGCGTAAGATTGACAAGATAACACGAGCTGCACCTTGCAAAGTTCATGTTTGTTACCTTGTCAGTAATATCGTTAAGCGAGCCGCGCGTACGCTCTGTAATATAATCATCTCCGCTCTTTATGTGAAAATAAAGATTGTGCACCATAACTTCAATGTATACTATGTCGCAGATGGGAACGAACTTCTGCCCATCAAGAGTTTTCAGTACAATCTTGTTCACGTACATATGGTTCAATGCACGCAAGGCACGGTCCATATTATTATCGTACGACTCGCGCATGACAGGCTTAATCAGATACCCGAGCGCACCCACTTCATAGCCGTTAATCGCGTACTGCGCATAGTTGGTACAAAATATTATTACTACCTTGGGACACTTTTCGCGGAGCTTCTTCGCAGTCTTTATTCCGTTTATATCGTTAGGAAGATTTATATCCATAAAAACGATGTTATAACTTTCATAACGACTGTTCATGAATGCCGTGGTTCCGGTAAACTTGTCCACGACAAAAGTAAAGCCCTTTTCCTCCCCATACTCTTTGATCCATTCCTCCAGCTGATCAGAAACGCCGGATTCATCGTCAACCAAAGCTATATTATAAATCAAGTCCCCCTCCTGAACCAGCCAGATGATACAACCGTTCTCCGCCTGTATCCCCGACTGAGTATCACGGGTATTTTACTTTCTTCTCATACTTTTTTCAAGACCCGCGTCATAAAACTATATGTACGCGTCACATATAGCACATTTTGCGTCATAAAACAAAAAATAATAAACATACTAATAATCCGATCACCAAAGTTAGCTTATACAAAAAAGCAACTTTTGTACGCAAAACATGCTAACTTCCTGTACGTCTGATTGTCCGCCCCAATCCTGATACACCTTATGGCAATCAGAAAATAGAGGGGTTACAAAAAACGCCATTCAAGATATGTGATTCAGCAGAACCGGCTGAACTCCGTCAAAAACTGCACTTTTTCATTTCACTCACTACTCATTAAAAGCAGAAGTATCATAAATCCATAATAATACAATCAATTACTCGAACAGAAAAGAGCATAACATTTAAGTCCCTTGTGTCTGCCGATTCCACCACTCGGGCATATTATTAAGTTTCATAAAATTTACGCAAATTACACAATACACGCAAGTTGTAACTTTTAAGTCCCTTGTGTCTGCCGATTCCACCACTCGGGCGTGTTATTAAGTTTCATAAAATTTACGCAAATTACACATTCTGCGCAAGTTGTAACTTTTAAGTCCCTTGCATATTAAACCAAGGCCCTCGATTTTGCCCGAATTTAAGCCAAAATGGCTGAAAAATGCCCCGTTTTGAGGCGGATTTTTAGTCCCAACCAACCCGGGTCCAATTTAGTCCCCAATGAAAGGGATTTTTTGTCCTTTTTTGCCCGTATGAAAAGGATTGGCGATGCCCATTTGACCGCATATATCCTCATTTTAACGCGTTTTTCCTATCCTTTTGTCCCAAAAATTATGAGCCTTCTCGGGCGGACATAGGAAAAGGACAAGGGCTCGAAAACGGGCCTAAAATCAGCCGAAACGGACGAAAAACCCTTAAAATTGAATACTTTAATGTAGAAAGCGGCTGGCCGTAACAAAACGGTCAGCCGCTTTTTTTATGCTGATTATATCTGAAAACCCAAATTGACCCCTATATATGCCCGAAATAACGAGTATTTCACCTCTTACTCTTTATCTCCAGAAGAT
>ERZ1090865.544-NODE-544-length-21499-cov-10.216144_pt1 | contig 21499 bp, 20 predicted proteins | sample MGYA00478478_ERZ1090865 | MGnify/ENA primary metagenome ERZ1090865 (study PRJEB33644, sample SAMEA5815715) | chicken gut metagenome | biome: Chicken; feature: Gastrointestinal Tract; material: Caecum | place: Ireland | collected 2019-01-01 | study: A study of the... | reverse complement strand
GCTTACGCCAAAGAGAAGGGCAGGCTGATCAGCTTTGACCCCAACCTGCGCAAACCGCTGTGGCCGAGCGAAACCGCCGCCAAAGAGCAGATCGAGTGGGGTCTGCACCAGGCCGACATCGTCAAGATCAGCGACGAGGAGATCGCCTTTTTGTGGGGGCTTTCGCCCGAAGAAGGCGCCCAAAAGCTGCTGGCCGAGTATGGCGTCCAGCTGGTCTACGCCACGCTGGGCCCCAGGGGCTGCCGTTTTGCCAACCGGCAGGGCAGCGGCGAGGTGTCCAGCCCCGCCGGCATCCATGTGGTGGACACCACCGGCGCCGGGGACATCTTTGGCGGCAGCGCCATGAGCCAGTTCCTCAAGACCGGCAAGGCCCCCGCCGACCTGACGGTGGAGGAAATGCGCGCCATCACCCGCTTTGCCTGCTGTGCGGCCAGCCTGTCCACCCAGACCCACGGCGGCATCGACAGCGTGCCGGAGATAGACATTGTGCGAGCAATTATCTGAGTTTGGGAGAGCGATAATGCTTTTATCACTTTCCTGATGATCTTTTCATATCTCCGCAAATACCGGAATGGCTTGTTATAGCAAGCCATTCCGGTATTTTGTGTTTCAGAAGATGCTGGAAAGTAAACCAAGCATTGCGGATTTTGCGAATTGCAGAGGAATAGCGGATCTGCGCCATGTCTGCCGGTATTCCCGTGAGTTTCTGGATCTCCGCATATCTGAGGTCCAGGATGATATGCCAGTACAAAATATCCGCCTCATCCCGGGAAAGGGTACACAGGATTTTGTACAGCCATTCCGCTTCAACTTCTTGCAAAAACTCGTCCCAGGAGCGTGGCGGGTCCTGCGTGTTTTCCTGAGATGCCAACCAGTGCGAGACGTCTTGGTCTGAATCCATCCATTCGTCTTCCGGCAGATCATGCAAATGCTTTCTCTCCCTGTCACGCCGGAACAAATAGCGGGCCCGTTCCCGTCGTAACGCGGTCCGCAGGCAGGCCGTAAAATAGTTCTGAATCTTTTCGTCCCGTGTCTGCCCGGAATTATGAAAGTTGTCCTTCTTCATGTAGAACCTCCTCCTGTACGATTTCCGTTATTTCATGCAAGCCTTCACAGCGGCAGGTCTGCCCCACGAGTGTGAATACTTAAGAAAATAACAGACAGAAGGATGTTTTCAGCAGGCAATTTGTATTTATTTTGTGAACGGTGAGATGTCCATCACCTCCTGGCTGCTCCATCTTCGCGGCGTCCTGCACTCGCTCCTGCGCGGGTTATGTACCTGTTCTGCCGTGTATTCGGTTGTCAATGTACCTGTGAAGGAGAGCAAACATCCTTCTTATAAGTACTGACAAAAACAGCCTAAAACAGGTATAGTAAATTGGAATTACCGCAACTTTTTTGCCAAATGATTCAGGCCGTTTCGGATGCTGCGGCGGACGCAGCTGGCATCTACCTTTTCAGCAGCGGCAATTTCCATCACCGTCATGCCTAAGTAGAACCGTGCATAGACGCGCTTTGCCTGCTTTTCCGGCAGGGACATCACCGCGTCATACAGCCGCTCACGCTGCTGTTTCTCCTCCAGCAAGTCCCCCGGGGTAGGCGTATGCGAGAGAATCGCTTTTTCAATGCCATTGCCGTAATCCAGGGAGTAATGGGCCTTGTGCCGGAACTTCCGGCGCTCATAGGCGGCCTCCGCCCGCTGGCTGGAGCAGATTACCGCCCACACTTCGTCGGTTACTTCCACAAGGGTATCGGTGTTATATGTATCGGGATACAATTCCCGTAGATTGATTTCTTTCATTGTTGCCTCCATTTCGATTCGTCGGTTGACGGGTAAAGCGAAACGGAGGCGGAGAGCGACACCGTTCGGGGGGATTCCCCAAAAAACGACAAGATAAAGCGCCAGCATCCGAAGTACGGCGGCTGGCGCTTTTATAAGTGGCTTGATGATACCTTTGAATCAGCCACGATCGTGCCTGTTCAAAGGCGGGTGAAGATGAAGAATAAAATAGACTTTTTTTGGCAGGTCACCAAAATATGTCAAATCATGTCGAAATTCTTTGCTTTTCACGACGGTTCCTCCTGCAAACCGCCGCTCTATTCAGTAAAAGGCGACGCTCTGGTGGAGGCACACAAAAGAGCGGCGGCCTTGATGTATGCAAAGCCGCCGCTCTAAAATTAAGTATAACGAGTTCCTGCTGAACGACGGCTTTTTTCTTTGCCGCTATCCGCCAGCGGGACGCTCTTTGAAAATCAGCAGAAGATATTTTCCTCTGCGGGGGTCGGGGCGTCCGGTGCGCGGTGGGCGGCCACCAGACGCTGCGCGGTGCTGACTACACGGGCGGCGCAGCGCTCCAGTTGGGAACGAGTCAGCGGGTAGCGGGCATGGGGGTCGTGCAGGGCATTCAGCAGGTCGGCCTTGTCTTCGGGGCCGCCCGGCATCATCAGGTCGTTGCCGGCGCAAATGCTGCCGGAAGCGCACGCTCCGGGATAGGTATGCGGTTCCCTTGCAAGCGCAGCCGGTACCCAATCCGACATGACGAGCCCGTCATACCCCCATTCGCCGCGCAGCACCCCCGCCAGCAGATCGGTGCGGTGGGCGGTGTGTTCCCCGTTGACCAGGTTGTAGGAGGTCATCACTGCGGCAGGCGGACATTCCGCGATGGCGATTTCAAACCCTTTCAGATAGATCTCCCGCAGCGCACGTTCACTGAGCTGAGAGTTGGAATGCATACGGTTGGTCTCCTGGTTGTTGGCACAATAATGTTTGATCGTGACGCCGCACCCCGGATGGGCCTGCACACCGCGGGTGACAGCCGCGGCCATTTTTCCGCTGAGGAGCGGGTCCTCGGAATAATACTCAAAGTTTCGCCCGCACAGCGGTGACCGTTGGATATTCAGCGCCGGCGCCAGCCACAGATGGATGCCGAACCGTTCCATCTCATCCCCGACGATGTCCCCGCAGACCCGGGCGGCCGCAGGGTCCCAGCTCTGCGCCAGCGCCACCCCGACCGGGATCGCCGTACAATTTTGCTCGTAGACCTTGCCCTGCCGCTTGGCAGGCAGGCTGAGCGGCAAAGTTTTTAGCAGCTCGGCGGGCAATGCGGCGACCAGGTCGTCATATTCGTGGTGAACGATCTCGTAACGGCCCTGCTCGTCAACGCCATAAGATTGGCTCAAACGCAGCCCGGCAGGCCCATCGGCCATGACCAGGGCAGGGATCCCCCGGTCGGCATATCGATCGCAGCTTTCCCCTGCCGAACCCAGGACTTTTCTCCCGGCGTTGCCGACAATCTCCTGGCTGCCCTTGTCCGCATAGCCGCCGATGCACAGATCGACAAGCATTTCATCACTGAACGTGCGCACCAGCGCCAGCGCGGCGGCATCCTCTGCCCGGGGCGTGCCGGGCAGTTCCAGCTGTGCGGCATCCACTGCCAGCAATGGGATACCCTGGGGCAAGGGCGGCAGCTGCAGCGTGATGCCGCTGTCGGCAGGTTTCCAATCGACAAAATCCGGTTTGCCGCCTGCGTGGGCCAGGGGGCGCACCGTCACCGTCCGGTCGAGCCGCAGCGCCCCCACCAGAGCGGTGTCCCGGCTGCTGTTGCCCAAATAAAGGCGGTACAGCCCCTTCTCCAGCACCGAGGCCGCGGTTTCGCTGTCATAACTGGCGATTTGGTTCAGGTCAAACGCCAACGCCAGCTCCGCCGTCTGGCCGGGCTGGAGCTCGGGCGTTTTGGCAAAGGCGGCAAGCTCCTGATAGGGTTGATCCAGCCTTCCGGCCGGTTTGCCCACATAGAGCTGGACGACCTCCTTTCCCGGACGGCTGCCGGTGTTTTTCACCGCCGCCGTCACCACCGCCTGCCGCCCCTGCAGCCGGACCTCCTGCCCCTGGATGGAAAAAGCCGTATACCCCGACCCGTAGCCAAAGGGGAAGAGCGGCGCTTTCCCCACGCTGTCAAAATAGCGGTATCCCACATACACGCCTTCCCGGTAGCGGGTATCATCCATCCGGCCAAAATCGCCTTCCTGGCAGTAATCCTCCCAGGGGGCCCAGGTGGCGGTGAGCTTGCCGGAGGGGTAGGCCTTGCCCAACAGCACATCGGCAAAAGCGTCTCCGGTCACGCTGCCCAGCTGGCCCAGCAGAAGAATGTTGCGCACCTCGCCGGTCACCGGGCTCAAGTCCACGACGCCGGCCGTGTTCAGCACCAGAAGGAAACGGCGATACCGCCGGTTCAGGGTCAGGATCTCCCGGATCTCCCGGGGGCGCAAAGCAAAGTCGCCCGGCGCGGTGCTGCGGTCCGCCCCTTCCCCGCTGATGCGGGACAGCACGTAAACCGCACATTCCCCTGCGCCGTCCATCGGCAGGGAATAGTCAAAATCCGGCGTCGTGTTGCCCAGGCCCCACAGCACCTCGCTCAGGCCCTCCCGGGCGATCTGGTCCAGGATCGCCTGGTCGGCGGCACGTTTCGCCTTTTGCCGCGCCGCCGCGTAGCCATCCAGCCAGGCTTTGGTGGTGATGGTGCAGCCTGCCTTTTCCAGCCCCTCCTCCACCGTGCGGAAGCTGCGGGTGTTCACATCGCCGGACCCGGTGCCGCCTTTGATCGTATGCCGTGCTCCGGCGCCGTACAGCGCCACAGGCTGGGGACCTTCCAACGGGAAACTGCCGTCGCTTTTCAAAAGTACCATACATTCCGGGGCCAGTTTGCGCAGCGCCTCACGGTGCTCCTGTTCATAACGTTCCATGGTTTTACCTCTCCTGTTTTTGGGGGGATCGGAAAGGTTCCGGGCATTGCCCGGTTTTGCAGATGTTCCGGCACCTTGGACCGAGCCGATACCCCCTGATAATCTTGCCTTTATTATACAGGAGGGCAACGCCGTCTTTCTCGGCAACTCCGGGCGCAAAATTTCAGGATCGGTCATGCCGTCAAAAAAGTGGCTTTGAAATTGTGCAGTTTAACAAAAAAACATCCCGGAAAGTTTCCGGGATGTTTTTGTCTCTCTGGCATCGGAAGACCCCCGGTGGTTTTCACCGGGACCGGCACACGTTAGAAGAACTCTCTTCCGTACTGGCGCAGATAATGCATGACCAGCAAGTCGGCGGCCAGCAGGGCGGAATATTTGCCCACATCGTTTTGGTTCGAGCTGCCGCAGTTCAGCACATAAGCCGCGCTGTTCCAATAGGGGCTTGCCCGGTTCTGGGTGATGACCAGCAACCGGCTGCCGCCGGTCTCCAGTGCGTTCCAGATGTTGGCATAGCGGCTGGGGTAGCTTCCGCCTACCGTGCAGATCACCGCCGTATCCTGCTTTTGCAGGGAGCGCGCACACTCCAGCTGTGCGCCGTAATCAAAGTACTGCTCCAGGTACAACCCCATCATCATCAATTTGCTTTGCATGTGGCGGCCGATGTCCCACAGAAAATGGTGGGAGAAAAAGGCTACCCGCTTACTTTCATGCAGGACGCGCACCATATCAGGGATCTTGTCCACGTTATCGCGGGCAAAGGTCACGCGGACATTTTCGATCAGCTGCTCCTGGTAGCGGTCTATCGCCGCCCATCGGTCGGCACAGAGCATATCGAAAAAGGAGCGCGAATAGTCCGATTTCATGGAGATCGGCGCTTTCACATAGTCATGAAATTCCCGGAAACTGTCAAATCCCAAATAGCGGCAAAAGCGGGAGATCGTTGCCTTGGAGACAAAGCAGAGGTCCGCGATCTGCTCCGCCGACATCTGCCCCAGCTTGTGGTAATTGCGCAGCATGGCGACCGCGATCTGAAAGTTGGAATCGTGCTGCGGCGTCGTGTTCACATAGTTCAGGAGCCGCTCCGCTACGGACCCCATCGGTTTTGGATCGTTCATCGGCGCCTCCTCCTTTTGCGTCTATCATAGCATAAACATCGAAAGGACGCAAGATGACGCGACAAAGCCGGCCAACGCAATGCGTTGGCCGGCTTTTCTATGACCGTGCGCCGGAGCGCTTTATTGGTTCTGTAGATCTTTTTTGCTAATACCGATGGTATAGGTCAGCACGGCAGCTACCACCAGCGATGCAAGGCTGGCCACAAGGCCGACGATAAAGTTGGCGTTCGTGCCGCCCACATAGCCCAGCACGGACAGGAAGTTGGCGGAGGTCATGACATACCCTTTCAGGTCGAAGAAGCCTGCGATACCGCCGCCGACAAAACCACCGGCGACCATGGCGATGAAACAGCGGGAGTAGCGGAAGCAGATGCCGTAGAGGGTGGGTTCCGTCACGCCGCCCAGGATGCCAGAGGCAAACGCACCGAAGCAGGTGCTGCGGTCCTCCTTGTTTTTCAGCCGCAGGGCAGCGCCCAACGCCACGCCGAAGCAGGCCCAAGTGGCAAAGTTGCCGGCGGTCATGGGTCCACTCTGGATCCCTGTCTCGAAAAAGTCTGCCATCATGGGCATCATCAGGGCCAGGTGCATACCGCTCATGACCAGGAACTCCCACAGGGCGGCGATAACGGCTACGCCGAACCAGCCGGTAGACATACCGAACCAGGCCAGGCCATCGCTGATCACATTGCCGATGATGGTGCCCAGGGGCGCCAGCAGGCAGAGGATGAAGGGGACCGAGATGATGATGCTGAGGAAGGGGGTGAAGATCGTGCTTAAAACTTCCGGCATATACTTTTTGACGATCTTATAGACCAGGCAGAAGAAGGGCACCGACACCATGATGGGGAGCACCGTCTGCGAATAGTTCACGGTCGTACAGGGGATGCCAAACACGGTGAAGGGCTCGCCGGAAGTTGCATAGGCCATAAATTTGGGAGCCAGCAGGATACAGCCGATAAAGCTGCCCAGCATACCGTTGACGCCCAACTGTTTTGCCGCGCTGTAACCGGCCAGGATGGGCATGAAATACAGCGACGCCTGGTTCAGGAAGGCGAACAGGATGTAGATATCGCTCTCGGCGGTGTACAGGCCCAGCAGCTGCGGTCCCAAAATGGCGTTCGTGGCGTTAAACAAGCCGCCCGCCAGCAGGACCGGGATCATGGGGGTCATGCAGCCTGCCAGATAGCCCATGATGTTCTTGCCCACCTGTTTGGGGGTCAGCTTCTGTTTGGACAGCGCTGCATCTTCAGCGGCGGCCGCGTCATCCTGCACCGCCGCGTTGGCCTTCAGGCCGGCCATCTGGCGCAGCTCTTCGTACACCTTCTCCACGTTGGTGCCGATGACGATCTGATACTGCTGGCCACCGCGCACCACGCCCATCACGCCGCTGATCGCTTTGACCTCGTCGTCCTTGGGGATGCTGTCATCCTTCAGGTAGAGGCGCAACCGTGTCATACAATGGGTGGCGTCCTTGACATTGGACGCGCCGCCCACCGCCGCCAATACTTTTTCGGCGATCTCCTTGTTGTTTGCCATGGATGTTTTCCTCCTTTTTTATAAGCCATCCCCCGCCCGCTGCCGGGCGGAAGAAATGTGCCAGACTCATTCCGGCAGGCCGTTCTCCCGGATGACCTGCTGGTACCAGTAGAAGCTGTCCTTTTTGACGCGGGCGCAGTCCTTCACATCGGTGTCGGTGCGGTCCACGAACACCAGGCCGTACCGCTTGGCAAATCCCTGATGGCTGGACACCACGTCGATAAAGCTCCAGGGGCAATAGCCGAACACCGGGTAGCCCTGGTCGATCAGTTCCTTGATCTGCTGGATGTGCCGGGTCAGGTAGTCGATGCGGTAGCTGTCGTGGATCTTGCCGTCCGGGCCAAGGTGCTCGCTGTAGGCCATGCCGTTCTCGGTCACGATCATCGGCAGATGGTAGCGGTCATAGATCTTGCGCATACCGATCTGCAGGCCCAGCGGGTCGATGCCCCGGTCCATCCACTCGGTCTTGGTGACATAGGGGTTCTCGCACAGTGCAAAGTCGCCGCCGGACCAGGGCGGGAAGCGGTCGAAGCGGATGGGCTCCGTGCGCTCCTTGGCGCAGTCGCTGAAATAGTAGTTGATGCCGATAAAATCCGGCGCGGAACCCTTGAGCACCGCCTCATCCTCCGGCGCGGTCACCGGGTAGAACCCCTCCCGCCGCAGGTAGCTGACAGCGTAGGGGGAATACTCGCCCCGCACGCTCATATCCAGCATGTAGTTCTGCATCATCTCCTCGGCGTTCATGGCGGCGATCACGTCGGCGCTGCGGCTGCTGGCCGGGTAGATCACCTGCATCGAACAGACCGGGCCGATCTTGGCCTCCGGGTCGATCTGGCGCAGCAGGGCAAAGGCTTTGTGCTCCGCCACCGAGACGTTGTAGCTCATCTGGTAGGTGTTTTTCTGCCGTTTGCGGGGGTCGGTCTCGGTGTCGCCGGTGTTCCGGGTCGAAGCCGTGGCGATGAGCTGCTCGTTGACGGTGGCCCACATCTTGACCCGGCCCTTGAAGTGGGTGAAGCAGATCTCGGCATAGCGCAGGTAGGCGTCGATCATCCGGCGGTCCTTCCAGCCGCCAAAGGCGTCCACCGGCGCTTGCGGGCACTCAAAATGATAGAGGGTGACGAAGGGTTCGATGCCTTTTTCCAGCAGGTAGTCGATCAGCCGGTCATAAAAGGCCAGGCCCTCCGGGTTGGGCTGGCCGGAGTTGTCCGGCATGATGCGGCTCCAGGCAAAGCCCATGCGGTAGACCTTCAGCCCCAGCTCGGCCATCAGGTCCACATCTTCCTTCCAGTGGTGGTAGTGGTCGCTGGCCACCTTGTTGTCGGCCATATCGGGGCGGCCGGTGCCCCGGTCGGTGGTGGCGGGGCCTTTGCCGCCCTCGCCGTAGCCGCCTTCCACCTGGAACGCGCTGGTGGACGCGCCCCACAGAAAGCCCTCCGGGAAACGGTCGTTGCTCATGGTTGCAGTTCCTCCTTTATTTCAGGTCGTCATAGGTCACCAGCGCGATGTCCTGGCGCTCCAGCCAGGCCCGGACCGCGGGGCGGCAGAGCATCTCGGCCTCGCGGGCGCGCGGTGTGGTCATGCTGGAATGGTCCAGCAGATAGCTGTCGATGTAACCGGGGTGGAACACCATCAGGTCGCAGGCGCCCGCATGGGCCCGGGCCACGGCGTCCTGCACGCCGGTAAAGGGGTCGGCCTCATAGGCTTTGAGATCCCCGGGCATGTAAGCGTAGACCTGCGTATGGCGGAAGGTCACCGCCTCGCCCGGCCTCCCCATGGCGAAGTAGGGCAGGCCGTGGCGCCCGGCCACGATCTCCAGCCCCTTGAAAAAGTTGGCGCTGGCCACGGCGTGGCCCTCAAAGTAACCGGGTTCCCGGCCGGTCAGGGCCTTGAACTGCCGGTACTGGGCCTCGATCTCCTCCACGACTTCCTCCAAAACCACGAAGTCCTGGCCGGCTTTGGCGGCTTCGCGGTAGGCGCGGCTGGGTTTGAATTTCCCCTCCGGCGTGCAGAGGCTGGGGATGCGGGCCGGGTCGGTGAGCGGCCGGCCCACGCAGATGTTGGTGTGCTGCCCCAGGCAGAGCGGGTGGCCGTGCAGCAGGCCCAGCCCCTGGACCGCCGCCGGCATGTTGGTCATGACCCCCACCGAGCGCACCAGCCCGGCGGCCACAGTGGCGGCGATGCCGCAGTTGACCCCTTCCGAATACCCCAGATCGTCCGCGCGGATCAGCAGTTGTTTCATGGCGTTCCTCCTTGCAGTGTGCGGTATCTTTTCTGATCCTACTATAGCATAGCCGCCGGTTTTTTTCTTCCATTTCCGGCAAAGAAATTTCATAAACGGGATGGCAGAAAAAAATTCCCCGCCAAATTTGTGCAGGTTGGCGAAAAGGGAGCCGGAGCGGCCTTCGCTGTACCGCCGCGGCTGCGGTCTGGCGGGGGGCAGGAACAAAGGCCCGGCGAGTCATCCCTGCCGTACCGGGTGGACTTCCGGGATGTCCGGCTGATACACATGCTCAAAAGTCCCGGGGCCCAGTTCATAGGTGCCGCCGCCGGGCAGGCACAGCTGCGCGGTGCATCCAAAGGGCACTGTGCAGCGGTAAGCGACTCTGCCGTCCGGCAAGATGCGCCATTCCGTCTGCCAATCGCCGGAAGCAGATCCATAACGGGCGGAAACATGGCTCAATTCCCGGCAAAAATGGGGCGCCAATTTTGCCCGCCGGAAACCGGGCTCCGCTGCGGCCAGCCCTGCCACATCCGCAAAAAGCCACGCCACAACAGAACCATAGGCGTAGTGGTTCAAACTGTTCATCCCGTTTTTGGCGATCTGTCCGTCCGGCCCCACGCTGTTCCACCGCTCCCAAATGGTGGTGGCGCCCAAATTCACCTCATAAAGCCAGCCGGGATATTCTTCATTCAGCAACAGGCGGAAAGCATCCTTCTCCCTGCCCAGGGCGGTCAAGGTGGGGCAAAGCAGCGGTGTGCCCACAAAACCGGTTTGCAGCATACCGCCGCTCTCGGCCAGAAGTTTCTGCAGTTGGTCGGCCGCTACGGCCCGGTCGGGCGCCAGATCGTCCTGCAAAGCCAGCAGCAAGGCCGTCTGGGTATGTACCTTACAGCGGCCGTCGGCCTCAAACCAGGCCGCTTGTAGGTCGCTTTTCAAGGCGTCTGCCTGCGTCTCCCACCGTGCGGCTTCTTCGTCTTTCTGGAGGAGCCGGGCGGCCCGGGCTGCCAGCAGCAGGCTGTGGCGGTAATACCAGAGGGTGATCAGGCCTGTGTCGGTGGCCCCCACCATGCCCTGGGGATCTTTGGCATCCAAAGCCAGCCAGTCCCCAAAATGCCGCTGTTTGGCCCAGCCGTGGTCTGGTCCTTCCCGGGTGGCAACGTAGTCCAGCCACATGGTCATGTTGCTGTAAAAGCGGGCCAGAAGCTCCCTGTCACCGGTGAACTGATAGAGCGTCCAGGGCAAAACGCAGGCTGCGTCCCCCCATGCGGCCGCGGTATCCTGGATGCCAAAATCCGGCACCACCATGGGGACTTTGCCCCCCAGGGCAGCCTGCTCGCTTTGCATATCGTGCAGATATTTGCCAAAGAAAGCGGTGCTGTCCCGCAGATAGCAGGCTGTGGATGCAAAGACCTGGGCGTCGCCGGTCCACCCCATCCGCTCATCCCTTTGGGGGCAGTCGGTGGGGACGTCGATGAAGTTGCTCTTTTGACCCCAGACCGTGTTGGAGATCAGCTGGTTGACCTTGCGGTTGCCGGTCTCCAACCAGCCTGTCTGCGGCAGCTCGCTGTACAGCGTCAGGGCAACAAAATCCTCCGCTTTCAGGCCCGGGACTCCCTCTACTTTGACATAGCGGTAGCCATAATACGTAAACTTGGGCTGCAAAATATGCGGCTTGCCGTCAGAGATATAGCAATATTCCGCTTTGGCCGTGCGCAGATTATCGCGGTAGAAATTGCCTTCCTGCAAGATCTCGCCAAATTGCAGCCGGACCCTGGCCCCTTTAGGCAAGTCTACTTTCAGCCGGAAGATGCCCGCCTGATTCTGCCCGATGTCCAGCACCGTCTCACCGGCCGGTGTGATCTGCAGGGCTGCGGACAATTCTTCCCGGACCCGGACAGGGGTGCTGTACCGGGCGGTCAGCTTGCCGGCGGGAGGCTCCACAAGGGCCGCCGGGACCGGGGCCAGGGGCGGCAGGGTGTCGTCGCGCCGCTCGCCATCATAGATCCCTGAAAACGTGATGGTGGAACCCGTCACCTGCCAATCCTCACCGGTGGCGACGACGTCCTTCGTCCCGTCCTCGTAAGACAGATGCAGCTCGGCGATCAGTTTCCATTCGCTGCCATAATAATGCTGCGTTTTCTTCGGATCAAAACCGAAACGCCCTTTATACCATCCATTGCCCAGGGTGACGGACAGGACCCCATCCCCCTGCAGCTGTGGGGTAAGGTCGTAGGTTTGGTATTGCACCCAGCTGCTATAATTGTTGCAGTAGGGGGCAAGGATCTCGCCGCCGACCTTTTCCCCGTTCCAGGCCGCCTCGTATAGACCCAGGCCGCAAATGTACAGCCGGGCAGAAACGACCTTGTTGCGCACCGTCACGGCGCGCGAAAAGACCGGGTGACGGCCCTGCTGATCCCGGTCCGGGCAGCCGATCCACCGGCCGAGCCAGGGCTCCCCGAGCTTTGCCGTCTCGAACCAGTTTTCCGCGCTTTCGGCCTGCTCGCCCCCGTCTGTCCGCACAGCGACCGTCCAGGTATAGCGGGTGCGGGGCATAAGCGGCAGTTCCAGCGGGGCGGAGCGGCTGTCCAGGTCTGCCCAGCCGGTGTCCGCCACGGTCTGCCCGCCGCAGCGCAGGGTCAGGCGGGCGGCGGTCTGTCGGGTGCCTGTGGCCTCACGGACTTTCCAGCTGAACACGGGGGTCCCCAGCTCATAGCCTAAAGGGTCCGTCAGATGGTTTACTTTGCAATCATAAATGACCATAGTCTCTCCTTTACAGATCCTCCCCGTTGGAGCGGATCACATCGCGGTACCACCAGCCGGAGTCCTTGACGGTGCGCCGCTGGTCGCGGTAATCTACATAGACCAGGCCGTAACGGCAGCTGTAGCCCGCCGCCCACTCAAAGTTGTCGAAGAGGCTCCAGACCGAATAGCCGATCACCGGGATGCCGTCGTCGATGGCATGGGCGACCTCCCGCAGATAGCGATGCAAAAAGTCGATGCGCTGGGGGTCGTGGACCTTGCCGTCCAGCATGACGAAGTCCAGGCCCGCATACCCGTTTTCGGTGATGAGGAGGGGCAGGCCGTACCGCTCGAACCAGAACTTGCTGGCATAATACAGCGCCTTTGGGGTGATGTTCCAGGCCGTAGAAGTCTGGGGGCTGCCCTGGTAGGCGTAGGCGTCGTATTTTGACGGGTCAGGCACGATGTCCACGGTCCCCTGGTAGCAGTTGTAGGCGTAGAAATCCAGCGGCTGGCTGACCAGCGCCCATTCCGCATCGGTCATGGGGTACAGCATATCGCCGAATTTTTCTCTGGCCCACGCGGGATACTGCCCCAGGAACACCGGGTCGGCCCACCAGGTGTTGGACATAAGGTAGCCCGGATACTCCGACAGGGACTTCTGCCGGGCTTTCTCCACCTCCTCGGGGCTGTCGTCCGCGGGCAGGCAGCAGTCGCCGGTGGGGGCGATGCCCACCTTGGCGCCGGGGCAGTTGTTCCGCAGGACCTGCACCGCCCGGCCATGGGCCAGCAGGATGTTTTTGGTGACGCCCATCATCGTGGCGTCGTCGTTGTGCTCAAAGGGGGCGTGGACACCAGCGACCAACCCCAGCCCGCAGAACATCTGGGGCTCGTTGAAGGTCAGCCAGTATCGGACCCGGCCGCTGAGCGCCCGGGATACCACATCCACATAGTCCGCAAACCATTGCACGATGGCGGGGTTTTTCCAACCGCCTTTGCGGTACAGCGCGGTGGGCAGGTCCCAGTGGTAGAGCGTGACCAGGGGCTGGATGCCGTTTTGCAGCAGCTCGTCGCAGAGGTCCCGGTAGAAGCGGATGCCGGCCTCGTTGACTTGGCCGGTCCCCTCCGGCAGGACGCGGGGCCAGCTGATGGAAAAGCGGTAGGCTTTCAGGCCCATCTGCTTCATCAGGGCCACATCCTCCCGCCAGCGGTGGTAAAAGTCGATGGCGGTGTCGGCGTTCTCGCTGTGGGCGATCTTGCCGGTGCCGTCATGGACCAGGGTATCCCAGATGGACTCCCCTTTGCCGTCGGCATTCCAGCCGCCTTCGATCTGGGTGGCTGCGGTGGAAGCGCTCCACAAAAAATCTTTGGGGAATTTGGACATGGTGGGCTCCTTTCTCGTTTCGACTCTCCCCCCTCGGCCCCCGGCGGGGCGGCGCAGCGGGATGGCGCGGGTTTAATACGCCCGCGGTAAGGCGAACAGGGGTGGACGATGGGGGCTTACTTGCGCAGGAAAGCCATCAGCGCCTGGGCGGAAGCCCTGGCCCCGCCCAGGCTCCGCATATCCGCGCTGTAGGCGCGGGCGGTGGCCTTGTAGGAGGGCTCCGTCAGCAACTTGACGATGGCGTTTTTCAGCCCTTCGCTGGTAATGGCGCTTTTGTCCAGGAAGGCGCAGCCCAGACCCAGCGTTTCGATTTGGCGGGCCGTGATGGCCTGCTCCTCCATCTGGGGGATGGCGATCATGGGGACGCCGTAGTAGATGGCCTCCCCGGTGCCGCCCATGCCGGCATGGGTGATGAACACCGACGCCTGGGAGAGGATGTCCAGCTGGGGGACCATCTGGCCCACCTCGACGTTGGCGGGGATGTCTTTCAGGCTGGCCGGGTCGATGGAGCCCAGCGCGGCAAAAACGTTGATGTCCAGGTCCCGCACGGCATCGAACAGGAGGGGGTAATACTCGGGCCAGTTGTTAAAGGCGGTGCCCAGGGAGGAATAGAGCAGCGGCTTGCCGTTGGCGGGGGCTTTCCAGCTGCCGAAGGCGGTCCGCTTGCCGATCTGCACCCCGGTGAACACGAAGCGGTCGTCGAAGGTCTCGTAGTGCGGCACCAGTTTCTTCTGCATCATGACCAGGTTGAAGTCCCCGTGGCCGTCGAAGATCTCCTTCACCGTCAGAAGACGGCAGCCGTACGTTTCGGCGTAGCTTTGGGCCAGCTGCGCCGCGGCCTGGCGCAGGGGATGGTCTGCCGGGACGTTCTCAAAACCGGCGGCCACCGAGTAGCTGTCGTTGGAGGGATAGCTGGTGTAGAGCATGACGTTGGGCACTTGGAGGGCGTCGGCGGCGATGGTGCCTGCAATGCCCGCAAAGTCATGGACGATGGCGTCGGGCCTGTCGTTTTTCAGGGTGTCCAGCACCGTGTCGATGTAGGCCCCGGCCTCCTTCAAAAAGAGGAAGGGCACCGCGGCGGCCACACCGCCGTCGTCCTCTTTCTTCTCGCCGCCCTCGTTGTGTTTGTCGTTTTCCGCCATCCAGGAGGGGACGGGGACGAATGTTGCCCCGGTGGGCTCGATGATGTTGCGGAAAGCCTCGGTGGTGAAGTAGGTCACCCGGACGCCCTGCCGGAGCAGTTCCGTCACCAGGGCCAGGGTGGGATTGATGTGGCCGAAGGCCCCAAGGGATACGAATACGATGTGCATGGGATCATCACTCCTTTTGATCCCATGATAACAGCGTTTCTTCTGATAGAGGTTGCAATATGCGACCGCCCGTTTCAAGATTGACGCCCCTGCCAAAATAGTTTTTGGATTTTTAGGCACATTGCACAGCGTTCCCGGTGCATAGAAAAAGGCTGAAAGTCGACCTGTGACCTCCAGCCGTTCGTCTTTTTATTCCGATCGCTTATTTTCAATGGCGGTGATGGCGATACTCTTGGGATGTCCCCTCATGGGGGGAATATCCACATCGCCGCCATCCTCGTTATGACTGTCATCTTCACCAGATAAAGCAACAGGGAAGCCTCCTTGGCCGGGGCTTCCCTGTTGCTGGTTGTCTTACGGTCTTATAGGTTTACTGGTTTCCCTCCTCCAGCATTTTTCGTTCCTGCTCCCAGGCAACAGCATCTGCGGGCTGCAGCATGGTATCTAGCAAGCCCGCTGCCTGCTCTTTGCAGGTGTCTTGCGGGTGGCAGTACCGACCCTCATTTTGCGGGTGCCTCCGGGCGTATGCTGGCGTTCTGCCAAGCCTGCTGCCCGCGGCTGGAAATCGAGGTGCCTGTGGATGACCAGCCCCATCTTGTCTACTGGATGTACAAGGGGTTTGTACCTGTATCCGTCATCGAGAAGGCTGGCTCCAAATTTGTATTGCCTTGTGATTCAACTTTACAAGCAAGATAGTCCACCCCCTCAAAATGCGTTGAGTCAATTTCTCTGTTATAGCATTGCGGTCTTGCCATATCGCAAGTGCCCGTTTCTTCATGCGATACGCTTCCACGCCCTTACCTCAACAGTCTCCCGCCAGATTTTGAATGAAGCGATTCACCAGTTCCGGCTCGCAAACGGCGTAGCGCCCTGCCCGCCCTCCTGGCCGGGCGCTACGCGCCCTGCGGCGCCGCCGCGGCCCGCCGCTTCGCCGCCAACCTGGGCGCACAAAAAACGCCCCCCAAAGAAGCCAGAACAGCTTCTTTTAAGGGGGCGGTTCGCCTTGCTATTTCCAATCTTTTGCGCAGGCTGCTCCAGCATGTTTATTCTGCAACAGCCCTTTTTAATCTCAGCATCGTTCGCAATGATCCTCTTTGTGCTGGCCGCAGCCATGATCTCCACAGACATGATCCTCGCCGTGGTGATGGTCGCAGGTGGCCTCGGCAGCGCTGGCCAATGTGCCTGCCAGCAGCTCTGCAACCCGCGCGTCTGCCTCTCCCTGGCAACCGGCATACAGGCGGATGCCCGCCTCCTCCAGGGCCCTCTGGGCTCCGCCGCCGATGCCGCCACAGATCAGGGCGTCCACCTGATGGTCTTTCAAAAAGCCCGCCAAAGCACCATGACCGCTGCCGTTGGTATCCACGACTTGGGAAGATACCACCGCGCCCTGCTCCACATCGTACAGTTTGAACTGGGCCGTGTGGCCGAAGTGCTGAAATACCTGGCCGTTCTCATACGTGACTGCGATTTTCATAAAGATGTATCCTTTCCCTGTTGGAAGTGACAACCATTGCCGTGTCTGCCGCAACCCTGGCAGTTTTTGTGAGGGCAGAGAGCGTAGCTGCCGCCGCTGATCTGCAGCAGCCGCCCCTCCACCAGAAATGCTGCCAATTTCTGACGAGCTTGGGCGTAGATGCGCTGAACCGTGGTACGGGCTACCCCCATCTGGACAGCAGCCTCCTCCTGGGTCAGTCCCAAGTAGTCCATCAGACGCACTGTCTCATACTCCTCTACCGTCAGGCAGACGGCCTCGCCCGGGGCTGGCTGCTCCGGCGCAAAGCGGCAATGGGCAGGCATCTGGCAGACCCTTCGGCATTTGGCATTGCGCGGCATGAATGTCCCTCCTGTATTTTGACATATGCCTACTATAAACCTATTTAGAACATATGTCAAGAATAATTTTGGCGAGACATGGTTTTTTATCTTGATGAAGCGTTCGCCGCTCACTTCTGATAGGCCGCCTGCTGCTCCAAAACGCGCTGAAAGGCCAGTGGCAATTCCTGCACCATCTGCTCTTTCCCCATGATGGGGAGCAGGTCCTCCTTCATAAAGACTGGGATGCCCAAAGCATGGGCCTGATCCGTCAGGTTCCACACCCACTCCGGCTTGGAGACGGATTTACCCTTCCGTCGCCCCGTCTCGGTGCCGATGACGATCCACTCGATACCGGAGAAGTCTACCGCACCAACATCATCAAACATGGGCTCAAAGGATACCTGATAGTGCCCCCCGTGGATATGCTCTTTCATCGCCTGGATGCGGCCTTTCTCTTTGCTGGAGGTGACCGTCACTCCAAACCAGGCATTGTCCAGCGGGGTGGAAAACGAAATGGCTTCCGGGCGCTTGGTCAGAAAAATGTACTGGTGCTGCGGGTTCCGGGCCATTTTGTCAAATACTTCGTCTCGCCATTCCGGCTTCCAGAAGGCAAAATCGCTCATCCCAGTCAGAAGAAAATTGTGGGGGCACGGATTGTCCATCAGCCGCAGTTTATTCGGGAAAAATTCCGGCTTCTCGAAATCATCGATCATATGGAACCGCCGGACATTGTTCCTTGCATAGCAGTAGCTGCACCCGATGGGACAGCCGATGACCAGGTTCCTATTCTGGATCAAATCCTTAATGCAGACCGCCATCGGCCCCGCCTCCTTTCTGGTATTGCGAAAGAATCAGCCCTCCACGGCGGGCGCAACCTTGCCGAAGCCGTTCCAGGCATACAGGCCCTTCTTGCTCTCATCGCCCAGGAACTTGTCCACCTGGCAGATATGCAGAATATGGTCGCCCACTTCCACCGACTGCTGCAGGGTAGCCACCATCGCCAGCTTGGTGTCCGCCGGGATCTGAATGTCGCTGCCCTCCACAGCCATCATCTCGATGTTGTTGGCTACCACCTTGTCAGTCTTGGCACCAGTGGACGCTCCACATGCCATGACAGTCTGCGCCAGGCTTTCGCCGGGAACGGTGACGATCACCTTGCCAGTCTCCCGCACCTGCTTGCCGGTGTGGGACTGCTTGCCGGTGGCGAAGCCGATCATCGGCGGATTGAAGGAGAGATAGGATACAAAGCAGATGGGGGCCAGGTTCGTGGTGCCATCCTCCTTTTTGGAGCAGATCAGCGTCAGAGGATTGGGGGAGGTGAGGACAGTGGCCTCCATAATGTTCAGTTCTTTCATGGTATTCAGACCTTTCTTAAAATTTTTAGTTGTTGACGGCATGGTCAACTTACGGTATATTTATTATACCTGATAAAACAATTCAATCAAGTACGCAAAACGTTTATATCTGGTATAGAAAAAGATACTACTTGCAGAATGGAGTAAAATATCATCATGACCTATGAAGAATTTACTGAGAAAGTGAGCAGTGTGATTCTGACGGAAAGTGGAAACTGCCCGGTCACGCCGGTGATCCAGATGCTTCAGGGGAAATGGAAACTGCAAATTCTCTACGAATTGTGCATCAAATCTCCGATGCGCTTTGGGGAGTTGAAGAAGATGCTGAAACCCATTACCAACGCTGCCCTGACCAATGCCCTGAAGGAACTGGAGATCAGCGAGCTGATCCAGCGCATTCAGTACAACGAAATGCCACTGCGGGTAGAATACTCCTTAACGGAGAAGGGGCGGGATCTAATGCCTGTCTTTTATGCGATTTCCCAGTGGGGATTAAAATATATTCCGTAAGGGAAACGCCCTGTTTTGCATGAAATCCTCATTCCAAAAATGCAATAAGAGAGCCAGAACAGTTTGGGCAATGCCTAAACCGTTCTGGCTCTCCTGGTTTCAACTTGATTTAGCATGGATGAGTACAAAGAAAGCAGTCTGGTTCATGGGAATTGATAACACCAACCGCCTGCAAATATGAGTATATAATCACAGTGCCCACAAACTTCATACCTCGATCATTGGCAATGTAGAAATTGGAAAGTAAGCAATAGTATACCACATTTGGAAGCAGATGTCAGAGTAAGTATCTTCCTTTTCGGACACTATTTTAGATTTTGCCGCTGCGCGTTTCATCTTCGGAACGCATCGATCGTGTCGCAGATGGCGGCCAGATCCGGGTCGGGCAGGTCGGGGTCGTCCTCGGGCAGGGATGATGCCGCTGAGGCACAGGGCGGTTGGAAAGCTGTTTCATCGCGGGAGCACCCGGCAGGAGCGAGTGCTCCCGCGACTTCTTTCTGTGTCGGGGCTGCCGGAACATTCTGCCGCAGTACCTTCTGCACGATCTGTTCGATCATGGCGGGTTCTAAAGATGGCGGCGGGATCACCGGGGCGGCACCCTGCCCACAGTAGGCCAGCACCGCACAGGTCAGAAAGACGGCTTTGCGCCGTCCCTGCTGGTTGAGCAGCTCAATGACCTGCCGCTGCTGCGGATCGGCAGCATTGAACTGGATCGTGAACCGGCCCGGCTGCTTTTTGCCGCCCATCAGGCGTGCCCTTTGCTGGCCAGGCTGAATTTGACGACGCCGCGGTTGAAGTAGGTCTCAAAGTCATGGTACAGGGCGCCGTAGTGGGCAGGCGGCAGGCCGATCAAAAGATCCACCGTGGTCGTCTGCCCGGGTGTGTATTCGCCGGTCGCCAGGATCTCGTAGGCCACCCCGAAGAGGGTCAGCAGAAAGAAGGACTCATCTTTGCTCTTGTCCCGCCGGTAGGCAAGGCGATGTCCCGTTAGTGAATAGTAGCGGTCATTATACAAAATGTATTCTTCCCCGAGTGCCGGGCGCACGTCGCTCTCCACAAGACCGGAGACGAACACCTTGTGGACGGTTTTGATTTGTTTGTTGCCGTGGTCGATGCTGATAAGCATGTTGCACACTCCTTTTGCCGGGGGTGTCTCTGATAAATCCCCAGCACTGTTCCATTCTATTAAAAGGTAGCGTCTGCTGCGTTGCTCGACCTTGCAATACAAATGTTAGCAGGCCACCTGCAAACCAAAAAAGACTACTACTATGCCGTCCTCAACTGCAAACACCCGGACGGGTCCCGGTTCCCGAAATGGATCGCCACCGGCATCCCCGACAAGAAGGGCAACAAGAAGGCGGCAGAAGAAGCCCTGATCGAATTCCGCACCACATACAATGAATACGGCGAAAAGATCACCAGCGGCAACACCCCGCCTCCTCCCGCGAGGCGGCGCTCCGGCAAAGGCAGCGCAAAATCCGGGCAAAAGAAAAACGCCGCAGGCATCTGCGGCGATATGCTCTTCGCGGATTATATGCTGGCCTGGCTCTCCTACAAGGAGACCGAGGTCGATCCCGTCACCTTCACAGGGTACTGTGACTCTGTTGAGAATCACATCTATCCCTATTTCAAGGAGAAAGGGATCACACTGGCCGAGCTGAGTTCGCTGGACCTCAAAGAATTCTACAAACAGGAACGTCTGGGCGACCCTGCGCATGGGAAACCCGCCAAAAAGGGAACGACGGTCGCACGGTATCACGCCAACATCCACGCGGCGCTGGAAAGCGCCATCGATGACGGCCTGATCGGGAAAAACGTCTCCAACCACCAACGGCCCAAGACGGAGAAATTCGTCGGCAGCTTTTACACGCCGGAGGAAGCGATGGAGTGTATGCGTCTGGCCGAGGGCACCCGGCTGGAGCTGGCCGTCTATTTTGGCCTGTTCTACGGGCTGCGCCGCAGCGAGATCGTGGGCCTGCAATGGCACAACTTCGATTTTGAGCACAACACCTTCACCATCGCACACACGGTCACGACCTACCGGGTCCAGGGCCGCGGCAAGGTCAGCAAGTACGCCAAGGACAAGGCCAAGACCAAATCCAGCCTGCGCACCCTGCCGCTGATCCCGCTGTTCCGCGAAAAGCTGCTGACGCTCAAGGAGAAGCAACGCCAGGAACGGGAACTGTTCAAAAGCTCCTATGTGAAGGATTACATCGGCTATGTCTATGTCAACGAGATCGGCGAGCTGATCAACCCGGACTACATTTCCTCAGCATTTCCCAAGTTTCTGCACAAAAACGGACTGCATAAGATCCGATTTCACGATACGCGGCACAGCTGCGCCAGCCTTCTGCTGCGCAACGGCGTCCAGATGAAGGAGATCCAGGCCTGGCTGGGCCACAGTGACTATGGCACCACCGCCAACCTGTACGCGCACCTGGATCTGCAGGATTCCATGCTGCATTCCGCTTCCGCGCTCAGCGGCAGGTTGTTTGGGCAGGAGCTGCCGTCCGGTGAACCGTCCCCTGCGTCAGATGTCGAGGAACAGGCCGATCCCACCCCGAAAAAGACCTGAAAGTTCTTTCCTCCTGGCCATTTTCAGCTTACTCGTTTGGCGTAAAGTCCGAGTTATAGGACGATGAAGAGTGTGGCAAAACCGCCAGTTTTCCGCCTTATATCGATAAAAATAAGGCAAGGACTGTACATCCTTGCCTCATTTGGCGGAGAGTTAGGGATTCGAACCCTAGGTCCCGTTAGGGACACAGCATTTC
>ERZ1090865.540-NODE-540-length-21588-cov-9.124553_pt1 | contig 21588 bp, 13 predicted proteins | sample MGYA00478478_ERZ1090865 | MGnify/ENA primary metagenome ERZ1090865 (study PRJEB33644, sample SAMEA5815715) | chicken gut metagenome | biome: Chicken; feature: Gastrointestinal Tract; material: Caecum | place: Ireland | collected 2019-01-01 | study: A study of the... | reverse complement strand
ATTTAACGCAGCATGTGCCGTGATATCCCCGCTTCAAATCGTGTTCGTATTAGTCTCTTACAGTATAATGTATGCAACAAGATGTAAGGAGGTAGCTATGTTACAGGAAGGTATGCAGGCTCCCGCGTTTACCCTTTCGGACAAGGACGGGAAGCAGGTCTCGCTTTCGGATTTTATCGGCAAAAAAGTGGTGGTATACTTTTACCCCAAGGACAACACCCCCGGCTGCACGCGTCAGGCTTGTGCCTTTGCAGAGGACTTTGCCGAGTTCGGCAACAAGAACGCGGTGGTGATAGGCATCAGCAAGGACAGCGTTCAGTCGCACGCAAAGTTTGCCGAAAAGTATAACCTGCCGTTCATTCTGCTCTCCGATCCAGAGCTGAAAGCCATACAGGCTTACGGGGTGTGGCAGGAGAAAAAGCTCTACGGCAAGACGAGCATGGGCGTCGTGCGCACAACGTTCATCATCGACGAGGATGGCAAGATCGCAAAGGTGATGGATAAGGTAAAGCCCGACACGAACGCGCGGCAGGTGCTCAGACTGCTGTGACAAAAAATTTACACATCAAGCCCCGCGGCTTCTGCCGCGGGGCCTTTTTTATGCCCGGAAACGGCGGAAAATTTTCACAAATCTATCACAATGTGTTATGTATTATATGTGTTATGTATTATATAAGTTATGTATTATATAATATAAACATTTAATTCATGCGCGCCGCTTCTGCGGCGCGCATGAATTGTTTATGAACAAAACGAATCGTTTGCGGCAGTTGCGTCAATTTGACGCGTGTTGCAGGTTTACATAATATGAAAATTATTACCGTAATCGTTTAGCGTTTAATTTTATACCAATTGAAAAAAGTGTCCATTGTGCTTGCGGCCGCCATGAGTTAAAATAAACATGTACGAAGTACCGGCAGCGTACTTGAAACAAATATAAAGGAGGATCATATGGCAAAGAAAAAATTGTTATGGATAATTGTCCTTGCCGTCGTAACGGTGTTTGCCGTCTGCCTTGCAGCCTGCGGCGACAAAGCGACAAGATATTCCATAAAGTGGGAAGTGAGCGAAAACGCCACTGTCACCGTTGAGGACAGCGACGAACTTCCCTCCGAGGCAAAGGAAGGCAGCACCGTAAGCTTCACCGTAGAGGCCGACAAGGGCTACGAGGTATCCGCTGTACGCGTGAACGACAGGACTGTTTCGGCGGACAGCAGCGGCAAGTACAACGTAATAATAAGGAGCGATACGACCATAAAGGTGGAAACGGAAGACACCGTTGAATCGGTAGCCGTTACCACCAACCCTTCTACGATGACCTATTATGAAGGTCAGACGCTCGATCCCGAGGGCATGGTGGTAAGCGTTAAATACGCGGGCTCCGGCAAAACGGAAGCCGTTACGAACTATACGGTAGTGTACCAGAACGGCAACGCGTTTGCGCTCGGCGACACTTTCTTCTCGGTAAAGTATCTCGGCGTTGAATCGGCTCCCGTGCAGCTGACCAAGGCGGTAGAGGTGCTCATCACCATCGATCCCGCAGGCGGCACGCTCGACACGGATTATCTTGAAGGTCTTAAAACGAATACCGAACTGCACGACGTTGCTCAGGATGCGGAAGGCGTTATAACCTTCTCTTATTCCGCAATCACGTCTCCTGTGGAGCTTCCTTTATTCACTATGTGGAATAAGGGTGAACAGACCGGCGACTTCATATTCCTTAACTGGAATGTAAGCCTCAGAACGGGTGAAGAAAACATAAGCGATACTGAAATAGCGGCAACAAATCTTGTGAGCCGCACATATACAGCAAATTATATTGCAAACCTTGTTGATGTAACTTCTGTTTCCTATGTGCTGGAAGAGAATGTTCCTTACCTTGTAATAGAAGGTACATATAAAGCAGCCACTCAGCTGACGCTGTTCTTCCACGAGGGCAACAAGAACATCACTCTTGAAGGTGATTCCTTCGGCGGCGCCGAAGCGAAGAGGGGCGAGGCGTTCAAACTCAAGTTTGACATGCGCAAACTTGCAGAGCAGAAGGACGAGGACGGCAATCCCATCGACTACCTCGGTTCGTGGCTTGATGTCAAGCTCGTTGCAGTTATGAACGGGATCGAAGAATCGCAGGATATCAGTTCTAACGGCGTCGATCTCAACCAGAACATCAACGACGGTAGCTACGTATATAAGTTTGCCGACTATAACGGCGCACTTAAAGCTGTTGTTACGGTGTACTTCCAGCATGAATTTACATTCAGTGCAGAAGTCAATAAAGACGGTGACCTCGTGGTTACGTTTACGGGTACGGTGAATAAAGAATTTGCGGGTAATGCAGTGCAGATCGACACATGGTCAAACGACTCTGACGTGGCCGTCGGCGAGATCGACAAAGACGGCAAATACACCGTGGAACTCACCATAACCGATACTCCTCTCGATACCGACGGTTACTTCCATCTCAAGATAGTTGAGTCGGTAGATAACTCGACTGAAGTTGCTAAGCCCAACAACGAAGCCAATCTGCCCAATAACGATTGCGTGAACGATAATCTTGAAATTGTTAATTTCGGCCTTATTGAGAACAATTACGGCCTCAAGGCTTCCAATGAAACAGGTACAAGGGTATACTATGTCGGTTTCGGCAAGTGGGGCGGCTTTGTATTCCGCGGCTTGAATGAAGCGGTTGAAAAAGCCGAAATAGAGATCACCGGCGTAACGCTTGAAACGGCAAACGAAAAGCCTTATCTTGTAGTAAGCGGCACATATCTTGATACGCTTTCCAACGAAGATATCACTACAATAATGACCACCGACCTGTTTGCTGAATTGCTTAACAACGGTGATGAATCTTCCGGTTCGGTAAGTACCGACTGGATGGGCACGCAGCTCACTTATGTCGGCACGGAAGACGCTCCCGCGACTGTACTCCTTGAAGTATCGGAAGGTACATGGAAGATGAGCCTTGACCTCTCCGCAAGGAACAATACGATAGGCGAAGTACTGTTTGCTCATCTGAGCTTCACGGGCGGAAAGCAGACCAATCTTGAGAGCACCAATATAGATGCCGAAACCAAGATAACCTTCACCGAAGCCGACGGCGACAATATTGAATTCAGCCTTGGCGAATATACCGGCTGGGGCGGACACGTTGTTTCCATCTATGTAAAGGATGCATCGCAGGCAGCCGCATAACAGCCCTGCAAAAAAATACAATGCACGATATACAGCCGCGGCGGCTCTGCCGCGGCTGTTATCGTATAAGGAGAATTTTATGAAAAAACTTATCGTTACCGCCCTTGCCGCGGTCTCCGTTGCCTGCTCCGCTGCCGCGGTGCTTGCCGCGTGTTCGGACGCCGATGGGATAACCGGTTTCACCGCCCGCTTTTCAGAAGGCGAAGTGGTGCTCGAATGGAAGGGCGGCGCCGCGGAGGTGTGGCGTTCGGACGAAAGGGACGGCGAATATACCATGATAGCCGAGGCCGACGGCAGCTATTCTTCGGAAGATTATTCGGCATACTACGTATTGAAGCAGACGAGGGGCGGAGAGGTCGTCTCGCGGACGGAGCCTTACTGCTATTACGACATATTCGGCGAAAACGTTCGGGTATATGACGAAAACGACGACGAAGAGGAGATACAGAGCGAGATAGACGAGGTGTATTCGCGCCTCGTGAGCAGCGAATTCAGCCTCGAGCGCAGCGCGTTCATATTCATGCCCGGCGAATACTCGCAGGTTACGGCCAAGATAGGCTACTATACAAGTTTTTACGGCGCGGGGTATTCCCCCGAGGAGGTGACGCTGGGCGGCTTTTACGTGCCCCAACGCCCCGACATGAACAACTGCCTCACCAACTTCTGGCGTTCGGCGGAAAACTTTTCGGTGGCGTCCGACGCGCAGTGGAGCGTATCCCAGGCGACCAGCCTGCGCCGCATGAACATCGCGGGTGACCTTTCGCTGGACAGCGGCGGCTATTCCTCCGGCGGATTCCTCGCCGACAGTGCCGTGGCGGGCGACATAAACAACAGTACCCAGCAGCAGTGGTTCACGCGCAACAGCAGCTTTACCGAATGGACAAAGACGGACATAAACATGGTGTTTTCGGGCGTGGAGGGGGAGATCCGCGGCGAATGGCCCTCGACGCGCAACACCGTGCTCGAAACGACGGGCAGTCTGCGCGAAAAGCCGTATATAATGTTCGATGAACGGCAGGGCTTCGGCGTGTTTGTGCCCGACCTGCGCGAAGATACAAAGGGCGTGAGCTGGAAGGACGGCACTCCCGGCGAATTTATACCGCTCACCGATTTTTACATAGCCGACGCGGGCAGAGACACGGCCGACAGCCTGAACGCCGCGCTCGCGCAGGGCATGCACCTGCTGCTCACCCCGGGCATATATGTGCTGGATGAGCCCCTGTATATCGGGCTGGGCGAAACGGTGGTGCTCGGCATGGGGCTTGCCACGCTGCAGACCGCGCCCTCCAACACCCTGGGATGCGTGCAGATAGCCGACGTGCCCGGCGTGTGCTTCGGCGGGGTGCTGCTCGACGCGGGCTCGGAATGCGAAATGCTCATGCGCGTGGGCGAAACGGTGCACGCCAACGCGGGCGGCGAGCCGGTATCGCTGAGCGACGTGTTCTTCCGCATAGGCGGCGGAAGATTCCCCGACGGCGAGGACGGCACCCTTAGTCCGCGCACCGTAAGCGTGGATACCGCGCTGGAGATAAATTCCGACAACGTAATAGGCGACAACTTCTGGGTATGGCGCGCTGACCACACGTTCGGCGTGGGCTGGCAGGGGGAGGAGATATCCAACTACGCAAAGCACGGCGTGGTCGTCAACGGCGATGACGTGCGCTGCTACGGGCTGATGGTGGAACACTTCGGCGAGTATCAGACATTGTGGAACGGCGAAAACGGTTTCGTGTGCTTCTACCAGTCGGAGACCCCCTACGACGCCACCGATCAGTCGGCGTGGATGAACGGGGCAAGCCGCGGCTTTGCAAGCTATAAGGTGGCGGACGGCGTGCAGACCCACACCGCCTACGGCATAGGCGTATATTTCGTATGTTACAGCCACAACGTGCAGCTCGACACCGCCATAGAGGCGCCTTCGAACGCGGGCATATCCATAATACACATGGCAATCGCCAACTTCCAGCCCAGCGAGGACGATTCGGGCAGGTCGCTCGGCATAAACAGCGTAATAAACGGGCACGGCAAAAGCGTGGTCACGGGCGGCGCCAAGCAGCCGTTCACCTCGTTCATAGCGGGGAACTATACAGAATGATTGCGTTTACGGAGAGATAATGAAGTTGAAATTTTTAACGTGCCTCGTCCTTGCGGCGGCGGTGGCGCTCTCTGTGACCGCGCTGCCGGCATGCGGCAGCCGCGGTTCGCCGTGCGTGCTCGAGGCGGAAAACGCCGTGCTTGAACCGGAATACGACGAGGATATAGCCGAAGTGACCCGCGCCAACAGCCGCAGCGAATACATAACGGGCGGCGGGAAGTTCGCGGGCAAGATGTACGCGGGCAGCACCGCCACGTGGTTCTTTACCGCAGACCGGCAGACGGAGTGCCGCATACGCGCGGCCGTCGCCAACGCCGACCCTTCGGGCTATGCCTTTACCGCGGGCGAGGGCAGGGTGTTCACCGTTTCGCTCAACGGCGACGCCGTGGATATCCCCGAATTCGTCATAGACGAGGGCACGCAGTACTGCGACAACTGGCAGATACTCGATCTCGGCACGTTCACCGTAAAGGCGGGCGTGAATACGCTGGTGTATACCGCCCTCTCCGACGGGGAGCGGCTGAATATTGACTATGTCGCCGTCACTCCGGAGCGCGGGCAGGTAAAGGAGCACAGCCATTTCTGGAAGAACTCGGTATATCCCGCCACATGCACGGACGAGGGATATTCGCGCAGATACTGCGACGACTGCGGGTATTCCTATGTGAGCGACCTCATCTCTCCTCTCGGGCACATATACGGCAACTTCCATTACAGCGACGAGCTGCTCATGATGGTCTCGCAGTGCGAAAGGTGCGGCGACGCCATCACGGCTAACGCACCCGATTCGGATTACTTCGGCGAAGTCTTTTATGACGAGGGCGAATTCAGCGTCCGCCCCGACGAGCTGGTGTTCGAGGCCGAGGAGGCCTACGTCTGCACGGCCGGAGGGCTGAACAACGGCGACACCTACATCAAGGAGGACGACGGCAGCTGCAACAGCCCCAGCGGCGGCAAACTGGTGGAAAACATATCAAAGGCGGGCAACTATATACTGTTCAACATCGAGGCGGAGCGCCCCTGCACCGCCGACCTCGTGTTCAGGATGTCGAACACACTCTATTCCGCGGACGGCATCGCCGGGCTCGACCCGATGGGCGACTATGTATATTGCACGGTGAACGGCGTGCAGGTGGATTTCACCTTCGTTTCCTTCCCGGGGTTCGACGAGCACAGCTATTTCGAGTGGAGATACGTCGTGATAAAGAACGTGCGGCTGCAGGAGAGCAACCGCATAGAGATAGGCCCCAAAGACGGCGGACGGGGCATCACCATGCCCAACGCCGACGTGCTCAAAGTGTATACCGACGGGGTGGAGCTGCGTGCCGTAAAGCACTACGACATAAACGGCGTCACCTGCGGAGAATATAGCGGAAGGTATTCCGAATACCTCGACTTCGAAAGTTCCGACGGCTTTGTGCTGTATGCCGGCGTGCCCGTAAACAGCGCCGACTATGTGCTCACCGTGCAGGCGGAGGAAGATATTCCCGTCGCCGCCGGCGAGCTTGCGCTCGATGTGAACGGCAGCACCGTCAACCTCGAGGGGATATCCCTGAAGCGGGGCGTCAACATCGTCGTGCTCGAAGGAGTGCCCGTGGAGCTGCTGGAAAACGTGGTCGCGGCGGAGTGTTCGCAAAAGGTAAAGGTGCTGTCTGTGCGCGTATACACCGGGCAGCCGCTGCCGCCGGCCTGCGAAAGCGCAATAGTGCCGTCCAACGACTATCTCGGCGGCGGGGGCAGGCAGCCGTCCCTCATCTACGAGGCGGAAGACGCCGACCTCGGCGACAGCGTGTCTTCGCGCGAAGGCGTGGAGCTCATCGAACGGTACATATACGAGAATACCGGCGCCTCCGCAAGCGGAAACGGCGCGATAGGCAACTTCGCAGTTGCAGGCAACACCATAACCTGGAGATTTTCCAGTTCCGGCGCGGCCGAGGCCGACATAACGGTAATGCTGGCGAGCGCCTACTTCGACGCCGACGTCAACGGCAACGTCGCCACGCACGACCTGCAGGACAAGATAATTTTAAGGATAAACGGCGTGGCGGCCGACCTCGGCGGCATCGTGCTCGAAGTCGACTCGGTGGCAAACTATTATTGCTGGCAGGCGGTCACCGTAAGCGGGATAACGCTGAAAGAGGGAATAAACACCGTCACGATAGAAGCGCTTGCCTACGGCGCGCCCAACATGGATGTGCTTTACGTCTATTCGCGGGACGCGTCGCTCGCCGCGGCGGCATAAATAGTGCAAAAAAACAGACCGAAATGCGTTTTCGGTCTGTTTTTTGCATGTGGCGCGGATATGGTATAAAAAGCATAAACACCGCAAAAACAGTGCGGTAAATCTGCAATTATTGTATAAAAGTCTGCAGACATGCGCCGCGGCTATGGACAAATCGTCCGCCGTACGCTACAATACAGGCGTGATACAAACAAACGGAAAATGTTTGTTTTTGTCTGCAAGGAGAAAATAAAGTCATGAATATGAAGAAGTATTTCGAGCAGGGGATGCTCGTTCTTCTCGAGGAAAAAAACATCGACAACATCACCGTAGGCGAAATAATCGAGGAGGTGGGGTCGTGCAAGGGCACGTTCTACAAGCATTACCTCGACAAGTACTCGCTGTGCTGCGCCTGCCTGCAGAACCGCATTTACTGCGAGGTGTCTCAGGATGCGGAGAGCTGGGAGCAGTTCATGAAGCAGTGTCTGTCCGTGTTCGAAAAGCACGCCAGGGTAGTCCTGCATGCGTTCGACTCCTCCGACGTGAACTCGGCGCGCCACTACCATGAAAACCTTACATACAAATACCTTATAAAAAAGTATGCCGAAAACGGCGGGGACATGTCCTCCGCGCTCAACCTGCTCGCGGTCAAACTGTACTGCTCGGCGGTGACAGACCTTGTTATCAAGTGGCTTTCGGACGGATGCAAGGAGAGCAAGGAGAGTATCTACAGCCTCATATGCGCCGTCATGCCGCAGACCGTGTTCAGGGAGCTGAGCGCAAAGTCGGCCTGAAGTACGCCATATCGAAGGCACGGAATGCATTCCGTGCCTTTTTGCATGTAAAAAACGTCCCGAAAATCAAATTGCCACTTGAAAAAATTTGTATCTCTGTGCTATAATATAAGCAAAGGTTTACGTATCATGGCAAGGACATACAAACTTATTATAGTCGACAACGAATACCTGGTGAGGAAGGGCATCGAAAAGACGGTGGACTGGGCCTCGCTGGGCATAGAGGTCGTCGCCGAGTGCGACAACGGCAAACAGGCCCTCGAAGCCGTAAAAAAGTATGCCCCCGACCTCATAATATCCGACGTCCGCATGCCGGTGATGGACGGGCTGGAGCTTGCCGAAAGGCTGGCCGAGGCCGACTTCGACGGCGCCATAATTTTTTACAGCGGATACAACGACTTCGAATATGTAAGGAAGGCGCTCGAATACGGCGTGTCCGGTTATCTGCTAAAGCCCGAGGGCAACGAACAGCTCACGAAGAAGGTGCTCGACACGCTCGCCGCGCTCGAGGAGCGCCGAAAAAAGCGTAACGCGCTCGAAAGCCTCGCCTCTGGTGCCGAAAATATCAAGGAGATGTATTTCAGCCGCCTGGAAGACGGCGTCGACGACGCCAACCTCCGCGGCCAGCTCTCCGTGCTCAATATCGAGTTTCCCCCATCGGGCATCGTGGTGTGCGGCCGCTCGCTGCGCGTGAACGACGGTGCCTTCGGAGAATTTTACGGCAAGTTTGCAGAGGCGCTCGAAAACTTCGGGTCGATAGGTCGCATGGGTGGGGGTAAGTTTATTTTAGTTACCGCCCTCACCGACGTCGAGGCGCTGCGCGAGTGTGCCGGAAGACTGCTCGACGAATGCTATGCGGGCACCGTGTATGCCGCCGTGGGCATAAGCGAACCGTTCGGTATCGGGCTGACCATGTGCGAAGCCGCCGCGCGCGCAAGGCGGGCGGCTACGCCCGTGCTCGAAGTTGGCGGCGTATACAGCGGCGGGCAACGGTCCTCCGGAGGAAGGGAAAAGCCCAAGGCGCTCGTCGAGGCGGCGCTCGCTCTCATATACGAACACTACGCCGAAAAGGTGACGGTGAAGTGGGCGGCCGAAAAGCTGTTCGTCTCGGAGAGCCACCTGATGCACGAGTTCAAGGTGGAGACGGGCAAAACTTTCAACGACTGCCTCAAATATTATCGCATAGCCAAGGCCAAAGAGCTGCTCAAACAGGGCACCATGCGCGTCAACGAGATAGCCTCCGCCGTGGGGTTTTCCGACGGCCGCTATTTCGGGCAGGTATTCAAGGAACAGGTGGGCGTGACGCCCAGCGAATATGCCGAATCCGTTCATGAAGAAGAGTAAGCTCAGCACCAAATTCATCCTGCTGTTCACCGCGGTGCTCACGGGCATATTTGCCGTGATGCTTGCGGCCGTATATATCTCCGTGTCGGTATCGCTGCACGGCTATGTGTACGACAGCGTGCTCTCCTACCACGACGACGTGGACGACAGCGTGGTCGCCGTAATAGACGAAGTGGCCTACGCCTATGCGCGCATGACCGACGAGGACAACGCCGGAACGCTCGACGACCTCAGGAGCGGCAACAGCTATGCCGTCAGGACGGAGGCGTTGCGCACGCTTGCGGCGCTCGCCCAGACCGATACCTTCGCCGACATCGGCTGGCGGGACGAAGGCGGGTATATCTCGGTGAACGGCTATATCGCCCCTTCGGAAGAGGCGTTTGCCGCCGCGCAGGAAAACAGTAACCGCGTCACTCTTGGCGAATACAGGGACGGCTGCCATGCCCTGATAATATACATGGACAACGGCATCACCCTCTCAAAGGGATGTTTCGTGTTCTTTCTGCCCGAAACGGCGATATCCTACTGTCTTTCCAGCATGGACTCCGGCTCGGGCTATTCGTATATAATCGGCACCGACGGGTATATCTTTTCGCACGGCGACAAGGACTATGTGGGCAGGCTGTATTACTACGGCAACCTCTACGACCTCGACGGCGGCGCCGACATGCGCTTAACGACTATGGACGGGGAGAGGAAGGTAATCGTCGTCAGTCCCATGCAGACCGCGCAGGAGCGCTACGGTTTCGACTTCTTCCTCGTCAGCATACTCGATTACGACTATTACTATGGCACGTTCACCGTCCTTTCGTGGGTACTCACGGGCATAATGATCGCGATTTTCGTTGCGGGCGTGGTGGTCGCCATAGTCAGGGCCAAGAAGATATCCCGGCCCATCGCCGAACTGCATGCCGATGTGGAGCGCACCATAAGGACCGGCAGGAAGGGCGATCTGAAATTCAGCGGCAACGACGAGCTGTTCCGGCTGGAAGAGAAGTACGACGAGATGATAACGCACATCTTCGAGCTGATGCAGAAGAGCCGCGAGGACGCCGAAACGCAGCGCAAGCTGGAGCTGGACGCCCTGCAGATGCAGATAAACCCGCACTTTTTATACAATACCCTCGACGCCGTGTCCTGGATGGCAAAGCTGAAGGGCGAGCCCGAGATAGAAAATCTTACCCTGAATCTTGCAAAGTTCTTCCGGCTCTCCCTGCACAAGGGCGATAAATTCATAACGGTGGGTGAGGAGCTCGAACTGACGTGGCACTATCTCGAGATAGACAAGGTGCGTTTCCCCGACAAGGTGAAGGTGCATTTCGAAACGGACGAGAGCCTCGTAAATTACAAGGTGCTCAAGCTCATCTTGCAGCCCGTGGTAGAAAACGCCGTCAAATACGCCTTTGAGGAAAAGAGCGGCAACCTCGTCATACGCACCATGCTGTCCGGCGGCGACATCGTGTTCGAGGTCGAGGACGACGGCTGCGGCTTCGATATGTCCGGCGGTATAGTCTCTTCAAAGAAAAAGTCCGACCTCGGCGGGTTCGGACTCAAAAACGTGGACGAGCGCATAAAGCTCGAATACGGCGAGGATTACGGGCTGAGCGTGCGCTCCGCGCCGGGTCAGGGCACGAAGGTCACCATACGCATCCAGAAACGAATATGATCAGCTGAACCGCTGCGTCGAGGCGGTCATCTTGGCGAGCAGGGCGTTCAGCCTGTCGTCCGTGGCGTCCGCCGCCCTGCGCGCGATAAAGTGCGTGGCGACTATCAGCGCCGCGCTGCATGCGACCGTAACGCCCGCTATAAGCGCCACGTCGCTGTACAGCGGCAACAGCGGCACGGCTATGCGCACGGTCGCTCCGTAAAAATTGCGCATGCTCGAAACCACCAGCCTGCCGTTCACCACGGTGTCGGGCGCGGCGAGGATATATCCTGAGGCGTCCGCCGTGCCGGAGAAGAGGTACCCGTCGCCGAACGCTATCGTCACAAGGCTGCCTTTCAGCCGTCTGTCGCCTTCGAACGAGAAATATCCGTAGATGTTTTCGGGGAATATGTCGGAGAATATGCAGCCGATGACCTCGCCTTCATCGGAATATACCTTGCTGCAGCAGCTTATCATGCCGGCGCTCTCGTCATAGGGGGTGCCGTCATAGGCTTTTATTATGTCGGAATTGCGCAGCGAAACGTACTCCGAAGAGTCGGCGTCGTCAAAAAATTCGGCAATGTCGGCATGGCGGCGCAGCTGCTCCGTCGTCGGCGGATCGGTCAGGCCCGATGAGGTATAAATGCTCCCGTCCGTCCCGTACACGGTTATCCCGTTTATATGCAGCGAATAGCTGCGCGCGGCGTCGAGAGCGGACGTGAGCGTGCCCGTGCCCGAACCTTCGAGCGCCTCTTTTATTTCGCGGTTGAGCGCAAGCGTATGCGTTGTGGACATTATGGAATCTATGTAAAGGCGGCCGGCCGAAATGCTGCGGTCGAGCTTGTCCTTTGCCATCGATACGCAGATGTTGCCGAACATTCCCGAAAATACGGCAATGCTCGTCGCCGCGATCAGCACTATAAGGAGCACTGCTATCGTCATCAGCGTTCCGTATATCCTTTTTCTGGTCTTATTGAACATATCTGTATTCATTATAGCATACCCAGGGGGTAATTTCAAGCATGTCTGCAAATAAATGTATACGGGCGGCAGTTTTGTTGCTATGTGCGGCAATGTTGTTTTCAGTGCCTTCGGCATGCGGCCCGGGCAGCGAAAAAATTAAGATCTCGGTGGGCTTCCGTTACGGCGCGTCCGAGCAGGAACGGCAGTATTACTCCGAATGCAAGGCGGAGTTCGAGCGCAGGTATCCGCAGTATGAACTTGTCTCTTCGCCCTATGTATACGACAGCCGCACCATAGTTTCGAAATATGCCTCGGGGCAGCTGCCCGTATTGTTCGAGGCGGACGCCGCCGAGGCCTTGCGCGCTCTTGCAAACGGATACGTCAGAGACGTTTCCGGCTACATGGACGGCTTCGGCTGGACGGAAAAGGCGGACGGGTTTTTCCTTTCGGAAATAACGTCGGCATACGGCGTGTGCGGGGTGCCGGCGCAGCAGTATGCTGCGGGGATGGTGCTCAATCTCCCGCTGCTCGCCCGTGCGGGAGTCATAGAGGAGGAGGCCGGCGGATACGTTCTTTACGATGACGACGGCGTGCCGCTCTGGCCGGATACCTTCGACGAGGTAGAGGCTGCCGCCGCAAAGGTGGCCGAAACGTGCGGCGAGGGCGTGTACGGCGTTCTGCTGCCCTCGGGCGACGGCGAGTGCGGAGGGCTGTACCTCGACATGGCGTACAACTTCGGCTGCGGTGCGCTTGAAAGGCAACAGGACGGCGTTTACCGGCTGGATCTCGGTTCCGAGGGCTTCGGCGACGCCATGCGCTGGGTGCGGAGGCTTGCTCAGGAGCGGCTCGCCGACGGTTTCAACAGCTACGGCGCCGAGGAATGGGCGGCAGAGATGGCTGCTGGCAGGGCGGCAGTCACGTTCTGCAACAGCGACGACCTTGCCGCGGCGCTGGCGGCGGAACCTTCGCTCCGGGGCAGCCTTGCGTTTGTGCCCATGCCTTCGTCGGGTGAAAGCTGTTCGGCGTGGCGCGGCACCGTGTATGCGGTCAGCGCCCTTGCCGGCGACGCCCAGGCCGAGGGCGCGTTCAGGTTTTTGCAGTTCATCGGCTGCGGCCCCGACTCCGACGACGCCGCTCTTTCGGCGACCGAGCGCAGATTGCAGGCATATATCTCCCAGGGAATGCCCCTGCTGCCCTGCCTGCCGGTATGGGAGGATGAGGATTACCTGGCGGGGATCTCCGGGCTGTATGAAAGGTACTCCGACGGCGGCGCGCTGTATTGCGACGCCTTTTACCGTGGCTTTGCGCAGCGCAGGCGGCACGGCGAACCGTTTGCCCGCAGGGAGCTGTGCGAGCTCATGGACGAGCTGTTTTCCAGAATGATCTTCGACGCCACCACGAGCAATATAGTCACGCTGCTCGAAGAGAGCGAGACTGCTTTTACAGAAAAATATCTCAACAGATGACATAAGGCCGCGGAATAATTCCGCGGCCTGTAAAATTCAAGCGGCGCCTTTTGCAAGGCGCCGCTCATGTTTATGCGGTCATTTTACTGCTGTGTTTCCTGCTGGGTCTCCTGCTGAGCGGGGGCCTTCTTCTTTCTGAATGCGAAGAACAGCCATGTGCCGCAACCGCCCACGGCGAGCACGTCTACTACGACGAGCACGGGTATGTACCAGCGGAAGTTGAGTTCGGGACTGGTGGGAATGGTTACATCGTCGTCTATCTCGCCGCTCTCGATCTTGGCGTTGTAGTCGGCGTTGGTGGCAAGTGAATTCAGCCACATGTAAACTACGTCCTTGGTGGAGTCGCGCAGCGCATTGTTGAATGCGTCGGACGAGGTCTCGTAATCGAAGCTGCCGCCGCCCACGCGCATGAACAGGTCGCCGCCCGCACGGATCATTGCGTCGGGATCCATGAAGTTAGTGTGGTCGGAGTAGTCGGTCAGGAAGGCTCCGCGGAAGCCCCATTCGCCTTCAACAACGTCTTCAAGCAGCGTCTTGCTTCCGCCAGTCCAAACGGCGCCTATCCTGCCGTAGGAGGTCATCATCGCGTTGGAGCCGCCGTCGGTGACTGCCATTTCAAAGGGCTTTAAGTAGAGCTCGCGCAGCGCCTGCTCTGTGAGCCAGGTGTACATGCCGTCGCGGCCGCTCTCGGTCTCGTACAGGCACAGGTGTTTGAGGTATGCGAACACGCCCTTGTTCTTTGCGGCCTTTACCACATTTGCAGCCATCGAGCCGGAGATGAGAGTATCTTCGGAATAATACTCATAGTTTCTGCCGCCGAAGGGGCTGCGGTGCAGGTTGAGGCCGGGGCCGTACCAGCCCTGTATGCCGTAAGATATGCATTCGGTGCCGAACGCAAGACCCATGCTGTATGCCAGCTGAACGTTCCACGTCTGGGCAAGTACTATCGAGCTGAAGCCCGTGGCCTCTACGGATACCGTGCCGGCAAAGCTGCCCGCCTGGTTGGGGCCGTCGAAGTCTACGGTCGCAGGCTTGCCTATCGAATTTATTGCTCTCGTTTCAGTGTAGGCGTTGAGCACGAGTCCGGTCATCTCGCTCTTGCTGATGCGGTCGAGCAGGTCGTCCCACGCGGGGTCATCATAGTTCATGCCCAGCTGCATGCCGAGTTCGTTTATCTTGCCGTCTTCGTAAACAACGCCGCTCTTGGAGGTATCGCCGAAGGTAACGGGCAGCGCGTCCGAATGCTCGTCCGCCCACGTCTTCGCCTGATCTTCCGTGAACAGGTTATATTGCATTATCCTTTCGTCCATCGCGCGGTTTTCCGCCTGCTTTGCGGGGAAGGTGCCTTTGAAGTTGGCCCTGGAGAGATAGGTGATCTGTGCCGTGCCGTCGCTGTTGCCGTCTATCGCAACGCCGTCGCCGGCGTCTTCGCCTGTGAAGCGGTTGTGAACGGTATCTTCAAGATAGAACTGATCTTTGCTTACCGTGTAAGTGAGCGTTGCGCTCGCGTGTACGTTATTGTCGCCGCGCACCACTTTGTCGTTTGCCACGGTGTGTGCGTCCGACCTCAGCGTAAGGGTGTAGGTGCCGGCTTCAAGCACATAGCCGCCGCCGGGTACTTTGACGCTCAGATAATCGTAAGAGCACATATCGGAAACGTCCATCACAAGTTCAACGTATTCCGATTCGCCGGGGTCAAGCACCTGCTGCGTCTTGCCGTATGCACCCAGAACTACAGAGGACTTTTCTATCTGGTCGTAAGGGGCGGAGTAATAGAGTTCCACAACGTCCTGTCCGGGCACGTTGCCGGTGTTGGTTACGGTAACGCCCACCTTTATCACGCTGTTGTCCTCGCCGTCGAGGCTTATTGCGGAGTTGTTGGGTATCTCGAGGTAAGTTATGTTCCATTCGAACTCGGTGTAGGAAAGGCCGTAGCCGAAGGGGTACTGCACCACGTCGTCATAGCCATTCTCTATTCCCCACTTGTTTTCCGCGTAGGAGTCGTCCCAGAAGCCCATCGTGTCGGCGGTTTCGTACCACCTGTAGCCCATATACACGCTCTCGCGGTAGTCGGTGTAGGCCACGCCCTGGTATTTAACGGTGGAGCTGCCGTTGGTATGGTCTTCGCCTGTAGGGTACAGGCCGTCGCTGTTGGTGTAGAAGTTGGTGGTGTCGTTGCCCGAACCGGTATCCACATAGGTGGAGGAGGTGGAGAGGTCATAGGCATAGGTGTCGGCAAGTTTGCCCGAAGGGTTGATATCGCCGTAGAGTATGCCGGGTATCGCCTTGGCGCCCGCCGAGCCGGTGGTGGCAACCACAAGGCAGCTGTCCAGGCCGGGGATCGTCTCCATGAATCCGAGCTCCATGACGTTGGTCGAGTTGATGAGCACGATTACGTTTTCGTAGGTCTCGCCCACATATTCAAGCAGCGCCTCTTCCTCGGTGGAGATCTCAAGGTAGGTGCGGGTCTTGTCTATATGGTCTTCGGCGGGCATGCCGGTTTTCTTTCCGGTACCGGGGTCGCCCTTATACTGCACCTTGGGGCTGTCGTTGCTCTCGCCCGAAACGCGGCCTATCACCACTATCGCAGTATCGGAATAGGCTTCGGCGTTTGTAAGCATGGAATCGGTATAGTACGAAGTATCGTCTATGCTCGGTTCGTAAAGGCGGCTGAACTCATAGTTGAAACTGTGCAGCGAGCCGCTGCCGCCGGGGTTGGCTTCCGTGGCGCTGCCCGCATGGCTGCCGTTTATGCTGAACTCGCGGTTGGGGCGGTAGCGCTCGTACATATCGGTGATCTCGGTGTTATAGTCGATGCCGTACTCGGTGAGCGCTTCAAGGAAGTCGGTGGAAGCACCGCGCTTTACCTGGCCGGAGCCCGAGCCGCTTATAACCCAGTCGGTAACCGCCCAGCCGAATACGTTCACCTGTGGCGTAGCAGTCTTGCTCAGGGGCAGCACGTCGTCGTTGTTCTGCACGAGCACCGTGCCTTCCTCCTGTATCTGCTCTGCAAGCGCCGCACCCTCTGCACGTGCCGCGCTCGAGTTCGAGCCGTCTTTATAGCCTATGACAAACTTGTCGATCAGGCCGGAAAAAATCCCGACGGCGATGTTGACCGCAAGCACGACTACGAGTATGAACGCGCATACCGAAACGGCTACGATCCTGAAAGTCTTTTTGCTCATTTTACTCATTAAGTAAACCTCCTTATAATAGTTAAGCAAAACGTGATCGTGTCACTGCTTATATAATAGTGTAAAATTCTCCCACTGTCAAGATACATTTTGTCATAAAAACTGCTATATTCGGTCAACGCGGCAAAATTGTATATAAATGAACAGTTTTTCAATTTTGTATAATTCCATTGCGCGCGCCTATGGGTTAGTATTATCGTAAGCGAGGTGAAGACATGAAAAATATCTTTATAAAGGCCGTCGCCGCCATCCTTGCGTGCGCGGCGGTAGCCGCGTGCGGCTGTGCGGACAGCGGCAATGCGGGAAATACGGGCAATACGGGAAATACGGGCAATACGGGCAATACAGGCGGCGGAGGCGATCTGCCCATGGTCACGACCGACGGCGAAAAACTCGTGGACGAACAGGGCAACGAAGTGATAATGCGCGGCATAAACGCGGGCGGGCTGTTCGTCACCGAACACTGGATGACCGGCTTCAATAAGAGCAATCCCAAGAACGACTACCTCTCGCTCAGCCGCACATTCATTTCAAGGTTCGGCGAAGATGATACAAAGCAGCTGTGGGAGGAATACAGGAGCAACTGGTGGACGGAGGAGGACTTCGAAAACTGTGCGGAGATGGGCATAAACGTCATCAGGCTGCCGTTTACATACATGAACGTCGACTTCGCGGCGATAACCGACCTTGAAAACGCCGGGCAGAGCTATGATTTTTCCGCCCTGGACGAGTTCGTGGAGGCGGCCGCCGAACACGGCATCTACACCATACTCGACCTGCACGGCGCTTACGGTTCGCAGAACGGGCAGGACCACAGCGGCCAGATATTCGACACGGCCGAAGAGGTCACGTTCTATGAAAACGAGCAGCTCATAAGTCTTACGGTAAAGCTGTGGGGTGCGCTTGCTGATCATTTCAGGACCAACTCCAACGTGATAGGCTACGACATTCTCAACGAGCCGGGCGAAAAGGCCGGGCTGACCGAAAAGAGGCACTGGGACTGCTTCGACAGGATATACGACGCCATCCGCGCCACCGGCGACAGGCACATAGTAATATTCGAATCGTGCTGGGACGGCGCCAACCTGCCGCAGCCCTCGGAATACGGCTGGGAGACGTGCATCTATTCCTTCCATCACTATTCGGGCGACAATATAAGCTACGAACAGTTCTGCGAAAGCTGGGACAGCAAGATCGCCGAGATAGAATCGTGGGACTTCGGCGTGCCGCTGTATATGGGCGAATTTACCGCCTACGGCAAGGAGGCGCGTTGGTGGGACTACGCCCTCTCGCTGCTCAACGAACACGGCTGGCACTGGACCAGCTGGACTTACAAGGTGTGGGGCAGCATGGCGTGGGGAGTTGTCAACGTGCCTAACGACGGCGCGTATAAGGTCAATCCGGACGACGACGAATACGAAGACATACTGGTAAAATTCGAACATCTTGATACTTCGGGCTGCGTGCGCTATACCTTCTCCGACGGACGCACTCTCTTCGAAATAATAGATACCTATTCCGGCGGCGCCACTGCATAGGGCGACGGAAAAATGGCGGGGCTGCGGCCCCGCCTTTTTTTACGGGCCCGCATTTCGCATGGCGGAAGGGCGAGGCCGTCGGCACGCCCGCGGCGCACGGGGCTTACATTGCGGGCGGGAACGTCTGAACGGAAGATGTGTGCAGGCATAACTGAATGAAAAATACAGGAGCTGCCGGCCGTGTAAAAGTCGGAACGTATCTGCATGGCTCCGCGGTATTTTTGCCGCTATACTGTTGAAAAAACGGGAAAAGGTGTTATAATAGCTTTTGTAAAGGCAGACGCCCTTCGGGGCGCGCCGCCTTGTCGCAGCTTTATTATAATTCCCGGCGCGGGAAGGAGCGGCGGGGAGGGGGGTGTATGATAAAAATAGCCATAATAGAGGACGACGCCGCTCAGGAGGCCGAGCTCCGCGCATATCTCACAAAATATTTTTCCGAACTCGGCCGACGGATTTCGATAACGTCCTATGCCGCCGCCGATGCTTTTCTGGCGGTATTTGAAAGGCATAAGTTCAATATGATCTTCATGGACATAGAAATGCCGGGGACAAACGGAATGGAGGCTTCCCGCCTTCTGCGGCGGAAGGATGAGGACGTGCTGCTCTTTTTTGTGACGAATCTTGCCCAATATGCCTTGGAAAGTTACGAAGTTTCCGCCTTCGACTATGTGGTGAAGCCGGTAAACTACTATAATCTTGCGCTGAAAATGAAGCGCGCCCTCCGCATGCTGCGCAACACCGAAGAGCACGCCATGGTCATAAACGCTGCCGACGGGCAGCACGTTATACAGGTTTCCGATATACGATATGTTGAGGTGATGGGCCACAATGTAACTTACCATACCGTAAACGGCGATTATTTTGTGGGATACGGGTCGCTCAAAGCGATACGCGCCGAGCTCGAGCCGCATGATTTTGTCCTTTGCGACCGTTCGTTCCTGGTAAACCTTAAATACGTTACGGGCGTAAATAAGTCCGACCTGTATGTCGGCAACGACGTGCTCAAGATAGCCAAGTCGAGGCGTTCGGCATTCATGCTCGCGCTGACTAAATATTTTTCCTGCGAGGAGTGAGCATGAGCTATCTTTTCTGGTATAAGGTACTGTTTATCACCGAGCTTATCGTGGCGGAAGGAATGCTTGCCTATGCGGTTCCGCGCAGGCCAAAGTTTGCGCTCAGGCTCATCGGCGCCCTGCTCATCTGCTACGCCGCAGCCTTCCTGTATCCGCTCTTCGGCATAAATTATACATGGTACGGCTCTTCGATAATGTTTTTCGTGCTGTTCTGCGTCACCGTTGCGGGGCTTTGGTTTTGCTTTCGGGTGCATTTTTCGAACGTGCTGTTCTGCGCGGTCACGGCCTATGCCGTCCAGCACATTGCATATGAAATCTTTTCGTTCATAAACATATTGCTGTTTGATTCCGACGTGTTTACAGATGTCGCGTACGGCAGCGATACTTTTCTGCCAAGCGCCATAGCCGGTGTCGGGCCGGTGGAGTATATAATATACCTGTTTGTATATACCTGCATATACCTTGTTTCGTACACGGTGCTTCACAGGCGCACGGCGCTCGGAATGACGCTCAGGTTCAATAACCTGTTCATTATCGGGTTTACCTCGCTGGTGCTTCTAACCGATATAGTGCTGTCCGCCGTTTCCCAATACGCATTGCCTGCAAGCGACAGGAGCTGGCAGCTGCTCGTGTGCATATACAATATACTCTGTTGCATCATAATTTTTTATATACATATGAGCATGGTCAAAAAACAGAACGCCGAATACGAAAAGGAGGTCATCAGCGAACTCTTCCGCCAATATCAGAAGAACTACCGCGTGCAGGAGGAGAGCATTCAGCTCATAAACCGCAAATGCCACGACTTCAAACACCGCATACGCATGTTTGCAAGCGGCCAGGGCATTGCGGATAAAGAGGCGGTGGAAGAGCTTTCCGATCTCATCTCCATATACGATACGTCCATACGCACCGGCAACGATGCGCTCGACATAATCCTGACGGAAAAGAGCCTTCTGTGCCGCGAAAAGGGGGTAACGCTTACCTGCCTGGCAGACGGCAAGAGCATATCGTTCATGAAGAGCGGCGAGGTATATGCGCTGTTCGGCAACATTCTCGACAACGCCATCGAGGCCGTAATGAATGTGGACGACCGCGACAAGCGCTGCATAAACCTGCACGTCACGCGCAAAAGCGGAATAATCGCCATAAGTTCGGATAACTATTTTCAGGGCGAACTTGCTTTCACTGCGGACGGGCTTCCTAAAACCACCAAGGCGGCGGACGGCAACCACGGCTTCGGAATGAAGAGCATACGCGCGCTTGCCGAATCTTACGGCGGAATGCTGTATGTCACCGCAGACGACCATATATTCAGGATGAGCATAGTCATTCCGGACAATTTCAGCTAATGGAACATTTTCAACGGGCCGGCCGCAAGCCGGCCCGTTTTTTTTCTTTACGGCTGTCCGCCGCAAAAGTGAAAAATCGTGCAGTTTTTCGTTCGTTTCGTGCAAGCGGTATTGTAATTATGAAAGTTTCGTGCTATATTCGAGGCGTCGGCAGGGAGGGCGGCCCTCCCTTAAACCCGATAATATCTGATCGGAGGAAATTGAAGAGTAAATGGCAAAAAAAGTGAAAGCCGGAAAGGTTAAACGCGGACTTGTTCCGCTGATCGTAAGCTGCGTGATTATAGCAATTCTTATAGTTGCGCTCTCAATAGGCAATACGATTGCCTTCAAGTACGCCACCGTTATAGACAGCGTGCTCTCGCAGCCCATAGTGGACGAGGAGGAGCGCGAGGCCGCCACTGCTTCCGGCCAGGAGCTGGCGCAGCGCATCGTTGAAGAGGGCGCGATCCTGCTGAAAAACGATAACGACACCCTGCCGCTAAGCACTGCGGAAAACGGCAGCGTCAACGTGTTCGGCTGGCATTCGATAGACTGGCTGTACGGCACGGGCGGCGGCAACGTATCTTCGGGCGGCGTTCTGCCCGAGGATGACGACATAAGCAAGAATGTCGACCTCTACAAGGCGCTCAACGCATACGGCATCCGCTATAACAAGGACCTGTACGATATGTACTATAAGTACAAAAAGCCCTATCAGCTCGCGCGCGG
>ERZ1090865.535-NODE-535-length-21720-cov-5.254743_pt1 | contig 21720 bp, 28 predicted proteins | sample MGYA00478478_ERZ1090865 | MGnify/ENA primary metagenome ERZ1090865 (study PRJEB33644, sample SAMEA5815715) | chicken gut metagenome | biome: Chicken; feature: Gastrointestinal Tract; material: Caecum | place: Ireland | collected 2019-01-01 | study: A study of the... | reverse complement strand
ACATCAAACGGCTCGGGCTGGCCCAGTTGGGATATTCAGCCTAAACCATTCAAAAGCAACTTGGAGCGAGTGTACCAGCGTATCAGTAACCGCAGGCGCGATTGGTTCTTCAAACTGGCAAACCAGTTTGTCGGAGAATACGCCATCATCTGCATCGAAGACCTCAATCTGGATGGGATGGAACGTCTGTGGGGGCGGAAGGTTTCCGACCTTGCCTTTTCGGAGTTTGTATCCATTCTGGAGTGGGTAGCCAGCAACGTCGGCACCACTGTTGTAAAAATCGACCGATGGGTGCCATCCAGCAAGGCCTGTCATGTGTGTGGAACAGTCAACCCGAATCTCACACTGAAACAGCGGCACTGGGAGTGTGACTGCTGCCATACCATCCTGGATAGAGACACGAACGCAGCCATCAACATCAAACGGCTCGGGCTGGCCCAGTTGGGATATTCAGCCTAAACCATTCAAAATATGGTGGGCGGGGCATCGTCCACTGCGGAGGGGCAGTAAGACTGGGTCAGCCAGCGGCCCCGTTGAAGCACAATCTCACGGCACAGCGGGAAGAATCCCACTGCGTGAGCTGTGGGAGTATGTCAACTTTCCATCCCATTGAAGACTTCTGCTCCATCCATCACCATTTTGGATATCTTGGACGATTTGCCGGATATTATTTTAGATTGGGCAGAAGAGAGTCAGTTTGGATTCGAGTTTGAAGACCCTGATGCCAATGATGAAGATGACCCTATTCGTGTCGCCTTTTTCAATGAAGTCGGAGCATGCGACATGCTAAATTTCCAAAACATTCACGACCTGTTCCGAACCATTGTAAGCATTCGACTTGTCGACTTGAAGAATGTTATTGTTGACCGCAGAAGTTCTCACAACGGCAGTGCTTGGGACGATGACGACAACGATGATGGTTTCGATGATGAAGATTTTGACGATGAGGACTGATTGCTCTTCAGCCATTTCAAGACAGAGTTCATAAAAGGGAGGGCTGTTACACAATGGCAAAAGCGCGTGACTGGTATGTGATTGGTTGCATCACTGCAATGGTTGCAATCTGTGGGGCATTGCTTTTTACGGAGAGTGAACTCAGGAAAGAAGCGCCCGCCATCTATGCACTTCTGGTCGTGGCTGAATTTCTGTTTGCTTCAGTAGATGTAGCTTGCCTTTTGTGTCCTGCCTCTGGTAATGGGACGAAAACGGGCATTGACAGTAACGTAAAGTCTATGTTGATGCAAAAGCATCCTTACGTGGAAATCAATTACAAGACATTTGCCAGCCTATTCAAAGCCTCACCGGATAGGTTTGCATTTTGGGCTTTGAAGCCTTCCTCGTATCCTACAAAAAACGACTCTCTTACTGCTGTTGCAAAAAGAGAATTTCAGCGGCTTGACCCAAGATTCTACTATAACAGGGACTTTACAAGCCACATTCCAACAGACATTGTACAAAGTAAAGAATGGAAAGCCGCATTGGAACAATCTTTGAGATATCCACATCGACCCATTCTTGTTTCATTTGGTGGGGATTTGCCCAAAAAGTTCAATTCAGACTGCATTGGAGATATTCCTCAGGATACAACACTTCTGTTTTTCTCCAATATCAGGGACTTCAACAAGGCCTATAAGGACCTTATTATGTATGTCCGGGGTGTGAGCCGGAAGCGTTTTAGGTTGGATGAAAAGAAAAAGGAACTATCGAGGAGGGAACTCGAAAATAGTATTAAAGGTTCTGATAACATGTTGCGCGATATAACTGCCGTGCGAAAAGAAGCCGAAGAGCAGCTGCAAGATTGTCAAAGCCAGATGTTAAAGCTAATACAGGCTGAACCAGAAATCAAATCTACACATCCATAAAGGAGGCGCAGAATGGGCTTTGGATTCACGGCAATCATTCTTTGGGAAGATGAATATGGATTACACGACTGGAAAGCTTTCGATTCGTGGGAAGATGCAAAGCCATTTTTGAAAAGTATCCTGGAGTCCGGTGTTGACCCGGCCAAAATCATGTTTGCACCGATGTCTGTTAGATGGATGTTTCCACAATACCACAACGGGCGCGATTCTGTATGGATTAAAAACCTTGTCGGAGACGATGCTTTTGAAAGGGAAAAGCAGGATGTTGAAAGGCGAAATGCTATACGGGCACAAAATCCAAATGCAGATATCGTTGTAACTGAAGCAACACTTGGGTGGCTCTCTCCGGATGGACAATTTTTCCCCTGCGGTTATGGTGGCCATTCAGAAAAGGCGCGAGAGATAGCGGGAAAAAAGTCTCCAACAAAGGATGCACAGACATTTCTTGAGAGCAAGGGATGGTTTGCCATCTACAAAAATCCAGGTGAAGGAGCATCCCTGGCTATTGGGACTGGAGCCAAAGAAAAGAAACTCAGCGAAAAGCAGCTGGAAACACTCCAAAAGCGAGGATTCACCGAAAAGATTGCGAATCTTTCATGGTACTTGTGAGGTAAGCGATATGAACTACGACGACAAAAAGCTGTATACCTTTTTGAGAGGAGCTGCATCCGTGGCGGAGCTGCCTCAAACCCTTATTGCTCTTCCGTATGCCAGAGAACAGCACAAAAATCAGTGTCGAAACAGTGGTGAGCCGTATATCACACACCCGTTGATGCTTGCCTGCCACCTTTGTGCTTTGAGCGAAAAAAAGGACAAGGAATATCTGGATGTTCTATTGGCTTCTGCATTGCTGCATGACGTTTGTGAGGATTGCGGAAAGTCTGTGGCGGAATTGCCTGTAAGCAAAGAGGTACAGTACATTGTGCGGCTTCTGACTTTCAATGTTCTTCCTGGAGAAACCAAGAAGACAGCCAAGGCCCGATATTACAGAGATATCGCAAACAGTCGGGCTGCGACCACGGTAAAACTTATTGACCGATGTAATAATGTATCTACCATGGCCGGTCCGTTCACATCGGAACGAATGAAAAAGTACGTCGATGAAACCAAGGAATACATTCTGCCTCTTTTGGAGGGCGCGATGATTCGGTATCCACAGGATTCCAACCAGTTCTTCATCCTCAAGTATCACATCACGAGCCTCATGGATTTTGCGGAGAGATGTCTGATGGATGAGGTTGTACGGAAGTTCATGGATACGGATAGTCCTAAATGATTTTTGCTTGGCGAACAATTAAATCAACGACTTGATGGCTCTTAGAAAAACAGAACTTACCCAGGTCCAAGAAAGGAGCTAAATTCATGACTGACAGCGAGCGGTTTCCTCAGGAAAAGTTCCAGCCAATTTTGGAACAGTCTATGTTGTTGGATAGTGTCCTTCAGGAAAAAAGTGTAGATATTTCCTTTCGGGATATCAAAGAGGGCGATGTTCACATCAAGACTTGTTATGGCGACATCTACAAGATAGTGAATGCATTGCGTGACTACTCTCGCTTGCTTACTATGACGTGTGAAGCATGGGGGTTGACAGGTTTTCACAAGGCCGCGTATGTGTATTACGCTCAAAAAACCAAAGAGATTGCTGACAAATATCAAGCTGCTATTGGCTATGATTACGATAAGGCCTTAGAAAAATGTCGAAAGAAGCAGGCGAAGAAAAAGGCCGGCGACGACAGCGATGTCGGTGGAGATGCGTTGGAGTTGATGTTGCGGTGATGGTAAGTTTGTACCTTCTTTCCAGTGAAAGGGTTCGATGGAATGAAAGTTTCTGATTTGAAACTGAAAACAGTTTATATTGGCAGAGGCGGCAAGGAGCGTCTTCTCGTTGATAGAAGTCAAAACAGTGCTGTCATTACCCAGAAAGATAGTGACCTGGTTGAATACAGGGTCGTTGAGAATGGAATTGTATCGAATCAGAAATGTATCATTACTACCAGAGCATTCGCCAGATGGGCTGTCACCGAAAAAGTACATAAAGTCACTATTACTACCGGCAATATATTTTATCTCGGGAACGAAAAGGTAGTCGTATCTTTTGTGTACAGTATGTTCAACCTTGTAAGGGTTCATTACGTCGATAATAACCAGGAGTTTGTTGTTGACGCAGCGGCATTGTCAGAGAACCCGGATGAAACCTCTACAATAAATCTCGCCCTGTTTACAAAAAAGGAGCCATCCAATGAATGATGAAGTAAGGATGTTGATTCGACATGTTTGTGATGGTGACCTGAAAAAGTCACAATCTCAGGCACGAATCATTTTGAAAAACTGCAAAACCCAAAAGGACGAGACGTTTGTAACGGAACAGCTCAAGAAGCTGGAAAATAGCAAAGCCCGCTTCATTGAACTGCCATATAATCTTCAAAGCATTCTGGTGGCAGAAGATTCTTCATTTTTCCCCGTATCAAGATTCTTGCTCCGGCCGAAAGAGGAAAGCGTTGTTGAACGAATTCTCAAAATCGCGAGAGCAGCATCGGTACTGAAAGAAATGAACATTTCCTTTACACCGTCTCTGATGTTGTACGGGGAAAGCGGCACAGGAAAAACGATGTTGGCCAAATACATCGCATATCGTGCCGGTATTCCGTATGTGTATGTAAGATTTTCAGGCCTGATAAACTCTCAGCTCGGAAAAACGCAGGAAAATCTGAACCGCATTTTTACATATGCCAAGCAAAAGCCATGTGTCCTTTGTATTGATGAAATTGACACCATTGCAATGCGACGCGGTCAGACTGATGTCGGGGAAATGAATCGTGTCGTCATTTCGCTTATGCAGGAATTGGACCAGCTACCAAATGATATGATTGTTGTTGCGACCACAAACCGGTATGACCAATTGGATAGTGCTTTACTTCGTCGTTTCACAGTCTGCCAGCAAGTAACCGCCTATAACCATGAAGAGGCTTGTCATCTATTGCATAAGTTCTTCAATTTTGCTGAGGCTGATATGACCGAAGAGCAGCTTCACAAGTGGGTTGAGGAGAGGTTTCCTAACACGACGGTGTATTATCCCAGCGTTTTGGCAAATGCGGCAACGCAGTATTTGGTCGACACAATCGTTGAATCATCCTTGGATGTTGATGCCCAGAATCAAGAGCAGGCGAACAAGCAGGTCTATATTCTGTATGAAGAAATCCCGGATTGTATGGGGTCTGGTTCAACGAGCAGGGAAGTGGCCAAAACAACCAGTTTCCCGCAGGCGCTGGAAATGCTGAAAAAAGGAACCGGCAATACCCTGGTCAAACGAACCCGCATCAATGGAGCGCTGGTTGAGACTTATTGGAACGAATTCAGCCGGCAATTCGAATAACAGAAACGGGTGGTAAATTCATGGCAAACAAAAAATACTATGAAGCAGCTGAAGTCTATGAACAAAAGCTGAAACGAGTCATGGACCGGCTTGGCGTGACAGAATACCGTTATGACTGGAACCGGCGAGAAACTTATGTGGAGTTTTGTTATCAGGGCCAGTGGTATCATTTTGAAAACAGTTTTGACAAATCCGAAAAGGCATATGAAAAGACGCACAAGCACATTCGATACGTGTCGGATTTGTTCGCCCAAATTGTGCTGGCACTGGAAAGTCTTGCACGGCTGACCGAGCAGGGGCTGTATTCTTTGCAGTATTGGATTGAGGGGATGAAGATGCTCCCGGAGGCGTCTAGTGTCCCGTCTTGTTTCGCTGCACTTGGTTTTGACCATATTCCGACTGAGGAAGAACTGAAACAACGATTCCGCAGCCGGGTCAAAACTGTTCACCCTGATGCTGGAGGAACAGCGGAAGAGTTTGGGGTATTAAAAAGAAACTACCTCGAATGCCAAAAGTATCTTCTGGATACCGAGTGATTCGTCACATCCCACGCCCAAACCTGTAGCTGTCAATCGCTCCGTCTGATTCGAAGAATTAGGGGGTATCCGACAAATCGTGTGGATACCCTAAGAAAGGAGGAGCCGATTGACTGCGTATAAAGGGTTCAAATTCCGTTTGTATCCCACCAAAGAGCAAACAGAACAAATCTTGGTACGGCCAGGGTGGCCGGAACCTAACGTCTGTGGAGAGTGTGACCTCTGTTGACGCTGCGGCATCAATAAGTCAGCTTAATGAAGCAGAAAGCGGTATCTCGTAAATCCACACGATATGTCGCAGACCCGAATTGTGAAAGAAAAATCCCAAATTGCAAGGTGTATGAGATGAATAACAAATGTCAAAAAAGCCAAGTTGCTTTCAGGGGAAACAACAAAGCTCTACGAAAATACGAGCGGACTTCACACAAGGAGAATTCCAAATGGAAAAGCACAGAGACTAATCCTCGCCGTATTGCTCTGTTTTTGGCATTCCTATGGCCAATTCTTTCTATTTTCATCACCTACCAGATAGCTGACCCTAGCAAGGGATGGTATGACTATGTATCCTGGTATATGTGTATTTGCTTTCCATTCGAAATTGTTTTTGCGTCCGCAGCAATTATCTTTTACAAAAATGACCGAAATGCTTATATGGCGCCGTGTGCCGGTATGAGTAATACGGCTGTCATCTTTGAAAATAATAAGCTCGTGTTTCGATATGTGGAACAGGATTGGCAAAGCCAGGTTTCATTAGTCGATTTTGTGTTGACGCAAGACGTAAATATGAGCAGGCGAACAACCATTAACACAAAATATACTGAATACGAAATTCCTTATGCTGGAATCGAGGCTATTGAGAAAGACAAGAATCATCCATCCGAACTCGTTTTGACAGCCCGATGCGTCAAATATATACACGACAAATACCGAAACGCCCCTGCCGCACGCACTGCTTACGGGTGCTTTGAAAATTATCAAGGAAAACCTGCTATTGTGCATATTCCACTTCTATTTGAGGGTGGAGAATCCGCAGAAGAAAGTTTTCTGACTCTTCTAAAGGAAAAAATCAAAGAATGATAGGACGACATTATATATACGGTATTGATTATGTCTCTGGCCCATTCAGTGAGGTCGTAGACTTCATCGAAGATGCTCATAACGATAAATCCGCAGTCCTTATAGGCTTTGCGCCTATGACATCCGCAGCAAATGCAGTCCGGAACAAAGAATATCGGAATATTCTAAACAGTTTTGATATTGTCTGTATGGACGGCGCCAGTATTGTTCGAAAAGTCAAAGACGCTCGTTTTTGGCGAGCAGAGCGTTGTAGCGGTCCGGACGTTATGCAGGAAATTATGCGGCGTACGGCTTACTCGAACACTCGGCATTTCCTATATGGCACCAATCAGCTGGTTCTGGAAAAATTGCGCAATAAGCTGACCTCAAATGGCGCAAATATCGTAGGTACCATGGCACCGCCCTATCTTTCTCTGAAAAAGTGGAACGACCGAAATTGGCGGGACGAAGAATTTTATAAGGCCGTACGGAAGTGCCAAGCTGATTATGTCTGGGTTGCATTAGGCGCCCCAAAGCAGGAATTTTTCTGTATGGCCGCCAAGAATGAATTGCCTGGAGTTAAGCTCTGTGCTGTTGGTGCTGCTTTCAATTTCTTATCTGGAGAGGTTGCCAGGGCGCCCGATTCATGGCAAAATGCTGGTCTCGAATGGCTCTGGCGTATTATTCATGAGCCGAAGCAAATTGGCAGATATGTCAGCAGCGGATTGATTTGCTTTGCTGAACCCATTTTCAAAACCGTTCGAAAGGAGTGACTGCGAATGTATGACCCATGTTCGTCCTGTCCGAAAGGTGAATATAGCCAACCATGTTGTTCTGTACAATGTTCATACGGAAGGGCCCTTGATGAGCTGAAAATGCTGCGCGAACAAACCAAGAAACTTGCAGAAGTGGTTGGCGGAGAACTTGTACAAGGTATTGATGCCGACACCTGTGCCATCGAGGATTTGCAGACGCTTCTGCGGAACGATTTTCATGCCATCGGCATTGTGACCGTAATTCGTGCAATCAATGCCCTGAAAGAACAAAGCAGAAACAAGATGCCTCTGACCATTGAGGAAGTCAAAGCTCTGTCTGACAAGGTCGAAAATAATCCAAATCAATGGGTCTGGATTGAGATTTTGGATTACAGAATATCGAAGCCCGGCTGTGGCAAAGTTTCCGCCTATTATCGAGTCCAGTATGACTACACACACGGAGAAGCTTTCTGTTGTGGGTATCCGGGCATAACATATGATTTTGACTATGCCGAGTACGGCAAAACATGGTTTGCATACACACATCCGCCCACCAAATAAGCTCTCCAGCAATTCTGCTGTTGATACATATTTTTGCTAAACAGCAATTCTGCTGTTGATATATATTTTTGCTAAAATCGGAAAGGAGAATTTTCATGCCCACACTCTACATTGTCGGCATTGTCATTGCCGTCATTATCTTCTTGTGCATTTTCGTAACTGTATGCTACAAGAAAGCTCCTCCCACTGAAGCCATTGTCATCACGGGTCTTGGCCATCGAGAACCCAAGGTTGTCTGCGGCAAGGGCGTGTTTGTCATTCCGTTTGTCCAGCGTGCGGACAGCCTTGACATGCGAATCATGAAGATGGATGTCAAAACGCCGGAGACTGGCGTCAAGACCAGCGAAGGTGTTCCGCTTTGGATTGATTCTGTCGTCACAGCTCAAGTGTATTCTGATAATTCCAGCATTTCGGATGATGAGATTCAGTAACTTGGCGCCAAATCAAAGGCCGAGTACATTACTGCCCGTCAGCAAATGGCCATTTCAAACTTCCTTGGTATGGAGGAAGAAGAGATTAACGAGAAAGTCAACGACGTTCTTCAGGGCAATCTGCGCGAAATCGTTGCTGAGATGTCTGTCATGGATGTTCTGACCAAGCGCAAGGAATTTGCACAGCGCGTGATGGAAAACAGTCGTCCGGACCTCGCTAAGATGGGCCTGGAGGTTGTGACCTTCACCATTCAGGATGTTAAGGACGCCGTGGATAGCTGCGGCGAATCTCATGGCGTTGTCGAAGCTATCGGTGTCCAGCGTGAGATGGAAGTCAAACGCGACGCAGCCAATGCCCGCGCCGCTGCTGACCGCGATATTAAAATTGCCGAAGCCAATGCCGCAAAAGAAGCCAACGACGCCGAGGTTGCATCTAAGAAGGCTATTGCCGAAAAGAACAATGAACTCGCTCTGCGTCAGGCAGAATTGAAGGCTGCCGAAGATAAGGCTGCCGCCGAAGCAGATGCTGCCGGCAAAATCGAAGAACAGGTTCAGGCCAAGACTATTAAGGAGCGTACGGCAGATGCCGAGATTGCGGCTGAGACCAAGAAAATCGAATTGGCCGCCCGTGCCGCAGAGGTTGAACGCGAACGGCTGAATGCCGAGGTTCAGAAGAAGGCCGACGCGGCATTGTACGAGTCGCAGCGTAAAGCGGATGCCCAGGAATACGCCCAGCGCAAGAATGCCGATGCAGCCCTTTATGCCAAGCAGCAGGAAGCTGAAGGTATCCGCAAGGTGGCCGAAGCCGAAGCTGCCGGTATCAAAGCCAAGGGTATCGCCGAAGCCGAAGCCATGGAGAAAAAAGCCGAAGCCTATAAGAAATATGGCCAGGCCGCTATGGCTGAGATGGTCGTTAAGATTCTTCCTGACATGGCCGCACAGGTCGCCAAGTCCATTGAACAAATCGACAAAATCACCATCTACGGCAGTGATGAATCCGCTGCTAATAGTGTCGATGGCGTAGCCGGCAATGTCCCGACCTTGCTTGCCAAGACCTTCGATACAGTCAAGGATGCTACTGGCATTGACCTCGTTGACATTGTGAACGCCCAGAGCTACGATGCGCAGGTCAACCGCCATGTGAAATTGGACGTAGCCTCTTTGCCTGATATGAACAAGCAATCCTCTCAAGGGACAGAGTTGAAAAGCAACGGCACTCCTGATGCGCCGGTAGATAAGAAATAACGAGTATTCGACAAATCGTGTGGATGCTCTAGGAATGGAAAGCCCTCGGCAGCCAAGCCGTTCAGGATGTGGTTCAACGAGTTGACCGTTCCTACAAAGCATTTTTCGACCACATGAAACAGAAACGTCATGGCAGGAAGTCACCGCCATCGTTTAAGAAGCGGCGCCGGTATTCCAGCTTCACGCTCAAGCAGGCGGGGTACGCCTTCCATGCTGATAACAAAGTCACCATCATGGGACGGGAATACAAGTATTGCAAATCCAGGCCCATGGAGGGGACTATCAAGACGCTCACCGTAAAGCGCAATGCGCTGGGAGAAATCTATCTCATCGTCGTCACCAAACAGGAGTACAACGACATCTATCCACGAGCAGGTAAAGCTGTCGGGATGGATTTCGGTTTGAAACACTTTCTCAATCTGGATGACGGCACTGTGATAGACTCTCCTCAGTGGTACAAAGTCTCGCTCAAAGAGCTACGGACATCTCACCGTGCGGTATCCCGCTGCCAGAAGGGCAGCAACAACCGCCGGAGAGCAATCCGCCATCTTGAACGGGTGTACCAATACATCGGCAACCGCAGGCACGATTGGTTCTTCAAGCTGGCCAACCAGCTTGTGGGAGAGTATGCCATCATCTGCATTGAAGACCTCAATCTCGATGGGATGAAGCGCCTGTGGGGGCGGAAAGTTTCCGACATTTCTTTTGCTGAGTTTGTCGCCATTCTGGAATGGGTGGCCAGCAACGCCGGCACCACTGTTGTAAAAATCGACAGGTGGGCACCGTCCAGCAAGGTTTGCCATGTGTGTGGAACGGTCAACCCGCGCCTCACATTGAAGCAGCGGCACTGGGAGTGTGACTGCTGCCATACTGTTCTGGATAGAGACACCAATGCAGCTATCAACATTAAACGGCTCGGGCTGGCCCAGTTGGGATATACAGCCTGAACGATTCAATATCAGGTGGGCGGGGCATCGTCCACTGCTGAGGAGCGTAAGACTGGGTCAGCCAGCAGCTCCGCTGACGCACAATCTCACAGTGCAGCGGGAAGAATCCCACTGCGTGAGCTGTGGGAGTATGTCAAAAAATGTCTGTTACTCAATCTACATTTTCTGCTTTGTAGATAAGTTCATCATCTTCCAGGTCCGCCTGAAATGCACCTTCTGCCATCGCCGTGTTTTCAGTGATAACGGCGCCATTGCTGGCTCTCACCAAAATCAGGTCTTCATCGTTGTCGGCAAGGTAATACAGGGAGGCCTTTGTTGCTGCCATAAGGGTGAAGCCTTGAGCGAACGGATTGCTATAAACAATCCGACGAGGAATCTTACGTCCGGCAATTTCCATAAAGAAATTGTCTGCCGGAGTCAAAGACTCTACGACCTTGTTGAACGCAGAATCGGCGTAAACGATTCGCACCAATGTGCAACGCTCATACTTATCGCCTACTTCTCCCCGGATAACTCTGTCGATGATGTCGTTGACGACGCTCACCGGAGTAAATCCGTTGTATGGTGTGAACGGGGTATACTTTACGGCCGTCTTGGATTCAACCTTTCCATCATCAAAATCGAGTGTAGGATACCCATTTTCGTCGGGCATAACAATCCGGATATTTCTGCCGGAAATTTTGAAGGTAACCTTCTCGGAGCACACAAACATTTCGGCCTCAACAACGGTCTTTTGCTCATCGTCAGTTCCTTCATCATCTTTTTCGGCGGGGACAGTCTCGTCACAGTCGCTTACTGCAAATCCATAGCGGGCTTCTTCGGCCAGATAAGGAAAACCGGGGGTATACCACAGCATCTTTCCCGCGTGAAGGTCTTCCATCATGGTTTCTTCTTCTTTGCCATCCAATTCGCTCACACAAGTGCGCGTCTTGGTGTCAAGGCAAATATAATCGCCATTGATAAGCCCCTTATAGTACAGGCGTTCCTTCGTTGCACCAACGATGGCACAGTAGGAAGAATAGTTCGAAATTTCCTTCTGGACTGGCCGGCCATCCAACATAAAGGCAATGTTTCCACGGTCAGTCCATGAATCGGCCAATTTCTGAAACTCTTCACATGCCTCGAGGACCTTGACAAGGCCAGTTTTGCCAGATGCAGGGTCGACAGTCTCCCCTCGAGAAACCATATCGAGCACAGCAGAAACCAGCTCGTCCGGGTAGGAGTCGAAACATGGCGGAATTGCAATTTGGCTGGTTCTGTGTTCGGAAACCTCTTGCCCGTTTTCGTCCAGTTCCGTCACAATACCGCCACCGAGCATCAGACCAGGAGTCATCTCAGAAAGCACCTCACAGCAATTCGGTTCAACGCTGTTGGCTTTCACGATGAAAACGGATTTTTTGCCGGCATCAGCGTACTCGAAACTAACAACGGTTTTCAGGGTATTCACCATATTTTCCTCCATTCAGTTGGCAGCGGTAATCCGCTTCAGCCGGTTCAATATATATGTTCCGGCCTCCTCCATGTCATCATTACAGTTCATAACTGTGCAGATGTCGTCCTTGATTTTCTGCAAATCACCACTCTTGATGCACTCGACAATCCTGGTAATCGACGGACGATTGCACTCAAGAATTCCGGCGTCTACATAGAACCGGTCGATGAGCTTTGCGGTTTCGACAGGGATATTCACCGGGTATTGGGACCTCCGGAAAACAGAGTCAAACGCATCCCTGAACGAATCCCCATCCACATCCATGGCACGCTGTACTTCTTCTGTAAGGTACCGCAGATATGTTTCGCTGTTTATAGCGGAAAGAGGTGCCTCGCCGTAGAAATTTCTGATAGCTACGGCATCCTGAACTTTCCCCTTCAAGATGAACTGATTGAGAGCTTTTACTTCGGCATCAGTCAGCTCAACTGTTTTGTCGGGACTGACAATTTTGAAGCCACCCTCGATTTTTGTGATTTCACATTCTATCATTTCACTTCTCCTTCTGCCACTGGCAAAAAAATAGCTCGTGTCAAATAACAAAAAGACCGGTTTGTCTTTTGCCTTCACGAGTTTACAAACCAATTTTACTTACTTTTGTTAGTCCGTCTACAAAAACAGAGCATGGCAGACGTCGGAATCCCCGACATCTGCCATGCTTATCTGACTACACTGGCATGTATGTTTTATTTGCTCAATAGTTTGATGTTGGACGGAGACACAATCAATCCACGGTTATAGCTGTCCTCGTAACTCTGAACGCTTTCATAGTTACGAATAACATCCTTATCCTCCTTAGACATTTCAGCATAATGCTTTTTGCCGTATGTGGGAGGTAACCAGTTTTTGTGCTGGGCCGCAAAGGCATTGAACGTCTTCAAAACGTCCTTGTTGAGGAACGTCAGATGACAGGTACCTTTTTTGTAGAACGTGAGAGAAAAATACTGACACTGGATGTTTGCTGTTCGCTGTTTCTCCGTCGCGAGTTTCAACGTGTTCCGCAGCGCATTAGAATCATACGGCTTTCCGCTGGTATCCAAAAAATGCAGAACCCGCTCAATGTTGGCAATCATATCAGCGACCTGGTAGACCAAATCGAATCTTTTGAAGATTTTATCGTAAGTATAGCAAGGGAAAACAATCTTGTCATTCACCTTGTAAGCCTTGTTTGTTTTCCATCCGTTATAATAATGGACGTTGCTGGAAAACTCCTCCATGCTGTATGTGGTAAACCAATCGAATAGCCGGATAATCTCATCCTTAACGCCGGATACCAATTCCTTGGAAATTTCCAGGCGAATGGTGGCAACATTGTACACAGTAAAGTCGTAGTCCGACAACGTATCCAATCGCTCCATAAAGGACCGGCGCATTGTTTCAGTCATCACATCTCGCACAGAAGGAATGTTGAACAAGGCCATCCAATATTTTGCGCGAAGGGTTTTCAGAGCTTCATTGTAGCTTTTTCCCAGAGTGACAGCAGGCTTTTCTGCCTCTGCACGAATTGGCGAATAAAGCAGGTTCTCAATTCCGGCATATTCAGAATAGAGCGCTTCCAGCCCTTTTGCTGCGACATCGAATTCAATCACCGCAGCTGCGATGGGGTCATTGGAAACCAAGGCACTGCCGCCGGCATCTTGTACTTTCTTTTCCTTGGCTGCCTTCATATCATTGAAGATGCGACTATCAGCAGGTTTCTCAGGAATACGCAGTACAATGAGAGCAACTTCAACCTTGGTCGGATGCTCACTTCTTTCAAACGCACCCTTGAAATAACCGACTTCGGCATCCATACGTTTGAGAGTGACGACCAAGTCTGTCTGCTCCTTGGTACGAGGGTTGCGAATGTTTTCTGCCGGGAGCAAACAACAAATAACGCCACCATTGTGCATTATCGCGATAGCTTTCTTCAGGTGCTTGATTCCGGAAGAAAACGGCGGATTCATCACAATCGCGGCATACCGTTTGTGGGCCTCGAAAGTCATGAAGTCATCATGAATGACTCTGAACCCGTTCTCTTTCAGGATGGCACGGCAGTTCGGCGAGATTTCGATGCAATCGACATCTACGTCTTTCTCGTGATACGGGTTATAGAGTTTATACATCGCTTTTACGAGGCTTCCAGTCCCGGCGGATGGTTCCAGAATCGGCCCGGGAGCATGATAGAACTGTCGGGTCTTTTCCGAAATTTTTGTTACCATAATTGTAGCGAGTTCTTCCGGGGTCGGGTAATAATCTACAGTATCTTCAAACATAAAATACCTTCCTCCTTGGTTTGTATGGAATCAGCCGCGAATCGTATTGAGGATATATTCCTCAGCGCCTTCGTAGTTGTCCCATTCCTTGCCTTCAATCAGGCTTTCCAGCGCAGCACTTTCAAACACCATTTCGGCAATTAGCTCATTCTCAAAAGCCCGCCGGGATGCTTCCATATCATGGGAGTTTTCTGTATTGGTGCCATGGTACGGATTCAGCTCTCGGAAATCTTCCATACTGTCATAGCCATAGAAGGCCAGAACCTCCTTGATGGCATCTTCGTCGTAGGTATCGAGGTCGATGACCGCATGGGCAATCATGTACCGACTGCTCGGAATCATACAAACCTGATACAGTTCAAACATGTTCCCGCTCTCATCAAGCGCTTTAACATGCTGGCAGCAGCTGTTATCTGTGCAGCGCCAATCGAATCTCCTCATACATTCTTCCATTATGTATTTCCCCTTTCGATAAAAAAGAACTCGTGAATAGATTCAGGAAGACTTTCCTTCTGAAATTCACGAGTTTATGGGACCTATTCTATTTACTTTTGTTAGCTTGACAATAAAAAGGAAGGGGCTGCCACCATATAGATGACAACCCCTTCTGCTATTTTTAGTGAATATTCATCGTGACCCAACGTTTCGCACTGGCCAAGGACTTGCAGGAAACAAGCACATTGAAGTCGTCAAATGACTTTACTTCGACATCGTACAGTCCCTTGCTATTATGTGTAATCCACACATACTTTCCATACTGTTCGCTGTCGATTTGTGCCGACCAACAGGTTGGATTCCCGGTTTCATCGTCGCTCTCATGAACAATTTCCCAGTTATATTTCATGGTTACTGCTCCTTTTTATTTTTCTTGTGAAGGTGAAATCTTTGTGACAGCTATCGGTTTATCATACCCATATAGATTTACAATAGCCTCTTTTTCCGACCCGCCGTAATAACAAAGGATTCTTTCTTTCGGGACTGTCAACGTCCAAACTTCCCCGGTCCCAGTATCAAATCGTTTTGCAAACCACTCTGCAATCCGTTTGTCAACACTCCATGAAAAGGCTTTTGTTTTTCGCCGATTGTGTTTTGTTACTCCACGGTAAACTGTTACTTCCTCTGGCAGAGAATCGAAAAATACTCTATCCTCTTCATCCATAAGGGTTTTATTATCTGCTCTTCTATACCAAGAAATAATTTCTCGCCCAGTAACAGATTTATCAAGACTGATTTGCTCAATACGACTCCAAAATCCACCCAAAATTGTTCCCAAGTCTTCATTGCTCATGTAGCATGCCGTAAACTTTAGGAAGTTCAGAATATAGGGAGGATTAAGAAGAAGAAATATGCCTACCAAATCGGCATCATCAATCAACTTGCCGAGCTGTTCTCTCCATGCTGCGGCTTCTTCTTTGTTGTGCAAATCAATTGGTTCGTGTCCATATGACCAGACAATCCAACTATTTGTGAATGGATGTGATGCTACCACGCCCACTCTTGTTTCTGCTATCTCGACATTTAGAAATACTCGAGCCACACTTTTGATTTTTTCCAAGTTCGTGTTTTTCATTGCCCCACCTGCGTTTACATTTGCTAATGAAAATGGGGGCGGCTGACTTTCCAGCCACCCCCTACCAATTACACTTCCTTAATTTTTGCTGCTCTTCTTCAGGACAATAGCATCAGAAGCGACTCTGTCAATGATATTCGATACAATCTGCCAGTCTCCACCGGCCAATCCACAACCAATGCCAAAAGGAAGATAAATGGGCAACCCCTTTTCTTTGGCAAAAATGGAGACAGAGCGCAATCCTTTTTCAAGGGCTGCATAGTCTGTGTACAGACCATTTCTTCCATAAGAATCCTGCCCATAAATTCCAATGACATATAAATCCGAATTTATCTGAGTAATACACAGGCCACCAAGATGAGCGTACCTAGACATATAATCAGAATAATGTTCGGGATATGCCTTTCGGATTTGGGCCGCCAATCCGGCGCCCATTACATATTTGCAGTTGACCTGATGGCAAATGATTCCCCTCTTTACTTTAAGAAGGTCACCAATAACAGTGTTCATGTTCCCTCCAGTAATGCCGTTCCAACTACACTATTATATGTATTTTACAGCACGAAAGAAATTTTGACAAGCCATTTTACCTCATCATGCCTTTAGGTTATCCCCTCTCCAAATACATATAATCAGCACAGAACTCATCTATGCCATGTGCATTCCTTTGTTTGTATTTGAAAGGCCGACCGGTAAAAATCACCGGTCGGCTTTATTTCGTTTAACTGCTTAATTCGCCGAGACCTTTTTCAAAAAACGCCATTTTTTCTTTTGCGACGTTCAGGTTATTACTCAACTCACTAAGACCTTTCTTGAAAAACTCCATCTTTTCTTTTGCAGCGTTCAGGTTATATTCGTACAGTTCGGCAAGAATTGTTTCCGCCTCTTTTTTGGCTTCATCAGGTGTAGCAGCCTTCAGACGATGTCTGCTATAGGTCGTACACCCAACATGGCAGCTGAAAAGAAATTCTGTGGACATTACTTCAATAATGGCCACATATTCCTCCTCGTCAAAGCTAAGAACATATACTTCCCGGTCAGCCTCTACGTTGTGTACCCATTTTTTCATGCGACATTCTCCATATGATTTTATTGACATATTAGCTTTTCAGCAAATCTCTTATGTCTTTGAAAGTTACTGAACCTCGCTGGCCAACTGCTTCTTGCATTCTTCGATTGCATCCGTCAGGCTGCCAGCCTTGTAAACCCAGAATGCTTTGGCCTTGAGGACAGCCTCAAGAGTTTCCAATGCTTCCTCCGTACTGTTTTCATCCAGAATTTCCTGGACATCACATACGGCATATTCTTTCGATTCCTCGCCGTCTGCAATGGTGACAGACGTACATCTCACGGAGTCGTCGTCAGCAAGCTGACCGGCCATTCCGATGTGCGATACTTCGCCCGTCGAAGTATCAACACGGCAAGGAGAAGAAAATACGGCACCAGAATCACATTCGGTATTGTAAATGCCGCTGACAACAAGGTAATCGTGCTCTTCTGCAACACGACACTCCCCGTCGCAAACCAGCGGAATGATTCTCCAGTCGTGGTTCTGGCCATCTTCCGTGGTACAATCCAAAGCTCTTGCATCCATGGGGCAAATGGCCGCATCATCTGTTTCATCCAGCCATTCGTCAATGTTTTTCTCGTCAACACCTACAGCCTTGCAGAAATCAGACTGCATAGCATTGAAGGCTTCTTCTTTGGAGTCATAGACCCCAAGAGTATCCAGCTCTTCTTCGATAGAAGTCATAACAAGATACTTGATACGAGTGTTTTCCATAAGTTTCTTCCTCCGTGATTTTGTTTGATAAATTTCAGAAATGCCAGGGACTGGTTTTAGCCGACGACAGCCTCGCTTCCGGCGCCGCTCCAGCCACAATCTGGATTCGCACAATTCCAGATATCGTCATCATCCGGCTTGTGAGTAATTTCATCGCAGGATGTGACTTCTTCCACGAAATTGCCTTCCTCATCGACCTCCCACGTTTGAGTGACATGCGCCGTCACATGGAAACTCGTATTCCCGCAAAGCGGACACTTGTGAATTGCCATACTTTTTCCTCCAATTATTTAACTTTTGTACTATCGAGCGGCTGGTTTATGCAAAAAGAATTTCTTCGATTTTCTGATACATGTCCTTGGCCTTTTCGGCGTCAAGGTCACTGTCTTCAAAAACCTTCAGAATTTTTCCCAGCTTCTTCTCGTTGATTTCGCTCGGAGCATCAACGATGGTCCAGGTCGTAGTATCCACGTGGTCAGAGAAGTTGTTGTTCAGCACAATGATGCCCGCATCCCGGTTCAGCTCCAGAGGGTCGGTGTCCCATCCGTTTTCTTCCGTGTCGATACGGAACTCTTTTTCCGCATCCAGCTTCATTGCTTCCCAACACTCATCCTCGGTCTTGTACGGGCCGGCAACCGGTCTGTCACCATCGAAGTTGTACGTAGTCATGTAGTAATACATAAATTTCCTCCTGTTCATCACATAAAAATAACTCGTGTAATATACAAAGCCGGATGCTTTGCAATTCACGAGTTTATAAGTGGTAGTATAAATACTTTTGTTAGGAAATCAAGCTGATTCGTGCATATTACAAAAATCAGCCGGGAAAGCCCACAGCTTACGCAGTGGGCTTTCTCGGCCGCGTTCGGTAATAACCTCCCTAAAAACATAAGTGTCAATCAATAAAATCAGTAGGGAGAGCAGTGGTGCTGTTCCCCTCATAGTACCTGATGATATTGTTGAGTTCTTCGCCAAATGTCTGGATGTTCTCATCCAGATGCTCATAGACGGCTCTGTCGTCGACGATGAAGTCCGTCAGCCCGTACATCTTCTTGCAGAATGCGGCCTTGTTGACAGCCACAAAGCTCTCAAACACCTTGCGGCATTCCTTGAGTGCTTTCAGGATGGTCTCGTTGGTCGGAAATTCGCCGAGGATGGCGTCGAGCTTCTTGGTCGGGACAGAGGTATCAACCTCTTCCCCGTCATTGAGGACTTTGGCGATGCTGGCCATCTGATAGCGGGTGGTGATGCAGCACTCCGGAGAGTCAGGGGTCACGGAATCAGCAAATTCCGTAATGGCGACCAACCAGCTGCCAAACACCTTGCCACGGCTTGCCCAGATTTCGTCGATTTTCTTGTCACGGTTATGGTAAATGCTTTTCATGTTTAGATACTCCCTTTTTATTTTTTGTGTTAGTTTACAACCTTACAGGCTCATAATGACCTGTTTGGCACATACCAAAATAACGAAGTAGACCCACTCTCCCAAAAAGACGGAAATGAAGGTCGACGTCTTCTGGTCATGAGCGCGGACGTAGGCAATGCTGCCGATAAGCAACGCAATACCGACCAGCAAAAGCGGCAGGCACAGTACCAGACCCGTATCCATTCCCAGAGCGATGAGTTTCGCAAAAACATTTTCGTTATACATGTTGACGTTTCCTTTCCCCCACTGTTGTGGGATTTGATATGGTGGATTCCATTGTTTGGACGAGCAATTTATCCACAAAACAAAAAAACGCTGCTTGAAACACCTGCACAAAGTGCAAATTCCAAGTAGCGTCGACCTATTTGTTTTATGGTGCGCACATAACATGAATTTACTCAGAAACCCCTTTTTGCGCAAAAAGAGCTTCCAAATAATCTCGCCGGAGTTTAACGCAACGGCAAGCCGTCCTGCGTCCCGGAAGAGAGTAAATCCATGAGTTTTACGATATCTATGATATTTACTTTTGTTAGAAATGCAACAGCACAATACCCTTGATTTTATGAAATTTGAAATTCACAACAAAAAGGAGCCTCTATTCTGCCATACAGGCAGAGCAGAAACTCCTTATATTGAGCAGGATGGTTAATCAGACATACTTTTCGTATTCCTTGGATGCCTCATCTTTTGACATGCCGAATTTCTCAGCAATCTTCGAAATGATTGCATCCGAGCTGAACTCCATTTCGGTCAAAACAGAAATGAAAGCAGTCAGTCCTTCAGCACGTCCTTCGGAAAACCCTTCAGCACGCCCTTCAGCATGTCCATCATTAAAAGTTTTTTCGAGGATGTCAGACAATTTGCTAACCCCCTTATCTACGTTTTAGGAATATGTCTATTATAGCACAATATAAAAAGGTGTGGTACACCGAAATGAGTGCACCACACCTTTTTACTATCAGAAATTGAGTGAATTGTTTAATCAGGCATACTTTTCGTATTCCTTGGATGCCTCGTCTTTCGACATGCCGTATTTCTCGGCAATCTTCGAAATGATTGCATCCGAGCTGAACTCCATTTCGGTCAAAACAGAAATGAAAGCAGTCATCCCTTCAGCGCGTCCTTCAGCACGCCCTTCAGCGCGTCCTTCGGAAAGCCCTTCGGCGCGTCCTTCAGCATGTCCTTCAGCATGACTTTTCGCACGCTCTTCGGCAAGTTCGTCACCATAAATCCTTTCGATGATTTCAGACAACTTGCTGACCCCCTTATCTACGTTTTTGTAAAAATTGACTTCGTTGGCCAGTTCCGTAACCATATCATCCGGGTCAGTACAACGAAAATCGTGCATCAAGTCACCAAGAGCATCTTTTCCTCTATACTGACCATTGACGTATACGATATAGGTGTGGTCACCGAATTCTTCGCCATCGTCCCACATACGCCGAGCAATCCGCACTGCTTTTCCTTTGCAATACGCACCATTTTCGGTAATGAAGATGATGTAAATGCTGGGAAGCTTTTCAAAGCTTTCCCCTTTTTCAAGTGCATTGGCGTCAAGCAACGAGCTATTGTATCTTGCCCGAAGCGGCGATGCACCTTCGTTTGCCCTTTGAACTTCGACGTTGTATTGATTGCTTTTGTCGTACGCAAAAATATCCAAACGAACTCCACGTCCATGAAGATTGTTGAAAGACTCCTGGGTGTGTACGTCAGTAACAACCAGGCTCTCTTTATTCAAGATGGTGCGGAGAAGAAACTCTGCACACGTCTTGTTCTGGAACACTTGATTCATAAGGATATCATCGAACAAACGGAGCTTTTTGATTTCCTCGAGGCGCTGAGCCTTCTTTGAAGGATGCATATAAGCATCTCTCCTTTCTAATTATAAACTTTTGACCCCGCCCTCGTCAAGAGAGGGCTAAGGTCTGTACCGATGCTTTCGCATACCGATTCACTTCCTTTCAATAGCGGTTATCTATCTGTGCTAACAAAAAAAGCGCCACCTGAAATACCTGCACTAAATGTGCAAATTTCAGATGACGCAACCTTTTGAATCACAGTGCGCTATAACACGAATTTACCCAGTAGACTCTTCTGCGCAAAAAAGAGTTACTGAATAATCTCGCCGGAGTTTAACGCAACGGCAAGCCGTCCTGCGTCCCGGAAGAGAGTAAATTCATGAGTTTAACGATACTTATGATATTTACTTTTGTTAGAAAAACAATAGCCGGCACAGGTGGCCTATTATCGGCACCCCTTTCAGCAAGCAAAACAAAGTCACATACACAAAACAAAAAATGCCACCCGATTTAATATCGGATGGCAACTATTTGAACGTATTTTGGCGCAAAATAGACAGCGGGTCCACCCTTTCACAGGAATGCACCACCGCATGGTAATGAATGATAATACTCACAGAAACACCCAGTTG
>ERZ1090865.530-NODE-530-length-21780-cov-6.442716_pt1 | contig 21780 bp, 18 predicted proteins | sample MGYA00478478_ERZ1090865 | MGnify/ENA primary metagenome ERZ1090865 (study PRJEB33644, sample SAMEA5815715) | chicken gut metagenome | biome: Chicken; feature: Gastrointestinal Tract; material: Caecum | place: Ireland | collected 2019-01-01 | study: A study of the... | reverse complement strand
ATATCCCGCCCCCCCGCGCGGCCCCCCCCCCCCCCCCCACGCGCCCCCCCCCCCCCCCCACCACACCCCCCCCCCCCCCCCGCCCCCCCCCCCCCCCACGCCATTGTCGTTTCATATTCATATTTCTGCGGCGCGGTATGCGCCGCAGAAATCAATGTCTGTTGACAGCTCTGCCTTTATCGTAGCAAATCAATCGAACATTCCGCCGAATGTAAGAACAACGTAAGGAGCTTCAAGCGTGCCGTCTGCGTTTTCGTCAACATGCATCCATGTGTTTTCAAAGTCGAAGCGGGGTGTGTAGCTCGACCAGAAGCTCTCTGTAGCGGCGATCCTTGTTTCGGCTACCTGAACATACTCGGCATAACCGTCTTCGGCAATGTTGGAAACACAGCCGGAGATCGTGATAACCGCCGTTTCTACATAGCGGCCGAAGATACCGGAGCTGTTCTTTTCGGGTACGGTGAGCGGATCGGTATTGCCTCCGTAGTACAGCTCGCCCATGAATACGCAATCGGTAACGGAAACCACATATGCGCCGCCCGCCGAGTTGTTCTGGGCTGCGATCACGCCGCCGACATACTGCTGGCCGATCACGGCGGCCGCCGAATAGCAGCGCTCGAGGGTGAACTTATCTTCAACGCTTCTGTCCTCCATGCGGCCCACGATACCGCCGACATAGTTACGGCCGGCGCCGTCGAGAGTAGCATAGACCATGCTGTCGGTGATAACTACTTCGCCGAATGTAACGCCGGAACTTGACGACTGAATGAGACCGATGAGTCCGCCCATGTCATTTCCGCTTGCGGTGAGAACATGTTCATCGTCGTTGATAAGAGCGACGTTATCGATATACAGTCCGCCCGCCGTATGGTGGCCGATGAGCGCGCCGTTCCTTGCATTGCCCGCGTCGAGCGAAAGATTATTTATAAGCACATTGGAAATATAGCCGCCATAGCTCTGTCCGAATATGCCGTTGCGCTGACCGGAAGATGTTATGCTTATATTATTGAGTTCAACATTCATCAGCGTGCCGCCGCGGAGATAATTGAACATGCCGACCCTCTCCGATCCGCTTACGGTTAAGTTATCAATAGAGTGCCCGTCGCCGTTCACAAGGCCATACAGACTGTCTACAGGAGTATATTCAACGCCTGTGAAGTCAAGGTCTGCGGTGAGCAGATATATCGTGTAAGAATTGTTTCCTGCAAGTTTTGAAGTAAACTCTGCAGGGGTCGCGATAGTTTCGACGGAAACATCCTGCGAATAAACTTCGGAGGTCAGATCGCCGGCGCCGTTGGTGAACCAGTAGTAAATGGTATACGCACGGTTATTCTCGTTGGTGAACTGAGCGGTTATCGAGTTGTCCGTGAAGGAGTACGCCTCTGTCGCCTCGTCAGCGCTGAGCTGCGCAACGACGGCGCTGTCCTCCATGCCGTTTAACTGAGCGATCTCGGCCTCGTCGGACGTGGAATAAGCATAGAGAGTACCCTTTACGTTTGTAACGTCGCCGCTGATCGAATAGCCGTCGCGGTTAACGATAAGGCTTTCGGTTCCGGGAACGAAGTCGATTACCGCTTCGTTGCTTGCAACATAGATATAGTAGGTATAACTTGCAGTTTCGCCGTTGCACGTAACGTTGTAAGTTATTCTGTAAACGCCGGCAACCGACGCAGAGAATTCGCCCACTCTGCTGTAAGTTTCGGTTGCGCTCGGCGCATACTCGTATATGGCCTCGATATCGTACAGATCTTCAGGAAGAGGCTTGCCGTTCATGTCGGAACCGTCCTCAACAACGACTCCGGGCTCCTCAAACACTTCGTACTGGTCGATTATAAACCTGCGCGCCTCTTCCGTCACGGCGTCTTCAAGTCCCGCAACATATATATCGCCGAGTTCGGGCGCGGCCGCCTTGACAGTGAGCTCGAAGGTCTTTTGCGCCGTCGCGCCGCGGTAGCTGATGTATGCCGTAAGCGTCACTTCGGTATCGTCGGCAGGACGGTAAACCTCGATTGCCACATCCTGCGAATTTGAGTTGGAGGAATTGTAGCTGGGGACAATGTAAAGTATATCGCTGTTGCTCGAAGTCCAGGATATGGTTGCTCCCATCATCGCCGTAGTAAGAGTGAAATCCTGATATACCGCATCGGTATCGGTATAGAGATAGAGCGTATTATAGACTGCCAATACGACCGCCTCATTCGCCGACTCCGCCTCCGAAAGCTCCGAGTCGTAGAAGTGAGTGTAATCTTCCCAGCTGTCTTCGCTGAGATATGCTCCTGCGCCGGATACCGCACCGGAATCGGCAATCCTGAGGATATCGCCCATATTTACAGATTCGTCGGCGTTGCGGTAAGTTTCGTGGACGTCGGGATTTTCAAGACCGGAGAGAGCATATTGCCCGTCTTCGCCGGCAACGCCGGGAAGCGCGGCAAATACATCCGCCGCCACGGGACCTGCCGCCAGCACGCGGTCTTCGTTATCGTCCTCGGAATATGCATCCGCATAGTCGGTAAACCCGAGATAAGTAGTGCCGCCGCCATAGAGTATGCTGTTGCCGACAGAGCCCTTGAAAGCGTCTGCTCCGGGACCGCCGAGGCTGTCTGCCACGGAGAGCACGTCCTCCAGGTTGTTATGGCTGGTTTCCGCGCGGGCTAAGTCGATGTTATTGCCCTCGCCGAGGCCGCCCGATGCAAGCGGAGCCACAATTTCGCCGTATGTCGCGCTTTCAGGATCGAGATCGATATCGGCGCCGTTATTGTAAGAGGTTATTCCCTCAAGCGAGATGACGCCGGGGTTGGAGTTATCGGTCACGCCGTGCATCCTGTTGTTGAACGACAGGCAGTTATACATTTTGACGTTGCCGCGCATAACCGAACCGCCCAGTTTGAAGCCGTTGCCGTCGCCGTTCTGCGTGTTGTAGGTGAACATAGCCTCATCCTCGAGGGCCGCCTCGTTGCAGGTCACTTTGTCATTGAACTCGGCAACCGTTTCGCCGAGATAGCCGTTTTCAAAGGCCACGCAGTTGTACATTATAACTGCGCCGATGTCGCCGTTGGACTGGTATGCGTAAAGGTCCCAGCCGTCGTCGGAATTGCGGTAGGCTATGCAGCCGTCGAACACGTTGCCGTAGCCGACTGTGAGCTTGGCCGCAAAGCCGTCGGCATTTTCGCCCGCAGTCTCGTTGTCGTAATTGTTATATGACGTACAGTTCTTTATAAGATTGTAGCTTGGCCACTGGGATATGGTGTTCATATCGCTGAGCTCACGACCGAGCTGGAGGCCCGTATCGCGGTTGTTATGGAACTCGCAATATTCAACGATATTGTAATTGCCACCTATGAACATACCGTTGTCGCCGGCGCCCTGCACCTCTATGCCGTACCAGTACCAGTAGTCGGTATAGAGCGCAACGCCGCGGTTATTGCCGTCGAAAGTCTGACGGCTGAAGTCAAATATAACCTCGCCCACGGCGTCGTCCGCGGCCGTTACGGTGATATATGCGTCGTACGTACCGTTGTTTGCGGTCTTTGCGCCGGAAGATGTAGCCACGTCGGCAACTCTGAGCGTTGAAGCAAATTCATATGTACCTGCGGCAAGCTCTATCGTATCGCCGGGCTGAGCCTGACTTATGGCGCTGATAAGGGCCGCAGTATCGCCTCCCTCAATCGAAAAGGTAGTGGTTTCGGGCTGATAATCGGGATCTTCATAGCCGCAGACCGTGCACTCACCTTTATCGAATGTATGTGCGGCAAGGTCGTTTACCTCGTCGCAGACCAGGCATGCATGCCAATGATTGGTTTCGTCATACGACCATTCCGTATCCCACTCGTGTTCATGGTCAGGGCCGCATGCGGAGGCAAAAACCGTCGCCGCCGATAAAACCGCAACGAGCGAAGCGGCTGCTGCCGATAACAACTTTTTTGATTTATTTTTCATCGTTTATTTACCCCCCCTATCTCAGTATGTGACGGCGATATAATACACATTGACGCCGCCGCTTACCGAACCGAAGTAGTACGTCCCCGCTCCGTCCACGGTGTATGTAACTTCGTAGAGCTTATCGCCCGCAAGCGCAGAATATGTGGTATCGATCGCGGTATATGTGCCGTCGTAGAGCGCCACCGCCCTCGAATCAGAACTGCTGCTGCTCATTGCATAAAACGTTATGGTAGCCGCGCCTGAAGTCGTAAGCTTTATGCTGCGCGCCGTCGCCGAACCTGCGCCGCCAAGCTTCATTCTCTTTGAATACGTTACGCCGTTGAGCTCCTTGTTGTTGCCTTCTACCACCACTGTGGATTCGGCTGAAGCGGTAACCACAATGGTGCCGTCGCCGGACACATCGGTCTCAGCGGTATAAGTTGCGTCCTCGAGATCGCCGACGTTTACGATGGAGTTTTCGGCCGTCGCCCCGCCTTGCTCTTCAACGCGGATATAGTAGAGGTTGATACCGCTGTTTTCCGAGGCGAGGAAATATTCTCCCGCCGCGTCTACAGTATATGTAAGTTCGCAGAGCGAGCCCTCGGTGGGCGCACCCAGCGCTATCTGATCGTTCACCAGCGTGTTGCCGCTCGCGTCGAGCAGCAGCAGCGCCCTGTCGGAACCGCTTGAACCGGATATGGCGTATACCGTTATCGTGGCCGCGCCGCCGGTAACTATCTTGATCGCACGCTCGGTAGTGCTGCCCGTGCCGCCAAGTTTAAGCCTCAGCGTGAAGTCGATCCCGTTGAACGACTTGTTGTTGCCGTCCACCTGTATCGCCTTTTCGGCCGTCGTCACCGCAAATATCACGCCGTCGCCCGTAAGGTCTGTCTCTTCCGTATACGACGCGCCGTCCGTGAGATCGTTTGCGTTGAATTCAGTGACTTTGCCTTCTGCGGCAGCCTCTACCGATTCAACAACGCTTATGTAATAGATGTTCATGCCGTCGTCGCCGGCAAGATAATATGTACCCGCGGATTCCGCTGTGTAAGTGAATTTCTGTATTGCATTGCCGTCGTTCGACTGGCCCTGCCCCATATCGGCAAAGCTGCCGTCGTACAGCGAAAGCGTACGCACGCTGCCGCCTGTAGCGCTCATGCCGTATACGGTTATTTCGGCCGCGCCGTCAAGCGTGAGCCTTATGCTCCTCGCCTCTGCGCTGCCCGCGCCGCGGAGCTGCAGACGCCTTGTGAACTCAAAGCCGTCTATGCTCTTCTTGTTGTCATTTATCCTTATCTCGCCGTCGGCATTTGCCATTGCCATTATTTTTCCGTCGCCGGATAAGTCGATAGACTCAAGTATGCTGTCGCTGTTCTCTATTGCAAGGTCGGTTATATTTACGGTAGTAACGACTTCAGTTACCTGCCCTGCATCGGGATTGCCGCCTACAGTATAATCGACGGTGCAGGTCACAGGATCGGAAACGCTTTCAAGCACGCCCGATTCGTTTATCATGGGGTATGTATCGGTAAACGTAACGGTTGCCGTTCTGGTGACCTGTTCATCAGAGCCGTTATCCGTATCGACGCCCTCTATTTCAACGTCGGAATAGAAAACGGTTTCCGTCGCGCCGGAAACATATGTTACCGTATATGTCCAGTCGGCGCCGACTTCGGGAAGGACTGTTCCGTCATCCGCTTCCCCGGGAGTGTAATTGTATTCAAAGTCTGTGTCGCCGTCTTTATTCCATTCAACAGATACGGCCTCATCTATCACATAGTACAGGAAGAATCCGCTCATTTCAAACGTCTCATTCCCCTCCTCGTTCGAGAAAGCCGCCTTTGCATATACGCTGTAGGTACCCTTCGTAAGGCCCGATATTTCGGTTGCGTCTTCGTCTACCGAAACAAGCGTGCCGCCGTCTTTAGAATAATAAAGTTCATAGTCGCCGCGTTCGACCGGCGTCTCGGCGGTATTGTTCGCATCTTCGCCGACCACCTGCGCCACAGTAAGACCGGAGAGGTCTATCGACGCGGTCGTTTCGTCAGCCGAAAGCACGGTCTGCTGTTCGCCGGAATATGACACATCGAGCCCGGCGATAGTGCCGATAAGCTGTGACACGACTTCCACTTCATAACTTCCGTAGAGAATGGTGCCGTTAAACGAATAGCTCACATAAATCGTGTATTCGCCGGGGGCCGTGTTATCGAAATCCGAAGAATCGATCTCGCAGTCGTCAGTCACCGTTACCCTGGAAGCCGTACCGGTGGAATCGCCGTCTGTCACGGTACGGATAATGGCAGATACCGAAAGTCCTTCGCTTGTAAAAGGTTCGCCTATGGCAAATTCATCCTGAACATTTACCGTCGACAAACTTATGCTTTCAAGAATCTGCACTTCTTCATCGGCAGCGTCCGCTGCAGGATCTGTCTGATCCACGCCGGCGCTCATGTCGTTGTTTCCCCCGCTTTCGCTCTCAGCATTGCCGCCTTCGCATGCAGCAAAAGCAATTGCCATTGCACACGACATGAGGCAACAAGCGACAAACAGAAGAAACTTCTTTGTTTTCTTCATCCTTGTCCTCCATCAAGATTTAAAATTTTGAAAAAAGCAAAGTGTATCTTACAATGGTTCCCGTCAGGCAAACCCGCGGCCTTGCCTTGCCGCAGATGCCGCCGCAAAAACACCCCCGGGCGGCGCGCAAAGCGGCTTTGAACAGACCGCATTCACCTCAAAAAAAAACCACAATAAAAAACACTCCCGCATTTTCCATCCCCTATATGATAACATAATTTTTTTATACTGTCAATGCGAACATGAAAATCAATAACTTATTTTGATAAATACTGTAATATTTAGAGATACATTTTGTCATTTTTATATCTTTTTAAGATAATTGCAAACATTGCATGCGTCGCGGCCAACCTGTTCAGCGGCAGAAAACAAACAGGCCGCGCGCATTAAAAATTGCGCGCGGCCTGTTTGTACGGCTGCAAAATCATCTTATAAAGTTTGTCATCTCTTTGGGGATGATCACCGGCCTTTCAAGCTCGGTCCCTTTTGCTTTTTCTAAAAGCTTCAAAATCCACGCCATGTTGGAGCCTATGGCGCGCATTACCGAAACGCCCTCCCTGTCCTGCATCACATCCTCGGGCGTATAACCGTGCACCATATTCCAATATGTAGAAGGTACCTGTATCATATTGTTTATGCCGCAGTACTTATTTAAAACGTCGTACGAGGCCGTAGTCCCCGCGCGGCGCGCAGACACCACCGAAGCTATCGGCTTGAACTGAAAATTCTTGCCCGCTGAGTAAAAAATTCTGTCGAGCGCGGCAACCATTGCACCGTTTGGCGAGGCGTAATGAACGGCGGCGCCTATCACATAGCCGTCGGCCTCCTTCATCTTTTCTGCTATATCGGCCACGCCGTCGTCGCCGAACACGCACCTCTCTCTGCCGTTCCTGCGGCAGCCTTGGCAACCTATGCAGCCGCGCACGGGGCCGTTGCCCAGCCAGATTATCTCGCTGTCAACGCCCTGCTTTCCGAGTTCGTCGGCAACCACCGTGAGCGCGGTATAAGTGCATCCGCTTTTATGCGGAGAACCGTTCAACATTATAACTTTCATAAAAAACCTCACTCAATTTTAGCATATTTAACCATTGCCCCGCCATTATGCTCACAACGCCAGGAGAGCCGCCTCTATAAGCGGCATATACTTCAGCTCGTAACCGAGCGCATTGGGATGGGTGCAGTCGCCGCGGCCCCAGCCGTAGCTGTCGCAGGTGAACATGTCGCGGTGGCGCGGGATAAAGGTGTTGAGCCCGCTGTTTTTATACAGATCTACATACGGCACGCCCCACTTTTCGCAGATATACAGCGCATATTCGCCGTACTGCTTTTGCAGGTCGTGGTCGCGCCTTCCCATGTTGTGCGGGCGGATAAAGAGTATCTTTGCCTTAGGAAAGCGCAAGAGGAGGGTATATATCACCGACTGGAAACATTCGGCAAAGGTGCTCCCCTCCCTTTTGAGCTCGTACACGGCGGGGCACTCGAACGGGTGGTGGGCCGAACCCGAGGTCACTGCGCCAAGAGGCACGTCGGGCCCCGTTGCACCCTCGGAGATGTTGCAGTCGTTTGTAAAGCCGTCGAAAATTATATAATCGGCCTCGGCGCCCTCACCAAGCGCCTTCATTATCTGTTCGGGCACCCAGCTCTTTCCCGCTATGAAGCCTACGCGCGCGCCGCCCACGGCATATTTTTTGCACACCATGCCGAGATCCCTTTCGAGATATTCGCCCACGCCGAAACCGCCGTTGCCCGAGCCGTACATTATACTGTCGCCGAATACGAGTACTTTTTTCCCCTTTAAATCTGCCATCGTAATTTCCTCTGAATTATTTTACGATATAAGTTTACTCCCAACATAAGCCGCTGTCAATAAAAAAGCAGAAAAGAGGTGCAGCAAAGGTCGGGTGATAATTGCGATAACCAGATTTAAAGCGATGAGCACGCAGTACGCATCGCTTTAAATTGCCATGCAACCCTAAAGAGCGTATTTTGTGATGAATTGCCGTGAAGACGAAACAGCAATACTCTTGCGGTATTGCAATGAGGATGAACGGCAATGCGCGCAAAAGACGCTCTTTAGGGCTGGTTAGAGCTATTGGAACCCGGCCATAAAAAAAGAACGGAAGCCGAGGCGCTAACCGCCGGATACTGCCGTTCCTTTTGCATTGTTACCAAGTTGCAGCTTTCCTGCCGCATCAAATAACAGTGTAGCCCGTTAGGGTTCTTTGATAATAACACCGATTTGGAGTATTGTCAATACAATTTTTTAAATTTTGTACAATATGCACAAAAAATGTCAGGTAATACCATTTATCACCGCCTTGCGGCAAAACGGAAAATCATTTCTTATACAAAAACCTGTGGCAGTTTTCGCACTCCACCACGTCCCCCGACGCAAGATTTTCCTTGCCGGCAAGAGAGAGCTCTATGCCGCACTTAGAGCACCTGTCGCCCTTTACCTCGCAGATTATGGGGAATATCCGCTCGCTGCGCTTGGTCTGATACTTTGCGAAAATAGCAGGATCTATGCCCTTTGCAAGCTTTTTAAGCTCTTCCTCCACAACGGCCATTTCCTTTCGCTTTTCTTCTTTATAGGCGTTATACACGGCGTGGCTCTCTTTATACTGCTTCTGCATGGCGATGACCTTCTTTTTGAGCGCCTTGTATTCCTCGTCCACCGACTTTACGTTTGCGGTGAGCGAATTAATTTCGCTTTTTAAAGACTTTATCTTGTCCTGCAGGGAGAGCGCCGATTTTTTATAGAAGGCGACGTTCGCGCCCTCCTCGACCATCTCGTCGAGCGCATCGAAGTCCTTGAGCGCCTCTGCAAGCTCTTCATACACCGAATTGAGGCGCACGGCCATTCTTTCGAGCTCGGCGGCCTTGGCGTCGATCTGATCCAGCTTTTCAGGCGCCTTTGTCATAAAATTCTTGACCTGAACATATTTTTTACGCTCTTCAGACGAAGCCGCCTCCTGCTCCAGCTTTATGAGTTTTTCGTCTTCCTTCTGATACTTTAAGAGCTGTTCTATCTGTGACATTATTTTCTCCTTAATTTTTATTGCCGCTTGCGCGGAATTTACATGAGTATGTATAGGTTTTTAACACGACGCGCTTTAAAATGCCGGTTATTTAAAGCAGCATCTCCTCTTTGAAGAATGCCGAAGGAACTCCCAGACTGCCGTTGATTGAGGCATATATGCGGGCGAATCCGTAAACTTCCGAGCAGTAGTGCGTCATCTCAACAACATTCAGCCCCGCAGAGATGAGCGCCGTTATCTGATGGTGCTTCATGTCGGCCGAAACGAATGTGTCCGCGCCGCGGCTTATTGCAAAGGCTATAGCCTCGTCGTCGCAGCCGGCGCCGCAAAAGGAGGCGGCTTTTTTCACCTGCCTGCCGCCGTAGAAACGGATATGTCCGCTTTCGAACTCGGCGGCGGCCTTTTGGCTGAACTGCCCGAATGACTGCGCCGGTACGGCGTATATCCTTCCGTAGCCGCCGGATGAGAGCGGATTTAAAAGCGCCTCCGCCTCCTCTCCGCCCAAACCCTTCATCAGGTAATAGTCTATGCCCTTTGGCGCGGCGTCGAAATTCAAGTGCATGGATATCACCGATATGCCGCGCGTCGCGCAGAAGGCGAGCGCCTCAGTGGAAGAGCCGCACGTGCAGTCTATGCGCTTTACCGGGGAATATATCGCGGGATGGTGGGTGACTATGAGGTTATACCCGAGTTCCGCCGCTTTTTTTGCCGCGGACATATCTAAATCAAGCGAAAAGAGCGCACCGCTCACATCGTTGCCGCAGTTTAAAATAATGCCGCTGTTGTCGTATGCGCCGTATTTTGCGCACAGCTCGTCGCTCAATGAGACGGGAGCAACCTCCCTCTCTAAAATGGCAAATATGTCAGTCGGTTTCACCGTTCAATACTCCCTTTAAAAATGATATGCGTCCCTCTACCTCGCGGCGGGAGGCCTCCGACAGGTTGCCTTCCGCATATGAAAGGTTCTTTTGAAGTTCGCTCTTTATGAGTTCGTCAAGTTCGGGCGTGCCCAGGCTGTCCCGCCCGAAGGCAAGCTGTGCGGGCGTATAGCTGTTTTCATGCCCGCCGGAGGCGCGCCCCTTTATTGCAAAGTAATATTTTTTCGCGCCCGCGCGCTTCTCGGCGAATATGCCGTCGTACTCTATCGAGCACCCGTTTTCAAGCAGGTATGAACGCAGTTCGGGCGCATTTTTCATCGGCTGGAACAGAAACGAACGGGGAATATATGAATCTTTTAAGATCTTAAGGATCTCCTCGCCGCCCATGCCTGCAATGAGCACGAAATCGTCGCCAGGCTCAACGTCAGAAAGCCCGTCGCAGCAAACGGGCGTGCATATGCCCGCCGCAATGTACTTATCCAGCAGTTTTTCGGCCTTTGAGAGGCTCTTTGCGCTCACGTCGGAGATCACCGCGCTGTTGCAAAGACCGCTTTCAAGCATATATTTCGTGCAGTAGCCGTGGTCGCAACCCACGTCGACGAAGCGTTCGCACCGCTCGAGCAGGGCACACAGCTTTTTCAGCCGCCCGGTCATATGGCGCACGGTCATATCAGGTATCCAAAAAGTCCTTGAGATGCTTGGAGCGCGAGGGGTGGCGCAGCTTTCTTAAGGCCTTGGCCTCTATCTGGCGTATGCGCTCACGCGTTACGTTGAACTCCTTGCCCACTTCCTCCAGCGTGCGGGGCCTGCCGTCGTCCACGCCGTACCTTAGGCGCAGCACCTTCTCCTCGCGCGGGGTGAGGCTGTTTAAAACGGAGAGCAGAGTCTCTTTGAGCATGGTGGTCGATACGCTGTCCGAAGGGGTGGTCGTCGTTTCGTCCTCGATGAAGTCGCCGAGGTGAGAGTCCTCCTCCTCGCCTATGGGCGTTTCAAGCGATACGGGGTCCTGCGCTATCTTCTGTATCTCGCGTACGCGCTCTTCGGAGATGTTCATCTCCTTGGCAATCTCCGCAGGGGTGGGCTCGCGGCCATAGCGCTGCGTCAAAAGGCGGGATACGCGCGTGAGTTTGTTAATCGTCTCCACCATGTGCACGGGGATGCGGATGGTGCGCGCCTGGTCGGCTATCGCCCTGGTTATCGCCTGCCTTATCCACCACGTTGCATAGGTCGAAAACTTGAAACCCTTCTGGTAATCGAACTTTTCCACCGCCTTCATCAGGCCCAGGTTGCCCTCCTGGATGAGATCAAGAAAGAGCATTCCGCGGCCGACGTAGCGCTTGGCAATAGATACTACCAACCTCAAATTTGCCTCTGAAAGTTTCTTTTTGGCCTCTTCGTCGCCCTCCTGCATCTTTCGGGCGAGCTCTATCTCGTCGTCGGCCGAAAGGAGGGGCACGCGGCCGATATCCTTAAGATACATCTTTACAGGGTCGTCAAGGCCGATATCCGAGAGAGCCTGCTCGTAGAGCTCTTTGTCCCTCTCCGCCTCGTCGATTATCTGAATGCCCGCGTCGGCCACCGATTTATACACAAAGTCCATCTGGTTGGGAGTAGTGTCGTACTTCTCCATGATGTCGCACAGATTGTTTGTGGTTATCGAGCCCTTGGGGCCGTACTCTTCAATCAATTTTTTTAAAATGTCGTTTAATTTCTGATCGGATAAGCTCATCGTATGTCTCCGCTTTTTAATTTTTCCTTTTGCTCTATAAGCTGTTGCAGGACTTCAGCAGCCCGCCTCTTCTCTTCGACATCGTCCGCCGCGGCATACTGCCGTTTGACTTCGTCTATCGCCTTTGTTATTCTGTCCGAGCGAAGCCGCCGCAGGCAGTCGTCGAAATACCGCCGCTGTACGTCTCCGTTCAGGTTTTCTCCGTCGTTTAAATCGAGTACGCGGCACAGCTCCTCATATTCGGGAGTGCCCTCCTCGAAAAAGTCGAATATCTCGCTCAGAGTTATCTTTTCGCCGAAGAGCATTTTGCTCTTCACATAGCTTGCTATAAGTTTATGCACGTCGTCGGCGAACGGCACGCCGTCGACGTCCACGCCGCCCGTGTAGTCGGCGCCGAAAAGAAACGCCGCCGCGACGAAGCGCGACGCCTTTTTGTTTACGTCGGCGCTGTCCTCCGCCATCTTGGGTTTTTCTTCGCTCCTCTCCTGACGCTCGGCGGGCACCTGCTGCAGATCGCGGCTTAAAGCCTCGAAACTTATGCCCGTTTCGTCGCGCAGGTTTTTAAGCAGAAGCTCGCGCTCCGCGGCGCTCTCGGCCGAGCGCACGACTTTAAGCGCGTCGCCCACGTATTTGACCTTATCCTCGGGCTTGTTCAGGTCGTACCCCATGCGCGCGACCTTCATCTTATAGTCGATGAGCGGCATGGCGCTGTCTAAACACTTCCTGTACACCTCGGCCCCCAGTTTTTTTATTACGTCGTCGGGATCGAGCCCGTCGGGGAGAGGCACCACGCGCACGTCTATGCCCTCGCTCTTAAGTATCTCCAGCCCGCGCATGTTGGCCTTCTGTCCGGCGCTGTCGCCGTCATAACTTATAAGCACGGTGCTGCAGTACCGCTTTATAAGCCGCGCCTGCTCCTGCGTGAGCGACGTGCCCATGCTGGCGACGACGTTTTTAAAGCCGCCCTGGTGCAGGGAAACGGTATCCATATATCCCTCGACCATTATGACCTCTTTAAGCCCGCCGGCACGCCGCAGTTTTTTTAATCTGTTTATATTATAGAGCATCTTGCTCTTGTTGAATATCAGCGTCTCTTTAGTATTTTTATACTTGGCGAAGTCAGTCTTCTTCAATGCCCTTCCGCCGAACGCCACAACCTCGTCGAACTGGTTGATGATAGGGAATATCAGCCTGCCGCCCTGCGCGTCCGAAAGCCTGCCTTCCACCTCGTTTACGGCGCCGCTGTCTATCATGTCCTGCTTTGAATAACCCTTTGCAAGCAGAAATTTGGGCAGATCGGAATAATTGAGGCTTGCTCCCAGCCCGAACGAGCGCACGACGCCCGCGGGGATCTCGCGCGAGAGTATGTAGTTGATATGCGCCTCCGCCTTACCGGAATTGAGATTATCAAGGTAGAAGTGCGCGCAGTCGTTCATTATCTTCAGGAGCGTGTCGCGCTTGCGCTTGACTTCGGCCGCCCGCTCGCCGTCGAACGTCGTCTTGGGCAAAGGGAGATTTGCACGCTCCGCGAGCATCTTTACCGCGTCGACAAAGTCGACGTTCTCCATCTCCTTTACGAGCGTTATCACGTTACCCGAAACGCCGCACCCGAAGCAGTGATAAAACTGCCTGTTTTCGTCGATATGAAAGGAAGCCGTCTTTTCATGGTGAAACGGACAGCACGCCCAGTATGTGCCTCCCTTCTTTTCAAGGTGCATATACGACGAGGCCACGTCGACTATATTAAGTTTATCAGTCAGAAGATTTAAAAAATCTTTATCGAAGCCGTTCGCCAATAAAATACCTCAAAAAAACAGTTCACGAATTTTTTGCCCCGAACACGCCCGCGCAGAAAGCCAAAATCGTCAATTGCCCCCAACATATGCTGCAATGAATACAGAATTTTCAGCCCTGCTCGTCGCCGAACGACCAGCCGCGCGGCACAAATATCCTGTTGAACGTATACACGGCGTACCTGTCGGTCATCGACGATATGTAGTCGCATACGACCTGCTCTTTGGGGTACTTATCCAAAAGGGAAACAAACATTTCGGGGAGTTTGTCCGCATTCTTCATAAAATATTCATACATGCACGAGAGCATGCGCTCGGCCTTTTCCTCCTCGCCGCGCGCAAATTCGGTGAAATATACCCTTTCAAACATGAATGCGCGGAGCGCCTCGCTCGCGTCCACCACTTCCTGCCCCATGCGCACGAAGTTTTTACCGTAGCTTTCGCGCCAGACGGAGGTTATGGCGGTGTTTATGCGCTCCTTGGAACTGTTGCCGAGCACAGAAGTTATGTCATCAGGCACATCAGAAAGCTTTAATACGCCTGCACGCACGGCGTCGTCCAAATCATGATTTATGTATGCAACCTTGTCGGCAATGCGCACGCACATACCCTCGAGCGTAGATGGATGCCCGCTCTTCTGGTGGTTGAGAATGCCGTCGCGTACCTCAAATGTGAGGTTCAGGCCCCTTCCGTCCTTTTCGAGCACGTCGACAACGCGCACCGACTGCACGTTGTGCTTAAAGCCGCACGGGGCGAGTTTGTTAAGGATGCGCTCCCCGCTGTGACCGAAGGGCGTGTGTCCCAGGTCGTGCCCCAGCGCCGCCGCCTCGGCGAGATCCTCGTTTAAAGCAAGAACACGCGCAAGACTGCGCGCTATCTGTGCAACGTCCAGAGTGTGCGTAAGACGTGTTATGTAGTGGTCGCCTTCAGGCGAAAAGAATACCTGCGTCTTATTTTTAAGCCGCCTGAACGCCTTGCAGTATATTATCCTGTCGCGGTCGCGCTGAAAGTCGGTGCGCATTTCGCAGGGAGTCTCCTCACGCGCGCGCCCCTTTGTATCCTTCGATTTTGCAGCATACGGCGATAAGAACTCCTCTTCTATCGCGTAAGTACGCTCTTTTAAAACGGGCATATTTTCTTTCACGCCATAATATACGCAAAAAAATTTGCAATTCCTTTAAATTATTAAAAATTTTTACAAAATTTTTTTGAGTTTTACACTTTACATATTATAAATACCCCCTTGGGTGAGCCAATAAACTCCTCAAGAGGGCACTCAGTTGCCGTAAATTTTAAAAACGCGGCGCAATGGAACAGCGGCAAGGCTATTTGGCAAACCCTCCGCCGACAGAGATGATCTCGCCCGTGACGTAGCCGGCCTCGGCAAGGAAAGAGCAGGCCTTGGCGACGTCGGCGCCGGTGCCTATCCTGCCCATGGGGATCTCCTCAATGAGCTCCTCCATCTCGTCCTGCGTAAGGTGAGCATTCATCTCCGTATCGATAACCCCCGGACTCACGCAGTTGACTCGCACTCCCGAGGGAGCGAGCTCCTTTGCGAGTGCCTTCGTGAATCCTATCACCGCCGCCTTTGAGGCCGAATAGGCAACCTCGCAGCTTGCGCCCACCTCGCCCCAGATGGAAGAGATGTTTATTATGCACCCGCCGCCCATACCTATCATTCTGTCTGCAACGGCGCGGCTGCACAGATACACTCCGCGCATATTTACGCCGAATATCCTGTCCCATTCGGCGGGAGTCGTGTCCTGTATCACGCCCATGTACGATATGCCCGCATTATTTACAAGCACGTCTATCTTGTTGTACAGCCGGAAAATCTCAGAGAACATGTCGCGCACCTGATATTCATCCGACACGTCTGCGCGCATCAGCACCGGGCAATAGCCGAGCATATTGAACTCTGCCTGCGTTGCTATCGCCGCGCTTTCGTTGGAGCAGTAATTGATTACCACCTCATATCCGAGCTGCAAGAACTCAAAGGCGATATCCCTTCCTATCCCCCTGGTGCCGCCCGTGATAAGTGCTACCTTTTTTGACATAAAAATCCCCGAAAACTAATGATAAAAATTTACGGAACAAAAATTACCCCGCATATATGCCGCAACTATTGCGTTTTTATTGAACATCTTATCCAATCAAAGAATATTCTTTTGCAATCAGCTCTGCGATCTCGACGGGAGAATACCCGTCGGTATCGATAACTTCATCCGCCGCAGCCATATACTTCGGCGTGCGCACGGGCAGAAGCTCGTTTATTCTCTTTGCCGCCCCTCCCGCAAGCAGGGGACGTTCGGTATCGCCCTCCACACGCCTTATAAGCGTCTGCGCCGAGGTGCGCAGAAATATTATCCTGCCGTGCCGTTTTAAGAGCGCGACGTTTTTTTCGTTTAAAACACACCCGCCGCCCGTTGCGATTATCAGTCCGTCACAGGAGGAGAGCGCCGCAACGGCCTCGGTCTCCAGTTCGCGGAACTTCGCCTCGCCGTATTTTTCAAAAATATCGGCGATGCGCCCGTGATTTTTTACCACCTCGGCATCGGTATCGGCGGCGCGCATATGCGTGAGCGCAGCAAGCTCCGCCGCCACCGTCGTCTTGCCGCAGCCCATCATGCCGCACAGAACTATATTCATAAATTGACCCCGCAATATGCCGCAACCAATACATTTTTCTGCATTTCGCGACTGAAGCGAAACGCTAAAGCTGCAGCATTTACTTAAGCAGAAAACTCTCGCCTGCCAGAATGTAGCTGTTTTTGCCGAAGCCGGCTATCGTGCCCGCGCACACTTCGGAGATTACCGACTTGCGGCGGAACTCCTCGCGCCTGAACACGTTGGACATATGCACCTCCACCACCGGTATGCTTATGGAGGCTATCGCGTCGCGGATGGCGTAGCTGTAGTGGGTGAACGCACCGGCGTTTAAGATTATGCCGTCGCACGCCGCCGTGTGCAGCTTTGTGCAGATCTCGCCCTCTATGTTGCTCTGGAAAAACTCGCACTCCGCACCCTTGAAGTGCGCGGCGATCTCCCCGTTTATCTCGTCGAGCGTCTGCGAGCCGTAAACGCCCCTTTCGCGCACGCCCGTCATATTCAGATTTACTCCGTTTATAAACAATAATTTCATAATTGACCCCATACTATGCCATAACTAAGGCATTATTATCTTTTAGACAAGCTGCTCATACTCTTCAAAGAGCTCCTTGGCCTGGCCGTCGTGCGGCTCAAGCCCCAGATATATGCACTCAGCGAAATACGCTTGGTAGAACAGCATTGACATGCCGTTCAGGATTTTTTTGCCGAGGGACTCGGCTATCTCTAAAAACTTTGATTTGGGCGGCACATATATCAGATCTATCGCAGTATTGCAAAGGGAGATCAGCTCTTCGCCGACGGGGGATATCCCCACCGTCCTGTGCATACCCACGCCTGTGGCGTTAATTATTATATCGTAAGGCTTTACTTCGGGCGCGTCGCCGAAAACCGCGCTCACGCCGAACTCTTCCGCGACATCTTTTGCCGCCCGCTCACGCTTATCGAACACGGTGACGAGCGCGCCGCCGTCTTTGAGCTTTTTGGCTGCGCTTCTGCCTGCGCCGCCCGCGCCGAGCAAGAGCACGCTCTTGCCAGCTACATCAACGCCTGAGTTTTTGAGCATGAGCATGAAGCCGAGCCCGTCGGTGTTGTAACCCTTGCGCGTTGAACTTATAACGGTGTTGACCGCACCGAACGCCGCCGCGTCCCCCTCAAGGGAACTTAAAAACGGTATCACGTCGAGCTTGAATGGAATAGTGACGTTGAAACCGTCGTATTTTTCAAAAAAACCGCCCGCCCTCGCGGAAAATTCTTCCGGGGGAACGGATATATTGTCATACTCTATTTCCGCGCCCAGTTTTTTTGCAATAAATGTGTGCATGCGGGGACTGGACGACTGCGTTACGTCCTTGCCTATCACGGCGAATTTAAACTTTCTCATGCCTGCTCCTTTATCTTTGCGGCGCACTCTGCTATGAGCCGCGCATATTCGTCTACGCCCAATCTTATCTCCTCGGGCTGACCGGGGTCTTTGGGCACGACCATTGATATTTCGCGCGATTTTACGTTCTTTTTATCGTACACTGCGCCCATGCACGCCTCTTCCGCGTCGTTGTACGCAGGGACTGAAAGCACCTCCGCTATCAATCCGCGCAACGAGTCGGCATAGTCAGTGGCGCATATGCCGAGTTTTTCGGCTATATACAGCTCGTAATACATTCCGATGAGCACAAATTCGCCGTGCGACTTGCGCTTATAATACAGTTCAAACGCATGCCCGGTGGTATGGCCTAGGTTTAAAGTCTTTCTCAGTCCCCCCTCGCGCTCGTCCTTCTGCACGACGTCTGCCTTGTGCGCAATGCAGTCGTACGTTATATCCTTTAAAAATTCTCCGCGCCTGAGCCCGTTTCTGTTTTCAATGAGTTTGATATATATGTTTTTGTTTAACGCGCCGTACTTTACTATTTCGCCCAGTCCGCAGCGTATCTCGCGCGCGGGCAGCGTTTTTAAAAAGAGGGGGTCCACTATTACCGTTTCAGGCTGATAGAACGTGCCGACGATATTTTTTACGCCGCACAGATCTATGGCCGTCTTGCCCCCCACCGAACTGTCCACCTGCGACAAGAGCGTGGTGGGTATCTGCACGAGGTGAACGCCGCGCATATACAGCGAAGCCGCAAGGCCGGCAATGTCGCCCACTACCCCGCCGCCGAGCGCGACCACCGTGCCGCCGCGCTTTAAGCCCGCGGCGAGCATAGCCTTCAATATACCTAAAAGACAGGAATAATTTTTGCTCCTCTCGCCTGCGGGAATTACGTGGACCGCGCCGAGCGTGGCAAGATTATTCTGTATAAAATCGGCGTATAAGCCGTGTACGCGGCTGTCGGTCACGGTGAATATCTGCCTGCCGCCGACAGCCTCGGGCAGTACCTCATCGAGCGCGCCGTCGCCGCAGAATATTTCACTCCCGCACGAAAGCGTTTTTATTTCCAGTTTCTTCATATCAATACAGCCTGTTATACCTTTCCTTTACCTGCGCCATGTTGTCGCCGCCCAGCCGCTCGGATACGGCCTGCGCGGCCACGAACGCCGCTACGCTCTCCAGAATTATCTCGCAGGCGCATATAGCCGCCACATCGCTGCGCTCCCCCGCCGCGCGGCAGGGTTCGCCCGTTATGAAATCGACGGTATTCAGCCCCTTCATGAGCGTAGGGATGGGCTTCATCGCGGCGCGGACTATTATATCCCCGCCGTTGCTCATGCCGCCCTCTATGCCGCCCGCATTGTTGGTGCGGCGGACGAACTTTTCGCCGTCTTTGAATATCTCGTCGTGCACGCGGCTGCCCGGAAGGGCGGCCGCCTTAAAGCCGAGGCCTATCTCCACGCCCTTTATCGCTTGCACGCCCATAAACGCGCCCGCGATGCGGGAGTCGAGCTTTTCGCCGTACGTCATGCAGCTGCCGAAGCCGCTCTTTAAACCATGTATGCGTATTTCGACCACGCCGCCCGCCGTGTCGCCCTCGGCCTTTAACCTGTCTATAAGGCGCATGGCCTCCTCTTCCCTTTTATCGTCCAGCATAAAGAGAGGACGCGACTTAGCCGTCTTCAGCTCTTCAAAATGATGTTCGGCGGTATCCTCCACGCCGCACACGCTCCTCACATATCCGCCGACCTCTATGCCGAGTTCGGCAAGGTACTGCTTTGCGATCGCGCCCGCCGCAACGCGCACGGCCGTCTCCCTGGCACTGGCGCGCTCCAAAATGTTGCGCGCGTCCGTCTGAGCAAACTTTATAAGACCCGTGAGGTCGGCGTGTCCGGGACGCACCTTTGTAAGCGTACGCAAACTTACGTCGCAGGGAGCGGCGCTCATGCAGTTTTCCCAGTTTTTATAGTCGGCATTGACTATCTCAAAGGCGAGCGGACTGCCGAGCGTGAGCGCGTTGCGAACCCCGCTTATTATCTCTATCCTGTCCTTTTCGATCTTCTGTCTGCCGCCCCTGCCGTAGCCGCTCTGCCGCAGAGCGAGGTCGGCATCGATGAGAGCCGTATCTATTGCAAGGTTTGACGGCAGACCCTCGATTATTCCGACGAGCGCCCTGCCGTGCGATTCGCCTGCGGTTGTAAGTTTCATATAATTCTCCTGTAATTTTTCGGCACGCGCTCAGGCAGCTTCGCTACTGGAGACCTGCGCCTCCCCGTCCGCATCTATAGTGAGCGTTATGTCGCCGTCGTACATAGTCATAAAAATACCGTCGTCTCCCTGCACCCCTTCGGCGTGCGCCAGAAGGTCAGCGAGCACAAAAACCGAAGGACAGCCTTCTGCGTTATTTTCACCCACGGAAACAAACGAATACTGCGGAGAGATAAGATCGGTAAAATCGGTTGCAAGCGCGCTGTCCGCAGCATGCGCAGGCACCTTATACGCGACGCACGCCGAAAGGTCTATCTCATGTCCGTCGAAGGTAAAATAGCCGTCGGGATCACCCAGCTCCTGCATGAGGGCATATGTTGCGGCTATCTCCGAAAGTTTGTCGCCGGAAGTACTGCCGGCATACAATATGCCGGCTCCCGCATACTCCAGCCACATAACGGCCGAAGCTGCGGCAATATTTTCTGCAGACGGATCCGAATTTAAACAGCCATACTCAGAAGTCGGACTTGTGTGAACGGAAGGCGAGAGAAAAGTAAAATAAAAATCCTCTAACGATACTCCTGCGCCGTACTCCGAAATTACGCGCTGCGCGCCGCTGCTTTCCGCCGCCGAAATAAAGTCGGCAAACCCGTCGCATATATACCTGTTGTTGCAGAAGGGATAAAATATGGCGCCCACGTCTTTGTTGCGTATTATTTCACCGAGCCCGCCGCAGTACTCATCATCGACGGTGGTACATATAACATAGTCGATATAATCAACGCCGCGGCGGTTGAGCTCGGTCAGAATTTTCAGATTGTTGCGGTATGTGCCGTCGCCGCCGTCGATGAGCAGCGTCCTGCCGTCGGGCAGGGAAACTATGGTGCAATCGGCCTGTCCGACATCTAAAACGCACATCTCCAGCTCGCCCTCCTCAAAAGGCTCGCGGCGGACTATATATGCGGTGAAATACTTCAGCGGATAAAAAATATTCACGATGAGCAGCGTTGTTATGATAACCGCCGCGCAGGCGACGGAAGTTACCGCCGCTATCGTCTTTTTTGATAATTTTATCTTAGCCAAAATGCGCCGCCCACAGTAAAAAAATTGAATATATATAAGCCGATTATACATTATTATACAACCGCGGAACGCAATTGTAAATAGATTTTAACAAAAATGTCCGCCCCAGGCCAGAAGGCCGGCGGCGGACAATTTTTGGAGGGGAAATTTTTTGTGTTTTGCATGCGGCATAGCCGCAGATGTGAGCCTGTTGAACAAGTCCGCGCTGACGGCGAACCGATGCGATTTCAATCAATGTTCGGCATCATCGCCTAACTTTATGTATTCGCAGTGGACGAGCACGCCGTCCAGACTGTAATAATGAACTATCGCTTCAGAGGCGTGGTTTTTTATGCAGGCGCCCGTTGCGGTACTGGAGTAGGTTATCTTATAAATTACGCCGCTGAGCGGGGGCGTTTCGGGGTTGAAACTGTGTATATGCGCCGTCATACGTGGATATGCCGTATCTCGGGCAGCAGGCATATCATTCAATATGCTCCCTTGCCCTTGCAATTATAATATAAACCGTAAGTTTTAATTTAACACGTGCAAAGTGTGAAATTTATGTAAATAATACAAAAAATACATTTTCACTTTTATATAGAGC
>ERZ1090865.528-NODE-528-length-21850-cov-8.385088_pt1 | contig 21850 bp, 17 predicted proteins | sample MGYA00478478_ERZ1090865 | MGnify/ENA primary metagenome ERZ1090865 (study PRJEB33644, sample SAMEA5815715) | chicken gut metagenome | biome: Chicken; feature: Gastrointestinal Tract; material: Caecum | place: Ireland | collected 2019-01-01 | study: A study of the... | reverse complement strand
AAAATTTCAAAAAATCCGGAGAAATCCCCCCTTGCCAAAAGGGGGGATTTATAGTATCATAGAAAGGCAGTAAATCAAGCATATGTCCTGTTAGTTTAACGGATAAAACAAGCGCCTCCTAAGCGCTAGCTGTGGGTTCGATTCCCGCACGGGACGCTGATAGAAGCGGGAATTGTCAGTAGAATACTGAAGCAATTCCCGCTTTTTCGTTTTCTGAAAAGGAAACAGATATGCAGGGAACCATATTCCAGCTAACACAGGTTCTTTTTTGTTAGCTGGCTGCTAACAGATCCAGTCGTTTTACTAGCGCAGGTATCCGGAGATTCTGCTAACATCCGGGCAAAGGTCATTTGAAACCTCAGACTGGCATAGTAAAATGGGGTAAATTACAGATAATGTATTTTCGGTATCAAGAGACTTATGGAAATGGAAGGTATGGTGACAGATGTATACACTCATATCCTGGATGATGACCGGAGAAAAAACGCGGCACTGCTGGCCTCTCTGACGAAAACAATAAAATGCGGCAGAATAGAGATATAATTGGATGGTGTAAGAAAATCTTATGTGATATAATCGTTTTATCTTTGGAAATGTTTGGTTTCCATAAAACTGTTTACAATAAGTGGATGAGATTGTCCGAAAATAATTGTTATTTTGGAGGTATATTATGCTGAGCGTATATCTGGGAAAGATGGATCAGGCGATTTACTATCCACCCGCATATTTTGATAATCAGTATGAAGATGAGTGGATCACAGATAAATTATCCGTAGAAATGATAAAAGATGTAGATCATTCGGATGTAGTTGGTCCCCATTTAATAGAAAGTCCTGTTCTTGGCCCGATTTCTGTAAAAGAGATTTCCGGTGGAGTTAAAACGCTGATCCTTCTGGCATTTGACCGGTCAGGCAAAATTTTTAATGCCTCCGCATGTGGTGACAACTGTGCGAAATGGATCCTGAAAATTGGAAAAGAAAAAGATCTGACGATCAATCTCCGGCATCTTATGGACTTTGGAAACAATGATTTTGAAATCAAAATCCTGAATACAGGGGATACCGTTCATAACATGGAAGAATTTGTCAGGATTGCGGGAAACTATGTATAGGAGAAAAGATGAAGGGAAAATATAAGATCATCATTAATAATAACCGTCTTCACTATGAATTTGAGATCAAAAGGAATATCACTATCATCCGGGGAGACAGCGCTACAGGTAAAACAACATTGATCAATATGCTCCGGCAGGCGGAAAATCTGGGGGCTTCCAGCGGTATTGACGTAGTATGTGAGGTTCCCTGCAGAGTGCTGGAAGGAGCTAACTGGAAACTGATACTGGAAAATTCCTCGAAAACCATCTTTTTTACAGATGAAGAAAATGCGTTTATTGATACAGAGGAATTTGCGGCAGCTGTCAGGAATTCTGATAATTATTACGTCCTGATTACAAGAGAAAATCTATATACGCTTCCCTATAGCGTGGAAGAAATTTACGGTATCCATAGTTCCGGAAAGTATCACGATACCCGGAGAATATATAATCAGATGTATCAGATCTATTCAGATTATCAAAGGCTTCCCATAGTACCGGAAAAAATTATTACAGAAGATTCTAATTCCGGATTTGATTTTTTTAAAGCTGTCGGGGAGGAACGAAAGATTTCCTGTGAAAGCGCGGATGGAAAATCAAATATCTTCCATTCTCTGGAACGGATTGGAAAAGAAAGTGTATGTGTGATCGCCGATGGGGCTGCGATTGGTCCTGAGATGGATCGTCTGTACAAATATGCTGTGCAAAAGAAAAATATCCATCTCTATTTTCCTGAGTCTTTTGAATGGCTGATTCTACAGTCTGGACTGATTCAGGGAAAAGATATTCAGGCCATATTGGAACATCCGGAGGATTATATTGACAGTAGAGAATATTTCAGCTGGGAAAGATTTTTTACAAGCCTTTTAATTGACAGAACAAAGGATTCTTATCTTAGATACAGCAAGGCGAAATTAAATGAAACATATCTCCATGGAAAGAATAAAGAAGTGATTCTTAATAGTATCAAGGGCGTAAAATTTTAAATATAAAAGAGATTAAAGTAGTCGAAAAACCGTAGACAAACCGGCCATTTCACGGTATATTAAATATAGTAAATCTGATCAGTCGAATATTGTTTCATTCCCACATACCGGGTATAGTAGCCGATTATACGAGGAGGATGCTCTGACATTGAACCTCCCCCTGATGTTAGCTGGTGCAAACATTATGCTAACATTTCAGTCCGATCTGTGGTTTACAGAGATAATTTTTGATTGACCGGAATTGACACGAAAGTTGTTTTAAACCTTGACTTTACTTGACTTTGAGTAACAGTCATGAACGATATTTTAGCCCATCGGGGCGGACTCCTAAGCGCTAGCTGTGGGTTCGATTCCCGCACGGGACGCTGATAGAAGCGGGAATTGTCAGTAGAATACTGAAGCAATTCCCGCTTTTTCGTTTTCTGAAAAGGAAACAGATATGCAGTCCAGCTTCTTTTCTTCCATAACCTCCTTGATCGTATTGGACGGGTTTCCGCGTCGTTTTGAAAACAAAAACGCCACCTGTTCCACAGATGACGTCTTTGTCTTAGTCTGATTTTTGTTTAATTATATTTACGCTTCATCCACATAAATCCCCAGCCCGGTAGATTTACTGTTGTGACCTCATCCGACCTTCCGGTCAGCAGATTCATATATTCCGCCGTTTCCGGCATCCAGATGGTCTTCGGATAATCGCTGAAATTAAATACCGCATGCAGCTCTTCTCCTCCGGCTTTCCGGACGATCCAGAGGATGGACTGATCGCTGTAGTCTTTTGTATAGACCTGCGCGTCCGCATCGAATACAGCCTCGCTCCTCCTGATCTTTTCCAGATGATCTAGAGCGCCGAAGATCCTGCCCTGTACGCTTGACGTGTCTTTGATATTCTCCACCAGATCCCAGTTGAATTTCCCTCTATGTATATAGCGGGAATCAGGAGCCTTTTCCGGATCGTCTTTGTAAGTATAGTCGTTCACCTGGCCGATCTCATCTCCGCTGTAAAGCATGGGAATGCCGGACTGTGTGAACATATATGCGTGGAGCATCACATCTTTTGTGATGGCCCAGTCCATCTTCTGTTCATCCTGCTCAAACCCTGCGCTCTCAATACCGCACATGGACGCTGTTGTCCCACAGAACCTTGCGTCTCCGGTCACCGGATCTGCATTGTAGAGTTCTCCTCTGCTGACGCTGCCCTCGGTCTTGCCCTGGAAATAATCGTTCAGATACTTCTTGTGAGGAACTTCCTTCATCCCCCACGATTTCAAGGTATCATAGTCCAGTCCCCAGCCGATGTCATCATGGCATCTCAGGTAATTGAGAAATGTGTACTCTCTTGGAAGCGAACATACGATATCCATCTGTTTTCTCAGAAGACGGATATCCCTTGTTGCCACAGTATGCCAGGTCGTCGCCATGGTCGTTACATTGTAAAGCATATGGCACTCAGGTTTCTCTACTGTACCGAAGTACGGTGCCACCTTGTCCGGCTCCATGACAACTTCCCCCAGGAGCACGATACCCGGACAAACGATCTCGCCGATCATGCGCATCATGCGGACAATTGTGTGCACCTGCGGAAGGTTCCTGCAGTTTGTCCCAAGCTGTTTCCAGATGTAAGGGACCGCGTCGATACGGATAATGTCCATTCCCTGATTGGCAAGGTAAAGGAAATTATACATCATCTCGTTGAACACCCGCGGGTTCCTGTAATTCAGATCCCACTGGTAAGGATAAAATGTTGTCATAACATAGTGGCCCAGTTCCGGCAGATATGTGAAGTTTCCGGGCGCCGTCGTAGGAAATACCTGAGGCACCGTCTTCTCATATTCCTGTGGAATAGACGGATCTGCATAGAAAAAGTAACGGCTCATATACTCTCCGTCACCCTGCCGCGCGCGTCTCGCCCAATCATGATCCTCGGATGTATGGTTCATTACAAAATCCATACATAAGCTGATGCCTTTGTCATGGCACTCCTCTGCCAAAGCCGCCAGATCATCCATGGTCCCCAGCTCCGGTTTTACCTTGCGGAAATCCGCCACCGCATATCCGCCGTCTGATCTTCCTTTCGGCGAATCAAGGAAAGGCATCAGATGGATGTAGTTCACATTACACTTCTCAATGTAAGGCAGTTTTTCCTGGACGCCTTTGATGGTTCCGGCAAAATTATCGATATACATCATCATGCCGACCATATCACGTTTCCTGTACCACTCTCCTGCTGCCTCCCGCTCTGCATCCAGTTTTCTCAGTTTGTCATTTCTCTGGTCGTAGTACCACTTCATCTGGCTACAGAGTTCCGCGAACATATCCGCATTGTCATACAGTTCCATGTAAAGCCATCTGAGCTCGTCATGATGCCTTTTGAGCCTTTCCATGAAGATCCTGTCAGACTCGGCCTTCTTATCCTGTTCTTTCTCTTTTGTTTCCGTCCCGGTCCTGGCTTTCGCCATGGTTTCTTCCGCCGTTTTTACCTTCACTGTTTCTGTCTTTTTCACTATTTCCACCTTTTTTGCTGCTTCTCTCTTTCTCTCAGCCCTGGATTTCTTTGCCATCGTTTCTCCTCCTTTGCCTATTTATTATATCCCGTATACAGAAGTAAGTTCATTAGCATATAGAATATCACATAAAAGAGAATAACGCCAGCTCAATTAATGAGATACATCGGATTGTATTTGACGAAACCGGCTTTTCCCTATACACTTAAAAGGAATATGAAGTCAAAGACCCTCGCGGCAATCGCCAAATGGACATGCCAGCATGTCCGCTTGGCTCGTTGCCCGCGGGAATAAAAAAGCCGGCTTGTCTGGCAAGAAAGGACCGTTTACATAACTTATGAAACTCGCTCTATTTCCAACCTTAAAAAATTATAAAAAAGAATACCTGCCCAAGGACCTGTTTTCCGGGATCATTATCGCGGCAGTGTCTATCCCCATCTCCATGGGATACGCCCAGATTGCAGGGCTCCCGGCAGTTTACGGCCTGTATGGCTCCCTGCTGCCTATCCTGTTCTTCGCCCTGTTTTCCACCTCAAAACAGTTTATCTTCGGGGTGGACGCCGCTCCTGCCGCAATCGTAGGGGCCGCCCTTTCCACTCTGGGTATTTCCTTTGAAAGCAGCGCCGCCATGGAATATGTTCCGGCTATTGCACTCTTTGCCGGACTCTGGCTCCTGCTGTTTTACTTTCTCCACGCAGACCGGATCGTAGACTTTATCTCCACACCGGTCATGGGCGGATTTATCAGCGGCATTGCTGTGACCATTATCCTTATGCAGATCCCCAAACTTCTGGGAAGTCCTGCAGGGACCGGAGAGCTGATGGAACTTCTCCACCATCTGGCAGAGGCTGTCGCACATGTCAGCTGGCCCTCTCTGTTTCTGGGGCTTTTGTCTCTGGCAGTGCTGCTCCTGGGAAAAAGATTCATTCCCAGGTTTCCTATGGCTATAGCGGTTATGGCCGCCGGAGTGGTCCTCACCGGTATTTTCCATGTACAGGATTACGGAGTGGCTCTTCTGGATCAGGTTGACCCTGGCCTTCCAAAGTTTTTCCTACCGGATTTTTCTCAGGTGGACCTTACCCAGGCTGCCGGCCGGGGTCTGATGGTAGCTGTGGTCATTATGTCAGAATCCCTTCTGGGTGCCAATAATTTCGCTGCCAAAAACGATTATCCCCTTAATGACCGGCAGGAGATCCTGGCCTATGCGGCGGCTAATCTGGCCTCGGGAGTTGTGGGCTGCTGCCCGGTAAACGGCAGTATTTCCAGAACCTCCATGAATGACCAGTACGGCGGAAAGACCCAAGCCGTATCTCTTACAGCAGGCCTTGTCATGGGCGCCATCCTTCTGGGGGCCACCGGTTTTATCGGATATCTTCCCGTGCCTGTGCTGACCTCCATTGTGATCTCCGCTCTGATGAGCGTTGTGGAAGGGCATCTTGCTGTGCGGCTATTCAAAGTCAGCAGACAGGAGTTCTTTATTTTCATGGCTGCCGGAGCCGCTGTCCTGTTTCTGGGAACTATCTACGGCGTGGTGGTAGGGATCCTTCTGTCCTTCGCGGCGGTGATCCTCAAAGCCACAAATCCGCCCAGGTATTTCCAGGGAATGGTTCCGGGAAAAGAAGATTTTTATGATCTGGGAAAAAACCGTTTTGCCTATCCGGTAAAGAATGTACTGATCTACCGGTTCAGTGAGAATCTTTTCTTTGCCAATATTAAAATTCTCCAGGAGGATATTGAAAACAGCCTGCAAAAAGACACGAAAGCCGTGATCCTTAACGCAGGAGCCGTCAACAGTCTGGATATCACTGCGGCGGACGGATTGGAAAGACTGGCAGAAAGTCTGAAAAAGAAGGGGATCCGCTTCTATATCACGGAGCATGGAGAAAACATCAATGAACAGATGCGCAGTCTTGGTATCGGAGGGCTGATCAAAGAGGGCATGGTGCGCAGGACCATCGTATCTGCTCTTCATGATCTGGGGCTGAAGGAACCCTTCCCTCTGGATATCCCGGAAAGAGATATGGAAATGCTTCACAAAAAGCACTTTTATTCCCTTACTCCGGAAGAAGAAAATTCCCTGGAGGAATTTGCCTGGGTATTCGGCCCGGATGCGGTAAAAGAAATAGAGAAGCAGGTAAAATATATTGTAGAACAGATCCACGGAATTTCCGACCTTGAAAAGCTTTCGGAGGCAGGTCTGGAAGAAAAGCTGGATTTCTGGCACTCTCTGGGTCCTCTTGATGAGGATGAACTTCTCCGGAGACTGGAGCTTCATATTGACGATCTTCCCCCTCAGGTAAGGGAAAAAAGCCCTCTTGTACTGAGCCTCATCGAAAGAAGGCGGCGGCTCCTCCGGGCCAGACTTTTAAAAGAACATCCCAATGTACGGGAACATCTGGAACAGAAACAGGAGATCCTGGAACGGCGGCTTGAAAAGCAGAATCCCGAAGGCCTGCGGAAGCTCCACAGACTGGAAAAGGATTCTCATATTTAAACTGAAAAATGACAAATATCCCCAGGTCCTCAAAAATGTCAGAGTCCGGGGCTATATGATCGGTATTGAATACAGGCAAAATAAAGAGGATGAATCCGTGTAGTTTTAGCATAATTTCCTTATAAATACGGAACGAAGAGAAAGGTGGTTAACGTTAGCCATCTTTTTCTTTTTAAATAAATGTTTCTATTTCATCTGTCAATCTGTGTCGAAAAATACTTTTTATCAGTTATAATTGTTAAAATCTTCCTTATTTTCTTGAATTTTCATCATATCTGTGATATCATAAAACAACTCCAGAAGGGAGGCTGATTCTTATGATTAAACGTGAAGCCTATATGAGCCGTATCCGTCCTTTCATCGGAAACGATCTGGTAAAGGTCCTGACTGGTATCCGTCGAAGCGGCAAATCGGTCATGCTGGGCCTGATTCAAGAGGAACTGTGCGCCTCCGGCGTGGACAGCGGCCAGTTTATTTCTATCAACTTTGAGAATATGAGCAACGCCCATCTCTGCACCGCCACAGCACTCCATGATGAGATCATACGCCGGGCAGCGGAAATCAAAGGCAAAGTCTATCTTTTCTTTGATGAGATCCAGGAAGTGGACTCCTGGGAAAAATGTATCAATTCCTTCCGTGTGGAACTGGACTGTGATATCTATATCACCGGCTCCAATGCCAGGCTGCTTTCCGGTGAGCTGGCGACTTATCTGGCCGGGCGGTATGTGGAATTTGTGATCTATCCATTCTCCTTTGCGGAATTTCTCGAACTGTACCGCACTGTTTACCCGAATGCCGATATCCGCCAGTGCTTTAGCAAATATCTGACCGTCGGCGGTATGCCCTACCTGTCCAACCTTCGCTATGACGAAGCAGCCAGCCGTCAGTATCTACGGGATCTGTTCAACTCCGTGGAACTCAAAGATATCGTCAAGCGAAATAATATCCGGGATGTAGATATGCTGGAGCGGATCGTTGCCTATGTAACATCCAATATCGGCACCACATTTTCCTCCACCGCTATTTCCAAGTATCTCAAAAGTGAAGGACGATCCGTATCTCCGGAAACAGTACTGAATTACATCAAAGCCTGCACTGACGCCTTTCTGTTCTACCAGGTGAAACGGCAGGACTTACAGGGCAAGAAGATACTCACCGTCAACGAAAAATACTATGTGGCCGATCATGGTATCCGGGAAGCAGTGTTCGGCGGCAACATGCGGGATATTAACCTGGTTCTGGAAAATATCGTCTACATGGAGCTCCTGCGCCGGGGCTATACTGTTACTGTGGGCAAAGTAGGCGGCAAGGAGATTGACTTCGTATGTGAGGACCAGGGAAACAAACTGTATATCCAGGTGGCTTACCTGCTGGCCTCGGAAGATACCATCCAGCGGGAGTTCGGCGTCTATGACCGTGTCCGTGACAATTTTCCAAAGTACGTTGTCACTCTGGATGAATTTGATATGAGCCGCAACGGGATCAAGCACCGTAATATCCGGGACTTTCTGCTGGAAAGTGAATGGAACTGATTGCAATCATGAAACTCTCTCTATTTCCAACCTTAAAAACTATAAAAAAAGAATATCTACCCAAGGACCTGTTTTTCGCCCTGTTTCCCACTTCAAAGCAGTTTATCTTCGGGGTGGACGCCGCCCTTTTCACCCCGGTTATTTTATCTCTATAATACTGGTGGTTCCAAAGATACCCGGTCCTACAAGAACCGGCTTGCACTTCGTCCAGGAAAAATATACCTCATACTTTTTACAAAGTTACCGGATCTTTGAGAGATAAAAAAGACAATCACTTTTACTTTTTTCATTTCTTCTTTTGCTGTCCCCTGTATCAACCTGACATTTTTGCATACTTTTTGTTCTTACAGTTTTCTCTCTTTTTTTTATGCCAGATAACATATTGGCTGTTTTCCATGGCCATCACTCTCTCCACTGGAACCGGTCTGAAAAATGGTTTTTTCTGATATATCAGCCAGGGAACTGCATAAATCACCAACACACCAAACATTACAAGGCACAGGCCGTACATGCCAAATCTTGTGGCATTATCCTCTGCAATATGCCAGATCATCCAGGCTGTGCCTAAAATACCGATAACCGGGATCACAGGTCCTCCAGGCACTTTAAAATTCCTTGGAGCCTTAGGAAGTCTCTTTCTCAAAATTAATACATCAATATGTACCAGTATATAAGCCAGCATAAGTATAACGCTGGCACTTAAAATCATAAAAGAAAGTTCACTTGTTGAAGAAAGCCCTGTAATATTAATTACCAGCATACCTCCGCCGATGATCAGAACAGAAATCCAGGGAATCCCATTTTTATTTCTTTTCATAAATAGCTCGGGAAGCAGCCCTATCTTTGCCATTCCGGCAGCAATATTAGCAAGGCCCGCAATATTAGAGTTAACCGTACTTACAACTGCAAGAATCGCTACAACTGCCATCCATATTTTCCCCGGGGTTCCCAAAAGCAATGTTCCATAAAGAATATGTGGAGAGGATGAAGCTGCCAGTTCAGCCCAGGGTGTATAATTTTTAAATCCCAGAACAAGGATTGACTGCATGACCAGAATCAGTATCAGGCTGAGGATCATCCCAAGAGGCACATTTCTCTTTGCATTTTTCACCTCTTTGGATATAGGTATCACAAATTCGCTGGCAATAAACATAAAAAATGCCAGGCCGCACATATTGATTATGCTGTTAAAGTCTCCTGCTACTACGCCCGGTTGCTCTACGATTTTCCCGGTTCCAAGTCCTAATGCTCCTATAACCCCCAAAAAAATAAGGGAAAAAATCAATCCATAGGCAACAATGTTCTGGATCTTCGCGAAAAGATCAATACCTTTTAAATTGATCAGTACTAAAAAGATTAGGATTATCACACAATATACTGTTGATGGCACCGGCGATTGAGGAAAAATCGTCAGTATCGTATTTCCAAACATCGCACATTCCACACTGGCAACCATAGTATTTCCTATAAGATAGCCTCCTGTCATGATAAGAATTGTCAGAAAAGGTCCTACACAGGCCAGAGTATACTGGGCCAGTCCTCCGGTAAGATCCGGCATCAGAGCATTCAGTTCTGACATAGAAAAGGCTGCAAAACAATTCAGCGCGCAAGCCAGAGCCATAGACAAAATAAAGGGAGTTCCTATAGTCCCGGCTCCCTGTCCCAGAGATAAAAGACAGCTTGTCGCTATGATAACGCCTACTCCCGTAGCAATCACACTAGGCAGTCCGAGTTTTTTCTTTTTTTCCATATCTGTTTCTCCTTCCGTTAATAAAGAGCGTCTTTGTCTTCCTCTCCGGTACGTATCCGGATAATATTGTTTACCGGCGAGACAAAAATCTTTCCATCGCCTATATGTCCTGTATATAGTCCCTTTTTTACAGTATCCAGGACTTTCTCCAATTTGCTTTTTTCTATAACCATCATGATCATCTGTTTAGGAAGCAGTTCGATCTCACTATGGATATCATCTTCGTATTCCGGTGTTCCCCTCTGGACTCCGCATCCCATGACCTGGGTTACTGTCATTCCGGTAACGCCGACCTTCGTAATGGATTTCTTTAATTCCTCCAGCTTTGCTCCGGCTGTAATAACTTCAACTTTAACAAATTCCATATCTCCTTAACCTCCTGTTGATAGAAAAGGCGTTTTGAACCTCTTATCCCGGATCAAAACGCCTTCGTTTTATCTATGAATACATTTCTTTTACAATATCTTTTGTTGTCTCAATAAAATCTGTAATGTCCTGATCTGACATGGGAAGAGTCAATCCCAACTGTCCTCTGTGTACCGGCAGGAATCCCCGTACTGCGATTTCTAATGCGAAAGTCTGCATCTTCTGACCATCTGATTTTGTCCAATAATCCCGGTGGGTATGTATCCTCTGTCCCATCTCTCTGGTAAATGCATACCCCAGCACAGAAGACTCTCCGAAAACAATAAAGGGGATCTTTTCCTTTAACGCCCATGTATTTAATTCCTTCTTGATCCTGTCTCCCATTCCGTTAAGTCTCTCATAAGCCGCATCATCCAACTGCTTTAAAGTAGCGATTCCTGCTGCACAGGCAAGTCTGTGTCCGTGATGGGTACCGGACATCTGAACTTCATTACGAGCGGCAACATCCATTACTTCAGCAGAGCCTCCCACCATTCCCAATGGTATCCCCCCTCCTATGGTTTTTCCGGAGATGGTCAAATCAGGCTTTACATTATATTTGCTTTGAAATCCTCCCTTATATGCCCGTATCATAATTGTCTCGTCAAAGATCAGCAGGATTCCCAGTTCCCGGGTTACTTCCCGGATACGTTTTACAAATTCCGGATCCAATGTCACGATTCCTCCTGATCCTGACTGAAGCTCCATAACTACACAAGCCAATTCATCTGCATGCTCTCTGATCAGCTTTTCACTAACTTCAATATTATTTTGTGTCAGCAGGATAACATCTTCTGCTCTGTTTGCAGGGATTCCTTCCGATTCCGGAAGGGGTACAATATGTTCCAGATCATCCCCCGCCTTAGCAGCATCCGGATGGGCAGAAAAAGAAAAATCATCCAAGAATCCATGGTATCCTCCTTCCATTTTTGCTACCTTATCTCTACCTGTGTAAGCTCTTGCAATCCTTAAAGCTCCTACACATGCTTCCGAGGCAGAGCAGAAAAATTTCACTTTTTCTATGGAATCAATCCGTTCACAGATCATTTTTGCCAGTTCAATTTCTTCCTCTGTAGGATTGCCGATAGAATATCCTTTTTTCATAGTATCTATAATGGCTTGATCCACTTCTTTATTCTGATATCCCAGAATGCTCACAGTAAAATTATTATTAAAATCCAGAAGTTTTTTTCCATCTACTGTGTATACATAAGCGCCTTCGGCCCTGTCTACATATATGGCATGTGGACCATAATTAAAACTTCTTCGGCTATAGGATCCGGGAATATATTTACTGGCCCGAAGACTCATTTCTCCGGATTTTTTAAAAGTATTTAAATAATGTTCCAGACTTTCTTCATATGTAAGCGTCATACCTCTTTCCTCCTTTTAGAAAATCAAAAGAGCGCTTTCCATAACCTTTCAGTTATCTCAAGCGCCCTTGCTTATTACTTCTATTGTTGAATGGAAGTATAGCAGGCCCGGACAGGGTTTACAATGTTTTAAAAAATAAAAAAAGTCTGTATTTTTGTGAAAAATTACAAATCCTCTACACTGTATCCAGTATCTGCATCATACGCCGGACTTTAAAGGCCGTTACCAGATCTGTGATAACATTGATATTTTTCAGACTTTTCCCCAGAATTTTCTCGATCTGATGAAGCCGATATCGCAGTGTATTTTCATGGATAAATAATTCTTCTGCGGTTTTTAATTTATCACATTCATTTCGGAAATAGCACTCTAGTGTGGAAAACAGCTGGGAATCATTTTTCGAATCATACTGCCATATGCCCTGAAAAATACCGGTGCAGTATCTTTCAAAAACCGCCGGATCCTTCAACTCATATAACAGGCCGTAAATTCCCAGATCCTCATACAGCAGTAGATTTTCCCTGTATTTTTTTACTGTTTCAATCATATCATATGTGCGAAGGGCTTCCTGCAGGCCGTACCTGCTGTCTTCAAGAGCATATTTTATGGTGCCGCATCCTATCTTAATTTCCTTCTCAATTTTCTCCCCGTCATGATATAGCTTTTTAATTTCTGAAATTCCTGTCCTATTCTCCGGCAGTATCCCTATGAGCAGACCCTCCCAGATGGTAGTCAGATATATGTTATATTTTTCATGAAATAAATTTTCTATATCTGCCAGAAATCCTTCTCCGCTGTTTTTATCTGTGAATCCCAGAAGTAACACCCGGTATTTTTTCCCATAATCCAGAGAGGAAATCCTGGATAGAAAAGACATATCCAGACGTTCATATCGTATATCTGAAAACAGTACCTGTTCTGTAATACCATGAAAAATCAGATTGTGTTCTCTGCCCTCAGTTATGAGTTTCTGCAATTCTTCTTTTCCTATACTATGATTTAATTCCCTGTAAATCTTCTGCTTATCATTTCCCATAGTAAAATCTCCCTAAAACCGACAGTTACTCTATCAGTTTATCACAGACTTTACCATCATACTATAAAAGTACAGGGAATTTTTCTCTATTCTTCTTTTGGCCCCGGAATACATCCCGGCATGGTATAGCTCCAGGGTTTCTTCTGGAAACTTAAAGTTGCTCCGCCGGTCACATCAACAGTCTCTCCCACCATATAATTGGACATATCTGTACACATGGCAAATACAGCAATGGCCACTTCATCAGGATTCATGGCTGTAGGGGTATCTTTTGCAAGCGCCATCTGCTCCTGGATAAGCTCTGTTCCGTAGTAGGCAGTGGCTTTTCCTGTATTGGTCAGAGCCCCCTCAGACACCATACCACCCGGCGCTACACAGTTCACTGTGATCCCGTACTGCCGCAGTTCCTTTGCCACTCCCATGGTCATGCTGGCAACGGCTCCTTTCGCCGCATTATAATGACTCATCATACCGATTCCGGCCACGTCGCTGGAATGACGGGCTGCGGAAGAGGTGAATATGATCTTCCCTTTTACCTTATTGCGCACCATGGAGCGGGCTGCTGCCTGGGCCATGAAATATTCTCCTTTTAAGTCTGTATTCATGACCTTGTCATATTCTTCCTCCGGCATATCCAGAAATGAAAACATACTCCATGTAGCCGCATTGGCCACCAGGATATCTACTTTTCCATAGGTCTTTTCTGTAAATTCCACAGCCTTATAACAGTCGGAAACCTTTGTCACATCCGTCTGGCACCAGGTAACCTCTCTTCCTCGGCTGCGGAATTCCTCCTCTGCCTTCTTCCCCTTTTTCTCATTTCGGGAAGCGATGACAACCTTCACTCCCGCCTCGCTTAAGCGGTTGACTACATTGTAGCCCAGTCCGGAAGCTCCTCCGGTAACGATAGCGGCTTTCCCCTTCATATTGTTGATAAAAATATCGCTTAAACTCTGGACATTGGAAACATTTCCTGCAGCCATATTTGCGATCATTTCCGGTGTAATCTGCATCTGTTTTTCTTTCTCCATAAAATTCTCCTTTCGTTCCATATACTGAAAATTCGGTATTTTATTTTGTTCTTTCTTCTTTTATAATAAAAAATATACTAAAAATTAGGTATATACCTGCCATACTATGAATAGGAGGCTATCTGCAATGAATGCTGAAATAACAGACATCACCTATGCCTTTCCTAAATTGGAACATGTAGACCCTTCTGTCTATATCGATGCCTATAATCTGATCCTGGAGTGCAGCCAGGCTCACAGTCCCAGAAGCTTTGCCATCAAGCTTCTGGACCTGATGTCCAAAATGTGTTCCTATGATGAGGCTATGGTATTTTTCCTGGATGTGAACAAGAAAATCTCCGGAAAGTACACCATACATATCCAGGACAAGTGGCTTGACGAATACATGAACTACTATCTGACCCAGATTGAGTTTCCTGAGGAATTCCGTATTTATCAGGATATCCGGGAAAACACTTTGAACCAGAGCTTTTCCAGGATCATCAACTGGTCAGAAGTGCCGGATTCTGAATTTCTCACAAATTATATCAAAGCCAGAAAGCTGAAATATTCCTGGGGCTTCTGTTTTTTTGACCTGAACGGCACCTACCGGGCTGTTTTTTCCCTGGACCGCACCCGGAATGAATTTTTCTCAAAAATCGAACAAGACCGGCTGAATCTGGCCCTGCCTATCCTCAATAACATGTATCGGAACTTTTTCTATCAGGGAACAGATTTTAATCCTCATGAGAACCAGTCCGGCTGGAGCAAATACAGCTTTACCAAACGGGAAACCGAGATCGTAAACCTGCTCTGTCAGGGTATGAGTATCCAGAATATCAGCTCAGCTCTGTATATTTCCAAAAACACCACTTATAAACATATTGCCCATATTTATGAAAAGGCCCATGTTTCCACGCAACAGGAATTGCTTTTCAAGATCATAAGCCAGACCGAAAACTGATGGATAAAAAGAACCGGAGCGGTCTCCCCCTTCCGGCTCTTTTTATCAGGCGGGAAGGATTGTCCCGCCTGGACTCGCTCTTTCTTTTCTGCTGCGTATCTTAGAAGTTATCCATCATGGTGTTGAATTTTTCCAGTTCTTCCGGATCCATATGATAACCGTTCTTTTCCTCCGGATAAGCGCCGGTACGGACATCATTTGCCCATGCAGCGTAAGCCTGGCACAGGAACGGCATCAGCTGGGCATAAGTCTTTGCGTGGGAAGCCGGCTTTGGCATCATGCCGAAAGTATCCATATCCACCATTTCGGAACCGTCACATGGGGCTCCTGCTGCAATGGATACTACCGGTACTCTCAGTTTCTTGGCAATGGCTTCTGAAACTTCCATAGGAGTCAGCTCAATGGTCATGCCGCCCATGCCGTTTTCCTGATATTCATATCCCCATTTGAAAATACGGAAAGCATCCTCAGCGGTACGGCCAACCTTTTTATATCCTGTAGCGTTGGTCTGCCATCCTGAAATAGCACCGATATGTCCGTAAGTAGGTACATAATTGTCGGACATAAACTTCAGGACGTCATTGGTAACTCCCATAGGAAGCATGGAGTCTGCTCCGTCAAATACCCATTCAGCGCCCCAGCGGACAGCAAGAGATTTATCCGCATAAGTAGCTGCCGGCATGTACCAGTTAATGTGGATGATACTGGTATACTCACGGTATTTCTGGATGGTCAGGGAACCTGTAAGAAGTTCATCCTCAAGCCGCGCGGAACTTCTCAGGCTCAGTATGGACGGAGTACGAAGGATATCGCAGTCTGCCAGTTCTGCGGCCATACCAAAAACAGGGCCGAGTTCGGCCGGACACATCTGTACGATCTTTTCTCCGTTATCTTTTTTCTTCTGAAGAAAAGCCAGGGATTTCCTGCTTTTTGAAGCGGTTGACATCTTAATATTTTTTTGTTCTTCCATGTAATTTCCTCCTTTTTATTATTCACGGGTATTCTGCTATGATTTCATAATATCCTGAAACGCCCAAAAGTAAAATACTGAATTTTTAGTATTTTGCACCTATTATTCTTTTTTATTTTATTTTGTTTCTATTTATTAATACTAATTTTATCCATTTTAATACTCATATTTAAGTATTGTTTCACAAATATTTTTTCTCTATAATAATGGATAATGGCGGTTTTTATATTCCCGCTGGATATTTTCCGCCATAAAGACCGAAATACTGCTTAACATAAGGAGGTTTTCCATATGAACATTACAGATGATATGGACACCTGGCTGGGCCTGATGGCCGGCGTAGATGTCCTGGCTGACTCTATTAAATATACACTGGGACCTGAAGGACGGAATGTTGCCATGCACCAGAAAGCCGGCCTGAGAGGAGCCGACTATTCCGATGCTCCTCAGCCGGGAGCTCACATACTGGTTACGAACGACGGCGCCACAATAGCCCGGAGCCTGATCCTGAAAGAGCCTCTGAAAAATATGGGTGTTCAGCTGCTGAAAGAAGTCGCGGCAAGGACCAACGATTCTGCCGGTGACGGCACCAGCACTACCGCCCTGCTGACCCAGGTCCTTCTCCATGAGGCCTTCCACGCAGCTGCTGCCGGAGCCAATCCCCTGGCGGTGCGCAGAGGCATGAAACAAGCCGCAAATATTGTTCTTGAGGAACTGAAAAAAATGGCGGTTCCTGTAAAAACTTCTCAGGATATCGCAAAAGCCGCTTCCATCTCCTGTCAGGACGAAGAGCTGGGCCGTATGATCAGCGAAGCTTTTTCTGCTGTAGGACTGGAAGGAGTTATTAACGTAGACGAATCTCAGAGAGCAGAAACCACTCTGGAAATCCAGGAAGGGATCGTCTTTGACAGGGGCTATACAGACCCTGTAATGTGTACAGATAAAGAGCAGCAGATCGCTGAACTGCAGGATCCCTATATTCTCCTCTGCGATAATACCTTTACCGATCCTCAGGATCTGATCCCTTATCTGATCCTGGCTGCAGAGGACGGACATCCCTGTCTGATCATCTCGGAGGGAGTAAAGGATAAGGCACTAGGGCTTATTATGCAGAACCGGATAGAGGGAGATATGGATATTGTCTGTGTCAATGCGCCGGAATATGGAGAAGGACGGCGCTGGCGGATGGAAGACCTGGCCCTTCAGACCGGGGGCGTTTATATCACCGGTGAGCTGGGCTTTAATATCAGAAAGGTAACCCGGGAAATGCTGGGCACTGCCCATTATGTTAAAGTAACCGGAAAACAGACTATGATCACAGGCCCCGGAGGCGACCCGGAAAAGATACAGAAACGTATTCAGGAACTGCGGTATCTTTCTGAGCATACAGATTATGACTTTAACCGGAACCGTTATAAAGAGCGTCTGGCTAAATTTGTCTCCGGAGTGGCCTATATCCATGTAGGAGGCCAGACCGAGCCGGAAATCTGGGAACGGAAAATGCGGGTGGAAGATGGCGTCTGCGCCGCCCGTGCCTCCTGTGAGGAAGGGATCCTTCCAGGCGGCGGCGTTGCTCTGCTGAATATCGCCCCCAAGATAAAAGCCGCCGGAGATACGTTAACTGGAGATGAACGTTTTGGCTTTTTGGCTGTATACCAGGCTCTGAAAGCCCCTGCCCGCCAGATCCTGGATAATGCAGGATTGGACGGGGCCTTCATAACGGAAAAGCTTCTGGAGGAAGAGCCTGGAACCGGATACGACATCAATACGGAAAGATATATCAACATGGCAGCCGCCGGCATTGTGGATTCTGCCAAAGTGACCCGTCTGGCCTTTGAAAATGCTTTATCCGCAACCGGGACTATCGCTACCGCTGCAGCCGGTATTTCCGGAAAGAAAAAATCAGAGGGAGGTTCAGACTGATGAATAAAGAAGAACAGATCCGCCGCTTTATAATGGATTATCCTATAGAAGTACCCCGGCAGGCTCTTGAGAATGAGCTGAATTATATACGTCTGGAGATGCGGCACCGGATGCGTTATGACACTCTTACCGGAGGTCCTCACCATTTTGACGCCGACGGGGAACTGGAACAGATGGAGGATGAACTCCGTCAGGCTGCGTACTATGAGGCGAAATATGATCTGGTGATCAAGGATATCATCGCCCGTGAAAATTTTTCCGTAACCCGCCGGGAACTGGAAGAAGAAGCTGCTGCCATGGCCCAAAGGCAGAACAGTACAGTAGAGATGGTATACCGTTTCTTCGGAGAGGATCTTGCCATGCTGGAAAAAGACCTGAAACGCAGAAAAGCAGAACAATGGATCTGTGAAAAAACCCGATAAAAACCTTCAGGGAATGATTGCCGTTCTCCTCCAAACATGGTATATTAGTAGTACCGATTGTGATTATTTCACAAAAAAACTATAATGAAAATAGTAGGAGTGGTAAAAATGTATCAGGAAGAGTACAAGCGTTGGTTAAACGCAGATCTGGAGGATGCGGATTTAAACCCGGAATTATCCCGGATCGAAGGAAATGATGATGAGATCAAAGAACGTTTCGCAGTGGCACTGAAGTTTGGTACAGCCGGACTTCGGGGCGTATTAGGCGCAGGAACAAACCGTATGAATATCTATGTAGTGCGTCAGGCTACACAGGGACTTGCCAACTGGGTTAAGACGCAGGGCGGCACACAGACTGTTGCTATCAGCTATGACAGCCGTCTGAAAAGTGACGTATTTGCCAAAAACGCAGCCGGAGTACTGGCAGCAAACGGCATTAAGGTAAGAATCTACGACGCATTAATGCCTGTTCCGGCCCTTTCCTTTGCCACAAGATATTATAACTGCAACGCAGGTATCATGGTAACAGCCTCCCATAACCCTGCAAAATACAACGGTTACAAAGCTTACGGTCCTGACGGCTGCCAGATGACCGACGATGCAGCCGCTATTGTATATGACGAAATCCAGAAAACAGATGTACTTACAGGTGCAAAATATATGTCTTTTGCTCAGGGTGTTGAGGAAGGATTTATCCGTTTCGTAGGAGATGACTGTAAGAAAGCTCTTTATGAAGCTATCGAATCCAGACAGGTTCGTCCGGGTCTGTGCAAGACAGCCGGCCTGAAACTGGTATACAGCCCTCTGAACGGTTCCGGTCTGGTACCTGTAACTCAGGTATTAAAGGATATTGGCATCACTGACGTTACCATCGTTCCTGATCAGGAATATCCAAACGGCTACTTTACCACCTGCAGCTATCCGAACCCTGAAATCTTCGAGGCTCTGGAGCAGGGCCTGAATCTGGCAAAAGAAACCGGCGCAGACCTGATGCTGGCAACTGACCCGGATGCAGACCGTGTAGGTATCGCCATGAAGTGCCCGGACGGTTCTTATGAACTGGTAAGCGGAAATGAAGTAGGCGTACTCCTTCTGGACTATATCTGCGCAGGACGTATTGAGAAAGGCACTATGCCTGAGAAAGCAGTAGCTGTAAAATCTATCGTTTCCACTCCACTGGCAGATGCAGTAGCTGAACATTACGGCGTGGAACTGAGAAGCGTTCTTACAGGCTTTAAGTGGATCGGCGATCAGATCGCACAGCTGGAAGCTGCCGGAGAAGTTGACCGTTTCATCTTCGGATTCGAGGAAAGCTACGGATACCTGGCAGGTCCTTATGTCCGTGACAAAGACGCCATCATCGGCTCTATGCTGATCTGTGAGATGGCAGCTTACTACAGAAGTATCGGAAGCTCTCTGAAACAGAGAATGGAAGAGATCTACGCACAGTACGGCCGGTACCTGAACAAGATCGACAGCTTTGAATTCCCCGGATTAAGCGGCATGGACAAGATGGCCGGTATCATGGAAGGTCTGAGAAAGAATCCTCCGGCAGAAATCGCAGGATACAAGGTTGTAAGCGTAACCGACTATACAAAACCGAAAGAAACCGGACTTCCTTCCGCCAATGTTCTCATCTACAAACTGGAGAACAAAGAAACTGTTATCGTTCGTCCTTCAGGAACAGAGCCAAAGATCAAAGTATACTATACAACCCTTGGCAAAGACCTGGCCGAAGCTCAGGCTGAGAAAGATAAACTTTCTGAAGCAATGAAGCCGATCATGGCATAAAAACAGATAAAATTATAATGCTTTTAAACAATCGGCAGATATATCCTGGAAACTGCCTATTGTCATGAATAACAGGCGGTTCGCAAAGCGGACCGTCTGTTATTCTGTTTATCCGAAACATCCAGAACAGGAAAATCCGAATGGCTGGATCCCGACCCGTCTTCACTCTACGGCCTAAAATCCAAATATCCTGATTCCGACCGTATAATTCGTCTCCTCTCTACGGCAGAAAATCCAAATATCCCGATTCCGACCGTATGATTTGACTCCTCTCTACGTCAAAAAATCCAAACATCCTGATTCCGACCGTATAATTCGTCTCCTCTCTACGGCAGAAAACCCAAACATTGCGATTCCTACCATACAACCCAACTCCTCTCTACGGCAGAAAGTAAGGAAATGGTAATCTCGACGGTACGATTTAAAAAATTCTTCTCCGCCTCAATGATATTATAACCTTTCCTATCCTATTTCCACTCTTGACATTTTTTCCGGATGTGTATATCATAAAGTCCGGTTAAATTACATAAGATTGATAACAAGGGGAGCTTGTGCCACAGGCTGAGAGGAAGTTGTAAGCTTCGACCCATAACCTGATTTGGATAATGCCAACGTAGGGATGCGTTCTTTTACTACAGCCCTTTTGTTTTCAGTCTTGGGAACAGGAGGGATTTTTTATGTTTCAATTTCTTGTTAATGCAGAAGGAGGACTGACTACCGCCGGATATGTACTCTGCGTTGCTGCAGGGATCATCCTTTTTGTAGTTGCTCTTATCTTTGCAGGCAGGATTTCAGAAAAGAAAAAGATGGGAACCAGACAACTTGTATTCTGCGCCATGGCTATGGCTCTGGCATTTATCACATCTTATCTGAAGCTGTTTAATATGCCCTGGGGCGGAAGCGTGACCCTGTGCAGCATGCTTTTCATTGTCCTGGTAGCAAACTGGTATGGCCCGAAAACCGGAGTCTTAGTAGGTCTGGCATACGGCATCCTGCAGTTTATCCAGGAGCCTTATGTGCTTTCATTCTTCCAGGTATGCTGCGACTATATCCTGGCTTTTGCAGCTCTGGGCATAGCAGGATTCTTTGCAAAGAGCAAACACGGTCTGCTGAAAGGCTACATAGCTGCCGTTATTGCAAGAGGCGCCTTTCATGCCCTGGGCGGTTACCTCTACTGGATGGACTATATGCCGGATAATTTTCCAAAGGCACTTACCAGTGTATATCCCATTGTATACAACTACAGCTACCTGCTTGTAGAAGGGATCATTACCGTGATCATCATTTCTATCCCTGCAGTGTCCAAGGCACTGAACCGGGTAAAACAGACAGCTCTGCAGTAAAGTTCATAAATCGTCGCAAATATTTTGCGACCCAAAGAAGGCCACAGGACCGGGAATTGGATTTCCCGGTCCTGTTTTCTCTTTATATTCCCTTCTACGCCGTTATGATCTCTGTCAGCACTCCCAGCAGCTCCGGATCCAGTTCCATAGCCTGAAGCTGGGACAATAATATGGTCTTATCTTCGCCTTCTCTGATCATCTGATAAAGAATGTCTTTTAGCATAAATTCGATCTCTGCCTGATTCAGGAAGTCAAA
>ERZ1090865.523-NODE-523-length-22070-cov-5.932092_pt1 | contig 22070 bp, 30 predicted proteins | sample MGYA00478478_ERZ1090865 | MGnify/ENA primary metagenome ERZ1090865 (study PRJEB33644, sample SAMEA5815715) | chicken gut metagenome | biome: Chicken; feature: Gastrointestinal Tract; material: Caecum | place: Ireland | collected 2019-01-01 | study: A study of the... | reverse complement strand
TACTGTTTGGGGAGGGAATTCGACACCGCTTGTATATTTGTTCGCCTTATTCGACAAGGCCGCCTCAAGCTCCTGGAGCTCTGCCCCAACAGAGGTAAGTGTCCAGTGGCTTTCAGTCCACTCTTCCGGTGCAGAAATATCGGCCTGAGCTTTGTAGAGTTTTCCGTCATGGATGCAATATGCCCCTGCAGTGTAGGTGGTTTCGGGATTGTAGGTTTCCGTCGCCATAGCTCGGATGTCGCTATGGGAGCTTATGCTTTTGTTGTGGGTTTCCATAGCCTCATCAAACTCATCACTGGTGATAAACGCACCGGCGGGGAAATTGATCTCGACCTGGAGGTCCTTGGAAACGACAATGGAGACAGGATACCGTCTGGACTCCAGGTTGTTTCCGTTCCAGGCGGATACCACACCAGGATTATCGCCCAAAACTCCGATATAAAGGAGAACGGCATCTTCCTCCAGTTCCTTGACCTTTGCAAAGATGCCAAACTCAGAAAGCATAAAATCCTCTTTTAGGCCACCGTCCATATCGTTGCGGTACTCAACGACCATGCTCATTCGATTATTCTCGACCTTTGGTACCGTGCAGGAACCCAGAGCCACTGGAGAAACTAGGTCAGTCAGTAAAGACGGATCGCCTTCCGGCAATCCCTTTCCTACTTTCACCGCAGTAATTTGAAGAGTTCCCGCGCCTCCGGCCACTTTGGTCAGGAGCTGCGCCCCTTGGGCCGTAATAGCAAAGCCTCGCATATAGATATTCCTCCTATGATTCAATCTGTTGAAGAGTCTCTATAAAGACTGCAAAAAGTGCGCTGCCCACCCCCACCCGCGCTTCCTCCAGGTCCGGTGTAGACAGCTGAGGAAGAGCGGTTTTCGCAACAGATAGCTCCAGACAAGCTCCCAGATGGTAGTAGGCATAGAGTGGCAAGGATGGGGGAAGGGTATCTGTGTCCACTCTGAAACAAGCTCCTCCCAAGTGGATGACCTCGTCCAGTACGGGAGCCACGATATTAAAACGGAGCAGCAGATGCGCCGGTTTCACCTCATCAATCAATGTATAGATTGCCTGGAGGTTTGGTGTGTTTCCGTCATCCATAAGGGTGATCTGCAGAGCATATTCTGCAGAATGCTCTATGATCTCAGCATTGCAAGGTGTAACCAAACGGATTAGTTCATAAAGTGTTTTTACCGTAGTGGTGCCCCGTGCCACCAGCTTAGCCAGAAGGCGGGATCTTCTCACCATCATATCTTCTGATGGATTGCTGGGCAATCCAAATATAGTTTCATGCCGATGGAGCAGAAAGGTGCTGGTGCTAATCGTCAGCTGCTGCTCTAACGCGGCAATGGTCCGCTGCATCTGCGTCAGCTCTGTTTGCTCGGCCTGAAGAAGATCTGCCATTTGCTCCATCGTCCGAACGCGCTTAGGAAGCATAAAGGCATCATTGATCGGCACTGACTACCACCTCTTCCAACTTAAAAAATTCCGTGTAATCAGACTCCAGGGAGGCCCGTGCACCATTTAGTGTATAGCTGATAATATCGGTCACTCCATCCACCCCAAAGATGAGATCTCCGATGCGGTAATAGCTGACAGTGCTTGTCCGTCCCTCGTCTTGATAGGCCGGGGCGGTGTTAAAATCCTCTTGGTTTACCTCATCTATGTATGCCTGCAAAATGTTTCGTACAGCAGCCTGGATTGTGTCAGCCTGGTAGCCGCCAGACAGCTTCACTGTTACCTGGACCTGAACATCCACCGGAGAGGCAGCTGATACCGTTACCTTCGGCCCAACGGGACGCTCCTCTTCAACATGAGCCTGGACCTTTTCCAGGATCGGATCGTCTGGGATTCCGAAGCTATCGGATAAGATGATGAGCTTCACTTTTCCAGCGCCACACACCTCGGCTCCCAGGCACTTCGCGCCGCCGACGCCGGACACCTGCTTCGCCCAATAGATATAATGGTTGCGGTTACCGCTGGTGATAGGACGGCGGATTTTTTCATAAATGCGCTGCCGGAATGAGTCATCGCTTTCTGCTGCGGTGCCGCCCGTAAACGGTTCCGGGTTGTTGACTGTTCTAATGCCCACAACCGATACCCGCAGGACTGTAATTGTATTTGCTTCCACATTGCCATCCGGTCCGGCTGTCTGGCATTCTGCCGGGACGGAGCAGGTACCGCTGCTGTCTATTTTTGCTTCGAGCGTAGTCCGGAACGCGATGGTTCCGGCCATTGCCTCCGTGCCAAGGGGAACTACGGCCCCAGCCTCACCGGTGAATACCAGGATTCCTACGGCTGCAGCAGCCGGATTCCGAGTCTCATTGTAGTCCAGGGCTTTGCGATCTAAATATTCGCCTTCAGCGGTATCCAGAAGGACATGATCGGGAATGGGCTGTATCTCCATCGCATCCATCCGAGCCATCTCCTCGGCCACGGCCTGCAGGTTGTCCATGCTGAATCCGCCTTCTATTTTGTTGACAGGGTTTTTCAGTCCGTCCCGCATACGCTTTAGCACTGCGGATGTACTGAAATCTATAGCCTGCTCACTCATGCCACCCTCACCTCCTTGACTTCCCACATGATAGGCATATTGCCATAAATTGTGGTGCAATCAAACTCGGCCTGCACACCGCTTGTGGTGCGAGTGAATTGAAAATTGCTCAATTCTGAAATGTAAGGGTTGACCATCAGGGCCTCAATCACAAACCGTTTTAATTCGGATGTCACGATCTCTGAATTCAAAGGGCTGCCGATGAGCGTATGAATCTCGCTGCCAAAGGCGCTGTCGTAGGCAGTATATCGGAACCGTTCTGTGGTCAGAGCTTTGAAGATCCAGATCCGCAGCGCCTCGTTGCCTTCCACCAGGTAGGTGTTCCCATCCCGGAGCAGCAGGCGGTTGTTTTCAAAGTCGTATGCGTACTCCCGGAACATGGGCAGTTCGCTGGCCTGCCCGCTCTCCAATACCTCCGGGCTGATAAAAGGGAAAATGCTCATGCTGGCACCACCTTTGCGATGATATAAAAAGCGACGCCAGTTTCATATACTAGCACCTCATCCCCGATCTGGAGGGAAAGGGAGGCACTTTTGTGGAGGTACTTGGAGATCACCTGGTCATGCGCCTTAATGGTTAGCGGGTTGGTGGTGTTGACGGTTGCAAACCGCCAGCTACCGTCTGTTCCCCCAGAGCCGTCGCCACGCAGGGCCTCGGCCATCTCCACCGCCCATCTTGACATATCTATCGCCTCCTATCCTCGGGATTGGTTCTCAATCTCCTTCTCGTCCATCATATTGGAGAAGGCCAGGGTCAGGGCCATCTCATGCTTGCCGTCTGTGAAGGTGTGGGTGTCGCTTTCAATATAGAATTTGCCGAACAGCCCGGTGGTGGTTTCCTGGACCATCAGCGCATAGCCGCAGACCGCCCGGCTGTCCCCCTGGCAGCCGGTAACGCTGCCGGTCTGCTCCAACGTTTTCAGGAGGGCCTTGGCCTCGGTCTGCGCGTCTTTTCCGTCCTCCTGCTTATAGACCGTCTGCACAACGCCATATTTCTGCTGTGCGGCGGTATCCTCCACCACCCCGATCTGGTTGCCGTCCTTATCTGTGATCAGCACCCGGTCAACCATGTTCTGCAGGCTGGTCTTGTAGTTGGCCTCCGTCAGGTTATAGGAGCCGTCCAGCACCACCCCGCAGAGCGCCCCCTTTTCGATTACATAAAGCTGTGTGGCGTTTTTAATCAGTGGGATGTATTTCTTGCCGTTCTTCCGGCTGGCGGCTGTGTAGGCTGCCATAATGCCGTCATACGCTTTTTTCCCCAACCAAGGCATATAAATTGGGATCCCCGTAGCCGCTGCCGCGCCAAAGGGGATCCCCAAGTGAGAGCAGATCCATCTGGTGATAGCCTCTGGAGCCTCGTTGTCAAACACCCGGTTGATGTCGGACTTTGTGACATAGAACATGAGGTCGAAGGCGGTATAGGTCACCATATTCCCGCTACCAGACTTCTCAATGTCAAAGACCGGGCCGCTGAAGAGCAGCTTCCCATCCTCCAGGAACTGTACCTGGTCGCCCTCGTTAATGTTTACCTTTGGGAGGAAGCGGTCGCTGTCCTTGTTGGCCACTGTGAATACTAGCGTCCGGGCCACCTGCTTGCTGTCGCCACTCCAGGTGACCTTTTCGATGACCTCGGCCAGCTGTTTTCCCCCGGCGTTTAGCTCATAGCTCATGGGATCACCAGCTTCTGGCCGGGCTTGATCAGGTTGGGGTTGCTCCCTATCGTCCCCTTGTTGGCCTCATAAATTTTTGTGTATTGGGAGCCATCGTCGTAGTATTTCTTGGCGATGTTCCACAGGCAGTCCCCGGACACCACCGTGTAGCTCTTGGGGGCCGGCTGTGTGTTTGGACGGCTATTCAGACCGCTAGTATTGCTCTGTTGCTTGGTTTCCACCTTCACTGCAGGAACATTGAGAAAGCGGTATTCGGACAGCTCCAGGGTGTAGTACACATCCCGGTCACCCTCCCGGTGCTTTTTAGTCAGTTTGTCAATGCTCATTGCCAGGTTGAAGTCACAGTCGCTGATGATGACGCGGATGGGCTGTGTGCTGGTTTTCCACTTCTCCAGTAACCGGATATACTCCATCGGCTCCCGGTCAGCGTAGCGGGCCAGGGGGGACAATGGGGCCGGGAAAAAGCTGGACAGGGAGCCCGTTATCAGGCCCCGGTGTCCAATCAGGTTCACCTCGCCGATATTAAGTAGGGTAATCTTCTGGTTGTTCTGTGTCTCGGAGAACTCAAACTCCGAGGGATTGATGGGGAGATTGAACATCTCCTCATGGTTGTTGTAGCTTAATTCAATGATGCGCTGCTTCAAGCGGCCACCTCCTTATGCGGGCACCGGCACCATGTTCTTCACAGCCAGCACCACTTCCTTGGCGACCTTTTCGCCGATCTTGTCAATGTCAGCCTCCTCCCGCACCACGATGGTGTCGGCCAGCTTCGCCAGGGTGAGCTGGATGACCGATGCTGCTGGGGAGAAAGACCCGCTCTGGCGGATGGGTGCGCTGACGGGAACGGGGGTGACGCTCTGCGCCGCCGCAGTTTCCCGCATCTGCTGTAGGCTGCTGGTCAGGCGCGTCCCCTCTTTCTCAACAGAGGAAGAATATCCGTCCAAGCGGATGGGCGCGCTGGCGGGGGCTGGGTTGGTGTCTTGCGATGCCGCCTCCCGCATCCTCTTCAAGCTGCTGGTCAGCTGCACGCTCTCCTTGTTGGGAAGGATCCGCGTCCCACGGGGCAGATCAATCAGCTCCGGCCCTTGTTCACCCACCCAAGTGGGGCCGCCACGCCAGTTGTTGGTACCTTCCGCATTGGAGCCTGTGTCACCACCACCGCCACCGCCGAACCCGAACAGGCCACCAACCTTATCCGCGATCCAGCTTAGGCCATTCCCGATGCCCTCGACAATGGGCTTCACCTTATCCCACACACTGCTGATGACGCTGGCAATGCCATTAAAGACCGTTTGCACCACATTGAAAAGGACTTTAAACACGCTGATGGCGATGTCGATAATCGGGGAAATGACTGACCATGCGGTGGTCAGAATGTCCGCCACCACCGGCATCACCGTGCCGATGATCTCCTGGATCCAGCCCATCTTGCTGCCGATGAAGGACAGCACGGAGCCGACCTTCTGGCCGATGCCGTCGAAGATGACCTGGAACACGGGGGCAAGGGTGGAGATGACCGTCCCGATTCCCTGCACCAGCCCGGCGATGACCGGAGCCGCAGCACTGATCACCTGGCCGATGGTATTCACCACCGTCTGGATCACTGGGAGGATGGTGGGAAGGACGGTCTGAACCGTCTGCATGATACTGCTGACCGCAGGCATGACCGCCGCGCTGACCTGCTGCAGTGTGCCCATCATGGACGCGCCGAAGCTGGACAGGGTGGGCTGTATTGCCTTAAAGCCGCTGGTTAGCTTTGGGATGAAGGCGGTGATAGCCTCGATCCCGTTGCCGATCTTCTCGGCCAGCTCTGTTCCAAACGCCTCAAAAGCAGGGGCGGCTGCATCGATCAGGTTGATGATGCCGGACAGGGCGGGCTTCAGCTTATCCACTACCTTCAGGCCCATGTCTGCGATATTGCTTTTCAGCTTGCCCTTAATGGTGGAAATCAGGCCGGAGCCGGTGGTGGCCAGCTTCTCTGCCGCCCCGCCGAAGAAGCTCTGCAGGTCGTTAGAAACGCCCTGGAAGCCTTTTTGCTCAAACTCCTCTGCCGAAACCTTGAAGCCGAACTCTTTTAGCCGTTCCGTTTCACCCATCTTGGCGTCGGCCAGAGCCTCGATTGCGTCACTGATGGTCTTGGTGCCGCCAGAGGCCGCAGCCATGTCCTCGGCCAGCTTCACCAGGCTCATGGCCTCCTTGGTATCGCCGTTGGCGATGGACACTGCACGGGAACCGGCTGCGATTACCTCGCCTGTTTCAAATGGGGTGGCGTTGGCGTTATCACGGAGCTGCTGGGTAAACTCATCGGCAATCTTCTGCACCCCGGCTTCGTCCAGCCCCTTGTTGGTGGCTCCGATAAAGTGCTTCATCGAAACCTGCTGGTTCTCCAGCTGCATACCGCTGGACACCACGCCGCCTAGTGCGGCTGTGGTGACTGTAGCCGCCACCGTGATTGGTATGGCGGCCTTTGCTAAACTTTTTAGCTTACTGCTGATTTTGGAAAGCCCCGCCGTCACGCCGTCCTTTAGCTTGACGATGGGGGTGGCCACCATCTTGCCTACGCCCTTTACCTTGTTGGCTACAGACTTCAGCTTTGCCGTAGCTATATCCTTAATGGCCACAGCGGTGACGATCTTCTTTCGCAACGGCTCCAACCGCTGCCGCAGCCGCTGCGCAGCCCGGTTTGCCGCTGTTGCGTCAAGCCGGGCGGTGCGCCGCCGATCCCAGGTGGACTCCAGCTCCCGGCGCGTCCGCTGCACATCGCGCCGGAATGCGCTCTGCTCTTGTCTAACGCTGCGGAGTACCGCCGACATATTATCTCTAATGGAAATTGCGCCCCTTACCACGCCCACCGGCGGTTCACCTCCTAACCTTCAAATGAGAACATCCGCGCCCGTTCCTCCAAGGCGATCCACATTGATGCCTGATAAAAAAGCCTGGATTCATCATCCAGACTTAAAAATTCCTCTGCCTTCCATCCCTTTTGGATGTAGTAGTGGAGCAGGTATGCGTCGCCGTCCTGGGCAATTACTTTTTTAGCCGCTCGACAATGGTCACCTTGCCGTTCATCGCGCCGGACAGCTCCATGATGGCCTCGGAGATCTGTGTGATCTCGGCAAGGTCAAACATATTCACGATGTCCAGCGGCTCCCTCAGCTCCCGTTCCTCCGGGGGCAACTCGGCTTCCTGTGCCATGATCTCCTTGGCCGCCTCCCGCAGGTTTGGCTCCACGGCAGCCAAGTAGATGCTGTACTTGTCGCTGCGCTTCGGGTCGCCGTTGTCCTCCAGCGTCAGGCACTCCATGATTTCCGCATATTCCAGGCTGCGGATCGTCAGGTCGATATCCATGCTGGGAATGTGCAGGGTCTGCTTCCTGGGGATCTTCTTGTCCTTCAGCCGCTGCAGGGCGCGGCGGGAAAACTCCGCCAGGGTACGTTTCTTCTCAGTATCCATGCTCGGTTCCTCCTCTTATGCGGAAATAGCGTCCAGATTGACCATATCGGACGGGGTGAAGCCTCCTGTGGCCTCCTCCTCGATCAGGCCGCCCTTCTCGTAGGTGACCAGCGGCAGGTCGTTGTACCAGCAGTTGTCGATGCTGTAACGCTCCTGCTGCCCGTTGGTGGCGTCCGGGTCGGCCAGCTTGGTGATGATCTGGCTGCGCAGGTCAACGCCCTTCTTCCAGCTCTCCAACACCTGATTGTACCGGGTGTATGCCTTCTTGATGGTCAGGGTGAACTCACCCTTGATGCCGGTCATCTTGCTGTCCACATCAATGTCCAGCTGCACATCCTCACGGTTGGCGGTCACCTTGACCTCGATCTTGGACAGCTCGGCGATGAGTACGCCATCCACCCAAATCTCACCCCAGGCGCCCGTCAGTGTGCGGTTGCCTCTCAATTTGCTCATGCCTTTGCCCTCCTTACATATTGCAGGTCAGCTTCATATCTTCCATCGCGTCCACAAATTTTACATTGCTGGCGATAAAGACCTTGGAGCCGGTGTTCGCCTGGGCCAGGGCGGTTTCGTCCATGTCGGAGGTGTCGGTGCCCTGGCTCTGAAGGTAGATCTCCTGGGCTTCCACATCAATGGCGGCGGTGTTGTTAAAGGTTTTGTCCAGGACATCGCCCTCCAGCTCCCTGTGGTAGGCCAGAATCGCTGCCACGAAAGCCTGCTTGTTGTCGTAGTCATTGATGACCTTACCCACATAGCTGCTCTCGAAAGTATCCCGGATGTCATCCTGGTAGAGGTCAACACCCTCCATAATCTTGATCTTCGAGAATTGCTGGCCGTGCTCCGGGGTGAAGGAGGTCAGGCTGTTCACGCCGCGTCCAATCTTGTACTTCTCGCCGTCAAAGACGATGACCAGCTCCCCGTTGTCGATGCGTTCATCCGCATCCTCCGGTACATCTGCGGCGGTAATGTCGGACAGCTCGAAGTAGGTGCAGCTCCGGGCCAGGGACAGCCCCGCCAGCACGCCAGCAATGCGACAGCAGTACTCTGCGGTGGTAAAAGCGGTGGTACCCAGGGTGCTGGTGATGTTGTCCGTAGTCAGATTGATAATGCCCTCATGGTCAGCTGTGCAGTTTGGCAGCACCGCCTTGAAGGTCTTATGGTGGTCATCCCGCGCCTCCTTGATCCAGGCAGACACAGTGGTTTTTTCATCGTCCGTAATTCCAGGGATCACCAAGTAGTTCCACTTCAGGTCGTTCAGCTGTTTCAGCTGCGGATTCAGGTTCTCAACCGCAGTTCCTACCTTCAACACAATGGTTTTGGAGGGAGAACCCTCATAGACCAGCTTCAGGTACTCGTAGTTGCGAGCTGTGAAGTGGGTGGGATCCACATCCAGCACGCTCTTGTAGATGTTCAGCGCCTGGCCCTCCTCGGTGTCATCCTTCAAAACGATGGCTACGATGCCTCGTGCGCTGCGCTTGATAGCGGTCACGCCCTTGGTCTTAAATTCAATGATGATTTCGGGCAAGCCCATAAAATCACTCCTTTCGGTTGGTTCGGATATTGGACTCCAGCTCCGCCATGAGCGGCGGGGCCTCCGGCTCCTCAATGCTGTCGCGGAAAGCCAGCGTGAAGGTAGCGTGGAGTACCTTATCCACAATATTGAAGGCCAGGTCGGGAATGGTCACCGCCCTGGCCTCGCCTTTGTCGGTAAATCGGAATACTGGGCGCAGCAGATCGTCCAGCTCCTGGCTGATCTGCAGGTACTCCAGATTGCTCTCGCCCTTGGTGTGGATCGCGGCGTCCACCAGGATGCTGCGGTCTGTGTAGCCCCGCCCTGCAGGCTGGTTTCCGGAGGGGATGATGTCCAGATAGATATAGTCCTCCAGCTCTGTCTGGCCTGCCTCCTGCGTCTTGTCGATCCCCTCGCCGAACACATCGAAGGCGGGCCAGCGCCCCTTCAGCAGTGTGATCAAACTGCTGCGGATGGCTTCGTAAATGGTGGTGGCCATGCTCTCCCTCCTCACAGGTCATGGGTGCTGATGAAGTCGCTGAGCCATTCCCGCAGGAAGCCGGGCAGCGCCTGGTTCAGCTCCTCCAGGGACAGATCCATCATGTGCTTGCCCGGCACGAAGCCGCGCCCACCCCGTGTGCGGTGGCCATATTCTACCGGCTCCACATACTCCACATTGTTATAGACCTCGATATAATAGGTATCGCCCTTTTTTACAATCGAACCGACATTCCAACCTTCCTGAAGTCGGCCCGTCTTGTGCGGAGTCTTTTCCTTGACCTTGCCCTGCAGCTCACGGGCAAGCTGGATAACCATCTTTCGGAATTCAGCGGGATATTCCGCCTCGATCATGCGGGAGAGCTGCTGCTCCAGCGCGTCGAGGCCATCAAAGCGGTATTCTGTCCGGCTCATGCTTTCGCCTTCGCCAGCTTCAGCGGCACATTGTTGTGGGAGGGCTGCCGATCCGCAAGCCCGGCCTCCGTCAGGTACTCCCGGCCCAACCGGATCACCTTCACCGTGTCCCCAGGCTCAATCTCCACCTCCGGGCGGACAAAAAGCAGGAAGTCGGTGTCGATGCTGGCGGTGGGTTCCTTTTTCCCCAGCTTGCCCCCGGAGGGGCTGGAGAGGGCACAGGGTATATTCTCATATACCAGCCTGCCTTCCAGCCCCTTCTGGAACACACTCTCCCCGGAGGGCAGGGTTGCCTTCTGCGGACGGTACACCCAACAGCTGTCCCCGTAGGTCAGCGCCAGGATGTCGGCTTCCGTCATGTGGGGCAGTCCTTCGGCAGCTTCATCCGCTTGAAGGGGATGAGCTGGCTCTCATAGTTCTTCACAAAAGCCACCGTCTCCTTCAGGCTGTTGGCCTTGTCCCGGTAGCTGATGCTGGTGTCGCCCCGCGTGACACTGGCCACATCGTTCTCCGATGGGGCCACCTGGTCGGCCCGGAGCATATCCTCCACAATCTGTGCCGCCACATCCTCCAGCGGGGGAGGGAAGTCCTCCCGTCCGCAGAATACCAGGATGCGGTTGATGGCCCGCTTCACATACCGCTCAATGGTGGGCAGCTGCTCATCCGGCAGCTGCAGGTCACTTTTCGCCGTCGCCGCTATCCGGCTCACCAGTTCCTGATCCATCCGGCTCCTCCTTGGGCTTGCCGCCCTTCTTCGTACCGCCCTTGCTCTCCGCCTTCAGCCGGTCAAGCAGGGCGTCGCCCAGCTTCTCCAGGTCAGCCTTCGTCACCGGGCTGCTCTCCTCCTCGGCAGCGCCGCCGATCCGGGTAAAGCCCTTCTTCTCCAGCTTGGCGGCTCGCTCTTCGCTGGCCACCTGTCGAACTTCATTCAGTCTCTTCAGAGTAATCATGATAAACCCTCCTCTTAGCCGCCAACGCCAGCCTTGGCCTGCTTGATGTTTACCCACATGGCCTCCAGCTTGTTGTCCGGCACCCACAGGTCGTGGTACTTGCGGTAATCCGTCGCCCAGGCCCGCTTCTTCTGATAGGTCTCCGGGTCGAAGATCCGCACCTTGTCCGTGCGGGATACGGCGATGGGGGCTGTGCGGGGGCAGATGATCCAGTTGATGTCCTGGGCTCCCTCCGCAGCTGTAAAGCCGCCCTTCTCCTGACCGCCCGTGGTTCCGTCGTTGAAGATATAGCTGGTCTTCATACGACCGCTGCCCACGCGCAGGATAGGATGCTCTCCATTCAGGCTCTTTACCTTCACCGTGACATCGCCCTGCTTGAAGTCCATCACGCTCAGGCTCTTGGACAGGGTGCTGGACATATCAAAGATGGCCGCCACGGGGCGGGACATTGTGATCACCAGCGGGGTTTCGTCGCCCACCACATCCTGCACCGCCGCGATGTCGTAGTAGAGCTTCTGCAGGATGTCGCTCTCCGTGGCGGTGTAGCCGTAGCCCGCCCGCTCCTTGGCGGAGCAGAGGGACGCGATCTTGCTGTAGCGGTATGCGTCGATCTCCGGGATGACCTTGGTGCGCTGGAACTCACCCATGACCTGGGCTGCGGTCACCACGAAGTTGGTCTCGTTGACCTCGTTCTCGTCGAAGGTGAACTGGCGGCCTCTGTCCTGGGTCATCTCCTTGGTCTGCCACTTCAGATTCACCGAGCCTTCCACAAAGCCGGTGTCCCGGTCATAGTCGGCCAGGCCGTCCATGTCCATGTTGGGGATCTTCACTTCCGCGCCGCCGTTGTAACGCACCAGCTTGTCGTTCAGCTCCATCCAGCCGGAGGTGGCCTGCTCCACGGCGGCCTTGTCCAGCTCACTCTGGAATACGCTCGCGTACTCAAACACATTTGCCATAATTACATCATGCCTCCTCTAATACTCTGCGCGATCTGGTCTTTCATGGTGTTCTCCACCTTGGCTCCGCCGCCCAGCCCCTCCGGGGTCTTACCCCGCAGGCGTTCCTTCACGGCGGCCTCCAGCGCCCCCTTGAACACCTCCTGGGTGTGCTTCAGGCTTTTCTCCATGCTCTCCTGGTCGGTGTAGGTCAGCAGGTCGGCCAGCCCCACGGGGAAGCCCTCGTCGGTCAGCTTCTTCACTGCCGCGTCCTTCAGGTCACGCTGCAGCAGCTCCGTGCGCAACTTGGTCAGCTCCTGCGCCTGGGCCTCACCCTCGGCCTTGGCCCGCTCCTCCGGAGACAGCTTGGCTAACCGCTGCTTCTCCTGCTGTTCAGCCTCCCATGCGGCCTTGGCCTCCGCAATTTTGGCGTTCAGTTCAGCCTCGGAATAGCTCTTGCTGTCCTGGGGTTCCTGCTTGGTGCCCTCGCCCTCCTTGGACGCCGGGTCGCCATCCTTCTTGGTGCCCTCGCCAGAGCCGGGGGCCGGTTCCTCCTTGCCGCCGAAGAGGGAGTCCCAAAACTTCTGGAAGGCCGTGCGCTGCTCTGCGGTAGGCGCTGTGGGCTGCGGATTGGTCTGCTGGGGGGTCTGCCCCTCGCCGCCTGCGGCAGGGGCGGTGCCGGTGGTGGTCGTGGTTTCTGCCATCGTCAATTCCTCCTTGTGTAGTCGTGTAAAAGTAGAATATAAAAACGCCCCTCAAAAGGCATTTTTACCTGGTTTACAGGCGGGCCGCGCCCGCGTTCAGGAAGCATATTTTTTCTTCCATTCCTCAAATTTGATATTGCCATCCAGAGGATTGCCCTCCCGTTTGGCAAAGACGCTCTTCTTGAAATACGCCCGGATGATACACAGACAGTTGGGGTGGATGGGCGGCAGATTCACGCCCGGCTCCGCTTCATCCACTCGGAACACCCGTCCATTCAACTCGCTGCAGGTGCAGCTGCCAGAATGTTCGGTGCCGCCAAGAAACTGGTATTCCTCGATGCCGGTTTCCTTGTAGCCCATCACTTCGCCCTGGTTGGCGAAGTATTTGCACTCCGTCCGCACCAGACGCTCGGCGTTGTAGCGCCCCTTGTCCATCACATCGTTGATGGCCTTAGCCATCTTCTGGACGCTGCTGCCCTGAATAAAGCCCATGGTGATCTCCCGCTTGGCCAGCGCCGAAAGGTGATCGCATGCACCCCACACGGCCTCGGAATAGTGCTTCTCGCTCCAGGGGAAGGACAATACCCGCTGGATCAGCTTCTCATCGATCTTCGCTACATGGAAACCCAGCCCGATCCCACGCTGGATGGAGAAGCAGCTTTCATAGTAATTGACCTGCAGCAGATCGCCCAGCAGGGTGTCCAGCTTGGTGGTGCTGTCCTCGGCCAGGTCAATCATGTTCTGGTACACATTGGCCAGCAGCTGCTCCTTGCGTGTGATCCGGCTCTTCATGGCCAGGGTGTTCAGCTCCAGCAGGGCCTTGCTGTCCTTGGCCGCGCCGGATGCCTCGGCGATATACTCCTCGATGGATTTGCGCCATACGCTGTATTCCTTGCCCTCCAGGAGCTGCCGGGCCGCCTCCTCGGTCAGCCCGTTGTCCTTGGCAAAGCGGGCGAACAGCGCCTCAATCTCCTTCTCAATGTTGAAAGCCGCCTCGTCATAGAGGAAGATCAGCTCCCTGGCGTAATCGTCCGCCCGTTGGGTGTTGCGTAGCACACGCTCCTTGGCGTCCTCGATCCACTCGTTGCGCGTCCAGTAACTCATGCGCCCTCACCAGCCTTTTCCTCCGGCTCATCTTCCGGGGAAGCCTCCGCCCCCTCCGGCTGGGCCTTGGCCTGTGCCAGCGCCTGGGCCAGGGCGTTGTACTGCCCAAAGCTGTTGACCTCCTGCCGCTTCTCATCCTCCAGCTTCTGCAGCTCATCCTGCACATTGTCGATGGTGGGCAGCATCTGCAGGCGGGTTTCGCGGGACAGCTCCCCGGACAGCATGGTGATGATCTGTGCGATCTCCAGCACATTCTGCGGCTTGTTGCGCCGGAATTGGATGTCGATGTCCCGGTAGTCAAACTGGCCACCCTGGATGTTCAGAATGTGGGTGATCAGCTCGATGCGGCGCTGCAGGCCGCGCTTGAACTTCCGCTCCTTAATGGCGCAGATCTGTTCCAGCCCCCACAGCTTATACGACACCGCCACGCCGGACAGATTGCCGCCGAAGTTCGCGTCCGTCAGATTGGGTACTGCCGAGAAGATGTGCATATCCTCCCGCAGCCGCTTCTTATAGTTCTCCAGGGCCGTGTCGCTCACCTCTTTGATGAGCCACTGAATGTCGCCGCCGTCCTCCAGGATGATAGCGCCCTTTTCCTTCATCTCCGCGATGTCCTGGGAGGTCACGGCTCCCATCTTCAGCACCTTGAGCAGTGCCTCATCATTGTACTGGAAGAAGTTCGCCGTGTTGCTCTCCACCCGGTTGTATGCGTCGATAAGCGTGATCACACCCTCAAAGTCCCCCAGGCGCTCCTCGTTATTGATGTACTCCACGAAGGGCACATCCCCCCAGTAATGCTCCCGGATGTCCAGCAGCTCCAGCGCCCCGCCGTTGATGCTGCGGAAATACCAGCAGTCCTGGGCCGTCCAGAACTCCACCTTTTTGATGATGTTCTTGTCCTTGTCCTTGGAGTACACGATGCGGATGGTCGCCATGGGCGTGTTGTACCCTGTCTCGCAGATATAAATGCAGCCGTCAGGCGGCACCTTGGTGAAACGGATCTGCGCATCCTCATCCATGTAGAGCATCTCGAAGCAGTCCCCGTTGATGCTGGCACCCTTGGCCAGCTCCATGTTCTCGTCCTGCTCATCGTTGTAGTCGAAGATGTCCTGCAGCGCCTCCAGATATGCGTCATTTTGGGAGCTGTAGACCACCGGCTTGCCGATGAAGTAACCTGTGGCGGTGTCGGTGATATACTTCGCCATGTTGTTGACCAGACGGTTGTTGGGGGCGGTGCTATCCTTCTTCGTGTGCCGGAGGATGTCGTGGTCGCCCTCATAATACCCCTCCAGCCTGGCATACTTGGTGTGGCCCTCGTTTTCGTCGATAATCTCCTTGATGTCTGCCTCGGTCAGACTGTCCAGCAGGGAGCGTTCCATAAAAATAACCGGCAAAGCTGCCCACCTCCTTAAATTCCAAATTCGGCCCGATCCAGAATGCGGAACCGCTTCACTTTCTTTGCGATGGAGCGCGCGCCCTCCAGTGCGTCCGGGCCGTCATCGTGCGCACCCATGGGGAACTGCGTCAGCTGCTCCAGTAGCCGCTTGTGGCGTCGGTTAAACTTGATATACTTGTTTTTCACATCCGGCTGCAGCGTCTGGACACGCATGACCTTATCGCTGGTCTGCTGCACCTCCTCGATCGGGAGGTAAAGCCCGGCCTTGGCGCTGGCCTTGGCCAGCTCCTCCTTCAGGAACCACTGGAACTGGTTTGTTTCCGCGCCCAGCTTTCGGTAGCCATGCCCGAAGCTGGCCCGGAGCCATCGCTCCTTGGCCAGCACATCGGCGATGATTCGGTCAGGGTGCCGCCGCTCAATGTCCGCGTCCACAACATACATATATCCGCTGCCCTTGTGCTTGGCCAGGGTGACAATAGCGGAGAAGTCGCTCCGCTTGGTCTTACCCAGCGAGGGGTCGATGAACCCAAAGAAATCGAAGGCCGGGTCGCCGAAGTTGACCTCCGCCTCGTTGTAGTAGTCGAACCACTCCTCCATGAACAGGCAGTCATCCGGGTTGATCGGCTCGTTCTGCTCCTCGGAGTTAAACGATGCCTCGCCCTCCGACACCCGCATCACCATCAGGTCGTAGTAGGACAGCTTTTCCTCCCACAAGACCTGGGTGCCCTCCAGCATGGCCTCCTTGTGCGCCTGGAAGAAGGCCAGCGCGTCGGCCTCCCGGTCATCGTTGTCCAGGTCGGTGAAGATGCTTTCCCACTGCTGCCACAGGTCATCCGCCGGGGAGAATTGGATCACCGCCTTGTACTTGATGGAGCGGTAGGCCGGATTGGTCAGCGTCTTGGCCAGCAGGCTGTCATAATGGAGCAGGGTGCCGATGTAAACGATGTCGGTGTAATCGTCGCCGGACTTGCTCACCGCCTTGTCAAACCAGTTCTTCAGCTTGCTGCGCTGCTCCGGCGTCCGTACATTCTCATCGTTCTCCACATCGTCCAGGATAATCAGGTCAGGCCGCCAGTTCCGGTGCTTCCGGCCACGGATCTTCTTGCCGCTGCCGATGGCCTCGATCTTGATATTGGTTTTGGTCACCAGCACATTGCTGCGCCACACGCTGCCTGCCAGCGGCCCGAAGTCCTCCAGGATCGCCGTGTTCTCCTCAAACTCCACCCGGATGTTGTCCAGGAAACCCTCGGCCTGCTCGGAGCTGTCCGAGATGATGATGGGATAATGCTTGTATCCATACAGGGTGGAGTGCATCGTCCCCTTGAAGGTCAGGTTTGTGGACTTGGCGTGGCCACGGGGGGCCGCCACCGCCCGGCGTACTCCTGGCAGGCGGCTGATCGCCTTGGTGTCTGCCGGGGTCAGAGGGTAGCGCCCCTTCAGTACGCCCTGCTGCCAGATCGCATCCAGCTCCCGGTGGAACTCCGGGGACGGGCGGCTGAAGTAGTGGGGGAAGTAAGCCCGCCCGAAGAACTCCATGTCAATGGCCCCCAGCTTCCGGCGCAGGCCGTCCTCCCCGGTCAGCGGAAGCCCTGCCTCGAACTCCCGCCGCAGCCGGACGCGCTCCGGGGTGTCATCTCTTTTTAAGAAATCCTTTAAGAGCGTACAAAGGCCCTTTAAGTCGGTGCTGTCCTCGTTGTATATTTTGCTCTCAGCCTCGGCCAGCGCGCCGACCAGGGCGTTGATGCTCCGCATTTTCCGCTGTTTCAAAATGGCCTTTCCTCCTCCTGTGTTCAATCGTGGGCCGTAGCCGCCCCACAGCGGGCTTTTAGGCGGGCGTGGGGAAATTACCCCCGCCTGCCCGGTGCGGCGAATTTAAAGGGGTCTGTGCGCCGCTTAAACGGCACCACGGGCAGGAACATAAAACCAGGGCTGAAAAACAGGGGGGAAGGGTGTGCTTCGCCACCCAGCCTGTCATTCAGCCCGGTTATTTCACCCGTATTTCCACCGGCCTCCCCAGGCGGGACGAATCAACCGCCTGCTTTGTCCGGCTTCCTGTAAACGCCGTTTAAGAACTCCCAGCCTCCTCGCTCCCGTCCCCCTCCACGGAGAGGGTGAGCGTTTTCGGCTCCCCGCACAAGCTGATCTCCACCTTGGCGCGGCGGGTGCGCTTGTCATAGTCGATGCTGCTGATCGGGAAGTTACGCAGCACACCCTCCACGATCCGCACACCGCCTCCCGGCAGCTCCTCCACCTTGGAGGGCTTCAGCAGCTCCCCGCCGTTGTCCAGCAGCCGCAGCCACTCCACCTCCAGGTGGGTCAGGTAGGAGGGGGAAAGCCCGTTGGGGCCGAGGAAGCGCAGCACATGTGGGATCGCCTTCACCCGGTAGTAGTTCTCGGCGCTGTACTCCAGCGCCAGGAATACATAGCCGGGCAGCAGCGTGTAAACCTTCGTTGTCCAGCCCCCGCCGCTGCGGATCAGCCGTTCCTCACGGGGCACCGCCGCCCGGACGCCCAGGCCCTCCAGCGCCTCTCGCACCGCCGTCTCCTGCCCGGTCGATACCTGCAAGACATACCACCTTATCATGTACTCACCTCGCTTCCAGACCATCCTGCTTCTTGCTGTTCAGGAACTCATTGACCTGCCGGTAAAGGTCAGGCCGCTCTTTGGCCATCGCCTCCCACACCAGGGACTTGACGGCATCCAGGCCCGCCTCGGTGGTGTCCTGGTTTTGGATCTCCACGCGCTTCTTGTATGCCGCCGCGCGCACCAGCGCGTTGGCCTCGCGCAGCATCTTGTCCACGCTCACGCCCTGCCAGTCCTCCTCCGAGGTGTTAGCCAGGGCCGTGAGCAGGTTTTGGCTCGTCAGCCGGATGATGGCCTCCGTGGTGTCCAGGTCGGGGTATTTGTCCAGCTCATCCATCATGCGCCGGAAGTTCTCCTGGGCCATGTTCAGCATCTGCACTTCGGCCTGGTATGCCCTGGCGTAGCGGCAGACGCTGGCGACGGAGATGCCCACCCCATTGTCGCCCAGGAAGTCCACGATCTCGGAATAGGTGCTGCCGGACAGGAGCATCTGCTCCACTGTCTCCCGCAGAGCGGGGTCGAGAGCGTCTATTTTGCTGTGCTTTCGGTTGCCCGCTTTCTTGCCCATCCCTTACACCTCAATCATATCGTCCTCGATGCCCCCGGCCAGAAGCCGGATGCCCTTGCCGGTCAGCTTGGCCTCCAGCGCCGTGTAGTCCGTGTCGGCCAGGGCTGCCGGTTCTTTGTTGGAGATGCGCCGCAGGTGGATGTAGCCCTCTTCGGCCAGGAAGTTTACACTGTCCAGAAACTCATCCTCGGCGATGCCGTCATCCTCCAGGACGCTCTGCACGCCTGTCAGCTTGTTGTACTTCAGCCGGAGGATGTTCACGGTGCGCAGCACCTTGCCGTTGTTATGAACAAAGCTGCCCGCCCGCAGGGCGCGCTTTTCAAGATTACTCACTCTTCTTATCCCCTTTCATTTCCAGCAATATATCCATGATCCGGTCGAGCTTCCGGTCTGTCTTGGCCTGCTCCCGGAAGAAGTCCTCCTTGGTGATGTAGTCCGCTTTGATCTGCTTAATATCACTCCGGCACTCGTCCAGATCCTTCCGGTGCTCGGCGCGGGGGGTGTAATCAGCCCGGATCTGCTTGATGTCTGCCTGAAGGGTTTGAACCGCCCTCTCATAGTCAGACTTCTTCACGCTGTTCTCGCTGATCTCCTTCATCGCCTCGTCCAGCTTGTCGATGCGCCCAAATAGGGAACGCTTCAGCAGATAGACCAGCCCGGTGGTTACAAAGCCAAGCAGCAGCACGGCCAGCCACCAGGTTCCAGCGTCAAATGTCATAACAAAAACCTCCGCGCAAAAAAATAGAAGGTACATCGGATTTACACCGATTGTACCTTCTATTTGCGAAGCGGGAAAATAAAGCCCTTTATGAAATTGCTTAAAACAGGGATTGTTGCCCATCCATAGGTCGGGCGCGCACCTCCCGCATCTTATCTGATACAATACTCCTGATCCGCACTTCTGTCAATCCGTACCTTCCGGCCAGCTCCTTGAAGTTGTATCCGTCAAACTCCGCACGGATCTGCTCGTCGCGGGCCATCCGCTCCCAGGCGTCTGCCTTGGGGATGTAGATGGACAGCCCCCCAAACACATTCACCAGACGCTTATAGTTGTCCAGGCCAATCAGTTCGGCCACCTGCTGCTGTTCCTCATCCAGGTCGGACATTTGCACCCGATCCAGTGCGCTCATCCGCGACCACCACCTCGCTTTGCGTTGTTCACATACCCCTTCAACACCTCAATCAGCTTGTTGCAGGCCCGGAAGTCCAGCCAGATAAAGGGCTGCTGCGGGGTGGAGTCTACCTTCAGCTCCTTGCGGATGATGCCGCACAGCCGCTCACCCAGGGAGGCCGCACTCGGCTCCTTATCCTCCTTGGCCAGCTGATACATGAGCGCCCACACCTTGCGCTGCTGGCCGTCTGTGGCCCCGCCTGGGCGCTCCGGGTGGGTCTTGGGCTTGTGCCTGGGCAGCGGGGCCGCTCCCTGCCGCTTCTGCAGGTCGGTGATCACCGCCTGGGCCTCCGCATAGGTCAGGGACTTCACCGAGTCCTTCCCGGTCAGGGCGGACACCAGCGCGTGTAGGTCATCGTCCTCGTTCCCGCGCTCCACAATGCCCAGGGCATTCCCGATGGAATAGATCTTCCTGATCTGCTGGGCGTTGATGGCTGCCATGCCCGCCCCTCCTTTCTCTTACACTTCCGGCTGCTCGGCCTCCACGCCGACCTTCATGCCTTCCTCCACGATCACGGCGGCGCGGATGATGTCAATGGCCTCCTGGGTGGTGCCCTCCCAGCCTGCGGCCTCCAGAACCTGCGCCAGCCATTCCCAGTTGATGACCTCGGCGGCCAGAAACGCCCAGTCGCTGGCCTCCTGCTCCGGCAGCCCCGCCACCTTCTCCAGCAGCGCCTTGTCCTTCTCATAGCGCCCCTTCAGCTTCTTCCGCAGGGTTGCCTGGATCTTGGCGTCGCCGGTGATGGCCCGGATGGTCTCCTCCAGGCTGCCCATTGTGAAGTTGCCCTGGCAGATCATGGCCAGCAGCCGCTTGCAGGGTTCCGTCATCTTGTCCACGGTTTCGGACTTCACGAAGTCTCCAGCCACCTCGCCCAGCACCTTCTTCACCATGGTCAGGGAGATGGGCTTCACTGTGGCCGTGTTCGTCACCGTCACCCGGCTGTTCTGGCTCCCCCAATAGCTGATGGACAGCAGCTTGGTGTCCTTCAGCGCGCCGGTGGCCATGGTTTCAAACTGGCCCTTCAGCCAGTCCATCCGCTGCTTGATGCGGTCAGCCTCCAGCGCCAGGGCCGCGTACTCGTCCACATAGCGCCGTACCTGCTCGGCCCGCTCTTCCTTCTTAGCTTTCAGCTCCAGCAGCGTGTCAGCCAAGTTTCTCGACCTCCTCCCGGATGCCCAGGAAGCACTCCCGGCAGATCTGGAAGCCCTTAAAGGTCACCACCTCATAGGTGCCCTGGCAGATATTGCAGGTGGGGCGGTGCTTCTGGATCACCAGCCCGCCGTCCCCCGTGGGGGTCAGATCCACGGCGGTGCCGCCGTCCAGCCCCAGCTCGTGCCGAAGGTGCTGCGGGATGGTCAGAGTGCCCTTTTTCCCCATGCGCTTCGATGCGTTTCGCATTGGCTTAACCTCCTTCTGTTCTTGTGATGCCTCACTCTGCATTTTCACGGGCTTGTGACCGTTCCCCCATGGGGGAGCTGCATTAGGGCCGGGGGCCGAAGCCCCCTGCTCATACCTTGACCAGTTCGATGCTCTGGTTGTTGGCGCAGAAGTGTTTCTTCAGCGCCCGGAAGGATGACCACTGCGGGGTGAAGCAGGAATATTGCATGGGGTACTTCTCGCGCAGCTCCTTCTGCCTCCGCTTCGGCAGCCGTTCAAACTCGGCTTTCTGTTTGCCGGAGAGGATGTTGTGCCGCTGCTCCTGCAGGAAGCGACGGCGCACCTCGCAGTCCTCGGCCATCCACTGGCCCCGGAACTCACCGCCAATGTAGACCATGATCTTGTTTTGATACACGCTCACCCGCTCCAAAATCAGGGTGATGTCGTATCCGTCCACCTTCAGCTCCACCGGGTGGAAGAAGTGGGCCAGGGCCTCCTCCGCCTGCTTCCATTCCTCTTTCGTCATCGTGGATCACCTCCCATTCAGCTGTGCGTAGCCTCAAAGTTGTCAATGGCCCACCTGTTCCCGGTTGCGTAGACCGCCTGCCGGGTGCGCTCGGCGGGGCCAGCGCCGCGCTGCGGAGGTCTGTCTATCCGCAGCTGCTCCGGCAGCTTCTCCACAACGGACACCACCTTGGCATCGCCGAACTTCTCCAGATAGGTGGCGATGTCCTCCTTGATGCCGATGGCCTGGCCGGACGGCGCGTTCACCTGGATCGTGATGGTCAGCATATACACTTCCTCCTTTTGCGGGCCAGATCCTCCAGCCCGCACCGTGACGGGTGGTTTTGGCAGGCGTTGGCGCACCGCCTATCGCAGTCAGCACAGCAGCGGCTTGCCTGCACCTTGTCGCAGTAGAAGATCGTGCAGAATCGGCCCGTGTAGGCCCGCTTGCGCTTCATGGAGTTATTCATCACCACACCCTCCCGTCACGCTGCAGCGCGGGCAGCTCTGCGGGATCTCCACCGTGGCCTCGGCTCCGGGAGCGATGGTGCCTTGGTAAATAAACTGGCCGCACTCCGAGCAGCGGATAGCAAAACTGGGAAAATCGCCGCTCTTGCTGCCGCCGTCCATGCCGATGAGATAGCTGGCCGGGGTCAGCCGGAGGGGGAGCGGGGTTTCGT
>ERZ1090865.521-NODE-521-length-22157-cov-43.484526_pt1 | contig 22157 bp, 35 predicted proteins | sample MGYA00478478_ERZ1090865 | MGnify/ENA primary metagenome ERZ1090865 (study PRJEB33644, sample SAMEA5815715) | chicken gut metagenome | biome: Chicken; feature: Gastrointestinal Tract; material: Caecum | place: Ireland | collected 2019-01-01 | study: A study of the... | reverse complement strand
CCTCGCCATGATGACGACTCCTCCCGCTCAAGGAGTCCAACATTCCGTCACCACCTCGAAACATAACCGACCTGCCCGTCATCGAATGGGCCCGGGCTACCTGCCCATCGACATCGACAGCGCCAGGCTCCTGTCCCCGAATCATCGCGGACAGCCACGGTAAGGAGGGGAATCATCCTCCGCCCCAAACCCGGGGCCGGCCGGTGGGGCGACGTGTTCGGCGACCGCGGTCATGGCCGCCGCCGTCATCGACCGCATCGACCCCGCCACGGCCGCATCATCAGGTTCCACGGCGAATCCTACCGAAGCACACGCTCACTTATGAAATAACGCGACAACCAAGAACAAAGGAAACCAATCGCCAACACCGTCCAGACTGAACACCGACGGCGGTCCACACCAATTTGACTAGAGACACCGACGGTCTGCCGTGGTCGACCGGTCAGAGCGAGGATATATGTGTCGGAGCGGGTGCCCGTTCCCGAGTGAATCCTGGGATGCTCCATCATCGTCGTCTTCCATCCATGTGTCTGTCGCTCCCGAGACTTCCGGCGCAGACAGGACGTCGGCGCGGGCACGCCACCATGTTCTTGTTAGGAGCTGGTGGAGCGGCCGCGATCCTATGAGGTCATGTCTCCATGGCCTTCGGGCTGGCGGACCGGGACAGGACAGGACAAATCAAAACAAGGACAGGACTGTGGAAAGGGTCTGTCGGCCAAATCATGGGTCACCACCCCGGCTGCCACTTTCCCACTGTCACCGGTCATCCAACCGGCATAACCATCATCAACGCAAGTTATGTGTCCACACACTCACCATTGTTCAAAGACAATTTAGACAAAGGCTGGAAATAATAAATGTGATATCGTAATCATTAGCAGTTTCATTGTTTTTCATTTGAAAGTACCAAAATGATAGGTGGCATTCCCAATGGACTAACCCAATGCATATCTTGAGTATTGCTAACTTGAAAGGAGATATGATGGAAAAACAAAACATAGACTCGACGCAGACGACTGAAACTAAGCAAGTATTTCTAGCTAATGCTATCTCGGACATTTCCTCCTATATTAAATTCTCCGATACAAAGATTTCGATAATTTTGGCTACAATGATGGCTCTTGTCGCTGCTGTCGCATCTTGCTGCGAACCACTTTTGAAAGTAGTAAGCAATATTAATCCATGTAGTTGGACTGCAGTTACAATTACTATTTTAGGTATATTATTTCTTATAAGTTTTGTCTCAGTATTCATTTTTGGCATATTAACAATTCGGGGGCATTCTTCAAATATTAAATATCAATCAAAATGGTTTATATCTCAAACAATCCAAGAATATCCCTTTGATGCATATAAAAAAGATATTCTAGAAATGACGGATAAGCAAGTAATCGAAAACATGGCTGCAGAACTTTACAAATTAAATGACATTAATCAGCAGAAATTAAAATCCAGCAGATTAGTAATATGCTTTTTTGCACTATCACTAATAACGGCAACCATTATTTGTGTATTAATTGCGGCATCCACGTTATAAGAAGGCCCTTATGAGTATTGACATCGAGTCCATTTATCAAAAAACATACGCCCATTATTTGCAGGCTAAAAAGAACATTACAAGGACAGCAAATCTTAAACATCAAGCAGACGCCATCTCTGATGCAATCCCAGGATTTGAAGCAGACAAACTTGAATTTGGTTCATATGATAGAGAAAATTATGCCGTTTTATTTGTAGATATGCGTCAATCCACTCAGCGAGCGCAGAAAGTAGGTGCAGAAAAAACATTTTTAACCATGCATGTATATATAACAGCACTTTTAGATGCAGTGAAATATTATCACGGTAATGTAATTGACATTATGGGTGATGGGCTAATGGTATTTTGGGGTGGCAAAACAGCACGAGAGAAGTTCAAAATGTTCAAGCAATTTGCAATTCAAAATGCTGGCATGTGTGGGCGTGACATGTTAGCAGTTAAGGAGTCTGTAATTAATAAAATTATCGAAGAAGAGGGTCTTGGCCCCAAAGTCAATATCGGTATAGGCGTCACATTTGATAGCGTTATTGTTACAAAGATTGGCATTGCAAACTCATACGACGTTAAAGCATTTGGGGATTGTATAAATATCGCTTCTCATTATGCTGACGAAACGAACAATAAAGTAAAAGTATCAAAAAAGGTTAAAAATGAATGGCCTTCAAGTAAAAAAGGGCGTATTAGATTTATTCCCACTGGAGATGGAGCATATTATCTTGATTAAACACCTTCTCGTCGCCTGACTGCGGGTTACGGCCTATTGGAATTAAATGTGTTGCTTTAAGGTCGACTAATCAGCGGTGTTGGGTATCTGGCGCGTGTATGGCATTCATTTTAGTCGATGCCGGCGCCGTATCCGGGTTCGTCTCCTGTGTCGTCGGTTTCGTTCATGTCCTCGACTGGCACGCCGCATGTGCTCCTCGGGCAGCCCATGGTGCATGAGCAGCACGCGTTTGACTAGGTTGTCGGCGTCGTCTTCCAACCGGTTGTCTGTGAACAATGGTGAGCGTGCCAGGTGATCGCGGAAAGGTTGACCGGTTGATCAGTCCGGATTGATCCGTTTCGTCGTCTTCTTTGGCAGATAGCGCCCGAATGGTTGCGCATTTTGGTTGAGCCGTGAGAGAGAGCATGGTCCGTCGTCTGGGTACGATTCCGGTCGCCAAACAATCAATCGCAGTTGGAAAAGAGGCGACGGAACCATGCCGAATCAGATTGTACAGGTCGACGAGAACATGCTCGAGACGAGACTCGACCGGTTGGTGTCGGAGAAGGTCGAGCAATTGCTGAACGCGATGCTGGACGCGGAGGCCGACGAGATCGCCGGGGCCGGGAAATACGACCGGACCGGCGGGAGGAAAGCCTACCGTGCGGGCCATTACGAGCGTCGTCTGACCGTGAAGGCCGGCACGATGACCCTGAAAGTGCCGAAGCTGAAGGGCGCGCTGTTCGAGTCGGCGGTGATCGACCGGTACCGGCGTCGGGAGGAGAGCGTCGAGGAGGCGCTGGTCGACATGTACCTGGCCGGGGTCTCGACCCGCCAGGTGTCTTTCGTCAAGTCGATGTGAACGTGTTCGGCAGTTAATCTGAACACTGCGGGGTGGTGACGAAGTGTTGGACTCCTTGAGCGGGAGGAGTCGTCATCGTGGCGAGGTATTCGAGGGGGCAGCGCAGGCGTGCGGTGGGGTTGTGCGAGCGGTACGGGCATAGTGCGGCGGATGTGATCCGGGAGTTGGGCTGTCCCGGCAAGGGGGCGTTGCTCATATGGTATCGCGACTGGCTGGAGGAGCGGCGTACGGGGGTTCCCTCGAGGCGTGGCGAGCGTTATGCGAGGTACACGGACGAGCAGAGGCGCGCTGCGGTGGATCACTGCCCGGCGCATGGCAGGCGGTCGGGCGGGACGATGCGCCGGATGGGGTATCCCAGCCGTGAGGTGTTGGCGGCGTGGACCGGTCGGGCTGGCGCCCGGGGAGCGCGTGACCGGACGCGGGCCGGTGGCGGACGGGGTCAGGCGTATGGCGGTGGCGCGCCTGGCCGCGGGCGGCGTCACGTCGCGGCAGGTCGCGGCCGAGGTGGGCGTGGAGGCGTCGGTCGTGAGAAACCGGGTAGCGTCAACTGCTGCGAGAGCCGGTACCGGAGGACGATCCAGTGACACCAGACAAGCCGGGGAAGAGGAATGATGGCGCGGCGGATCCCGACGCGTCGGATCTGGACGGGCTGATTGCCGAGCGCGACCGTGTGCGCGCCGAGCTGGAGCGGATCCGCCGGGAGAAACGGGAGGCGGAGATCGAGCTGGCGATCCTCAAGGGGGCGTTGGAATTGGTGGGAAAAGAGCGGGGCGCAGACCCGGACAACCTGACCAATAGGGAGAAGACGATCCTCGTCAAGGCCGTCAGTGCCGGACATGGCATCCCCGCGGGGCGTCTGCTCGCCCGGGTCGGTCTGGCGCGCAGCACCTACTACCATCAGTTGAACGCGATGAACAGGCCGGACAGGGACGAGGGGCTGCTCGCCCTGGTGCGCGACGTGTCCGGGGAACAGCCTGCGCCGCTACGGCTACCGGCGGGTGTGGCTCGAACTGAGAAACGCCGGGATCGTCGTGTCCGCCAAAAGGGTCATGCGGCTGATGACGCGGCACGGGCTGGTCCCCTTGCTCAAGCGGGCCCGGCGCTACAGCTCGTACAAGGGCGAGCTGACCAAGGCGCCGGACAACCTCGTCAATCGCGTTTTCCATGCCGAGGAACCGAACCGGCTGTGGGTCACGGACCTGACGGAGTTCTCCATCCCCGCGGGCAAGGTCTACCTCAGCCCGGTGATCGACTGCTACGACGGGATGCCGGTGGCCTGGACGATCGGCACGAGCCCGAACGCCGAGCTGGCCAACCGGATGCTCCGCGACGCGTGCGCCACGCTCGGGGACGGGGAGCGTCCGGTCATCCACTCCGACCGCGGTTGCCACTACCGGTGGCCCGGGTGGATCAGCATCCGCAAAGAGAACAAGCTCACCCGGTCGACGGGCGCGAAGGGCTGCAGTCCGGACAACGCGGCCGCGGAAGGGTTCTTCGGGCATCTCAAGCAGGAGTTCTTCCACGGCCGGAGCTTCACGGGCGTCACCATCGAAGGGTTCGTCGAACAGTTGGACGGGTACATGCGCTGGTATCGGGACGAGCGGATCAAGCTCGCCTTCGGCACCAGCATCGCCAAACGAAGACGCGAGCTCGGACTCATGGCATAATCAAAGAACAAGGACACCGGAGTCCAACAAAACGTCACCACCCCCAAACCTCAACAAACAATTGAACAAAAACATCATCCCTTCCTCTCTCTGACGCAACCCGAAGTCCCCGGCATTCCCATCGTTGCCCCGATGGCTTGGGAGGTGTCCGAATGGATGGATTGGAGGGCGTCCTGGCGTTCGCGGCGCGGCCGGGCGCGGAGGAGCGTGCCGCGTTCGACCGGCTGGACTGGGTGGAGCAGGTGCGTTGGGTCGCGTCCCGCCCGTTGGACGGGGCGATGATGCGGCATGTGGCCGACCCCATGCTGACCCCGGATCCGGGGCCGCGCATGGCGCTGGCCGCCCGCCCGGACCTGCCGCGCGGCGTGCTCGAGCGACTCCTGCGCGACCCGAACCCGCAGGTCCGTCGGAACGCGGCCTCGCATGGGACGGGCGGCCACGGGGACGGCGCGCATGACCGGTAGGGCGGGGCGTGTGACGCTCACGGCGGAGGACCGGCGGATGTTCGGGACGGCCTGCCGGACGGCCGGGCCGCGCGAACTGCTGACGGTCGACGCCTTCGTGAACGATCATGCCGACCGGTTCTCGAGGGCCGATCTGCGGTTCATGCGCTCGAATATCGGGCGGCGTTGCGAACGGCTGCTGCGGAACGTCGCGGCGAACGGGTCGTGGGACGACTGACGGAAGGAAGGGACGATGACCGACTACCGGCTCTATTGGGAGCTGGGCTGGGACTCCCGCGCCCGGCTGCACGTCCACCGGCGTGGCGGGGGCGGGGGGCTTTGGAGCGAACTCGACCTGCTCCATGAGCCGCCCGTCCTGGACTACTGCGACGCCGGGGCGCTGTTCCGTGCGGCGGAACGGTTCGCGCTGGCGGACATCCGCGATCTCCGCGACCTGCTGGACGAGTGGGTGTACGACCCGGACGCGTACATGCCCGCGCCGGACGGGACGATGCCGTATGGCTCATGGCGGTGCGGGGACGTGTTGGTGTCGCTGCTCCGATGGCCCGGTTATCCGTCCGACACCATCTTGGATGACATGGATTGCGAATGCCGAAACCGGCATCCGGTGATGCGCTCCGATGTTCTCCGACTGCTCCGCGCCAATGGTTTGGAGGATGCGACGGTCGAGGACGTGTGCGACATGCTGCCCCTGCTCACCGATGACACCGCGTTGGCGACGGCCGTCCGTCGGTACATCGACGGGTTGAAGGAGATGGAGTGATGCGCTACGAGGATTGCTGCAACCATCCGGCGGATGTCAAACCCTTGCCGTGCCCGTGCTGCGGGCATGCCGCGACCTCGTGGAGTGAGGACGAGGGCTGGGACTGGCAGGGGAACAACATGTACCATGCGTTCGCTGGCTGCCCGGATTGCGGCGTCGGCTTCAACGAATACTGGACAGGTGACTCGCTTCGCACCGACGAGGACGACGACATGGAGGGTTGCGTCGAGCTGGAACGCCGAGCCATCAACAAATGGAACCGGCGGCACGAAGGCAAGCCCACGATGAGCGATGGCGTACTCTCCTGCCCGTTCTGCGGCGGCGGCAAGGCATACGGCATGCATGAGGACATGGGCGAAAACACGGGCGGAGGCAAGGACTGGCAAGCGTGCGCCGCCTGCCCCGACTGCGGCGCGGGAATCGACCTGTACGTGGAAGATTCCACCGACCCGGATGCGGGTGAAGCATTGGAACGGGAGGCCGTCAACCGGTGGAATCGGAGGACGAAGTGAGCGGCCGCACGCGCGCGACGGTCGCGTTCATCACCGTCACCATCCTCCTGTTCCTGTTCGACGCGATGCTGATCGCCGTCACTGCATTGGGTTGTTCCGGCGTTACTCATCCGGGCGACAGTTGGGCCGGTATCGCGTTCCTATGGATGGCCGCCATACCGCTCACCGTCATGTACGCCTACCGATACCCGTCCACCTACTAATCGGGGAGACTTTCATGAACAACATGCTGATAGACCGATTCGAAGCATCACTCCTCACCACGCTCGCCTTGCTGCCGATGGTCGAACTGGACTACGACGACAGCGGATTGCGGCATGTGGACATCCACATGGGCGACTGGTGCAAGGCCGTGCGCGTCAACGGCATTCCGGTTCTCTACTCGGACGGGAACGGCGGATTCACTCCAAGCCCGGCGGACAGCCTCGGTGCCTCATGCTCGGATACGAAAGCCGCGCTCGACGCATACGACCGGTACGAGAACAGCGGGAAGACGCCATCCGACCTGCACATGCTCATGGATTCCACGCTCGCAGCCGCAGACTCCCCGCCGACGTTCGACACGGACGATTTGGCCGCCCGTCAACTGCTGAACACGGCCGCCGCCTACGTGAACGGAGGCTACCTGAACTCATGGCACATCCGCTTGGACTTCTGGGACAAACCCACGAACGAAACCATAGAAACCACCCCGCGCAAGCGGGGATAACCCACCCAAGGAGACAAAATGAGCTACGAAGCCAAATCGTTCTGCACCATCACATGCGACCAGCCCGGATGCGACAGGCACCTGTCCGACGAATGGGATTACGGCGAAATCGGCTGGTATCCCAGCATGGGGCACGCGGACGAGGCCGCGCAGGACAACGGCTGGCAGGTCAAGGGCGACGGCATCCACGCCAAGCACTACTGTCCCGAACACCATTACGCCGAATGCTCCGACTGCGGTTGCCTGGAACTCGGAACCCGTGACACGTTCGAGCGTGAAGGATGGATCGACCCGGACGTGGAGGGCTCCGCGATCTGCCCCGACTGCGCGAAACGGGGTGAGGGGCGTTGACCGTCATCGTCGTGCCCGATCCGGGGCCGGTCGGCAATGATTGGGTGGAGATGAGGGCCGAACAGGTCCGCCTGTGCCGTCTGTTCAACGCTAGGTATGCGGACGGCATCGAATCACCACGCCGCCGGGCGCTCAAGGAGAAGATTGAACGGATCCTCCCCGAACTACGGAAAATCACGCTTGAAGCCAATGCCGTGTGCGAAGGGGAGAGGAAGCGGCTGGGCGAGGCGCAGGACAGGATGGCCGAGAAAGAAACCATCCCCGACATCGACGTGGATCTCATCGACACCGTGGACCCGCGCACCAAGGAAATCTGGGAATGCTGCGAATCCCTCTACTGGGACGCAGCACGCAAATGCCGGTACTGCGGCGAACCCGGAATCCCATCCTCATCCCTCGACGACGTGGAGGGCGTCATGACCGAACTCGCCGGACTGCTCAAGGAACCCGACACCGACGGGCATGGGCATGGGAACGAAAGGACCGACCAATGAGACGAAACCGAATCTACGAAGCGACCATCGACGACCGGACCATGCGAGTCGCCGCGGCCAACCAGCAGACGGCGCTCGACCTGCTCTCCAACGCATTCCCCGACGCGACCATCGGTCTCACGACGGTAAAGGACGGGAACGGCAAACCCGTGCTCACCACGGATGCGGGCATCCTCGACGACCTGCCGACACACGATGACGGGGACGCCGACGGGGCGTTGGAAGGGCTGGCCGGGACCGCGGCCGAATATGTGCGCCGGCATCGCAGCGAACGCCAGTCCACCCAGTTGACCAGCCGGCAGACGGTCACGCTGACCATCATCCAAAACCAGTGTGCGACAGGAACCGGGCGCGACCCATTGGACATCAACACGGCGCCCCAGCAGGTGATGGACGCGATCGAAACCACCGGGCGTGGTCATGAATTGTTCGACCGCATGCATGACAGGGCGGACGGAACCATCGTCTACGGATTGCGGCGCATGGGCGAGTAGAAGCGTTCACGGTTTCACGGCGGCGACCGTCCCGCACCTTGCAATCATGCGAATGTTGCGGAAGCCGGATAGGAAAGGAACACGACATGAGCGATAACGTCAACCATCCCGAACATTACGAGACGGGCCCGTTCGAATGCATCGAACTGTCCCACCACTACTCGTTCGCGGTCGGCAACGCCATCAAATACGTGTGGCGCCACCAAATGAAGAACGGGTTGGAGGACCTGGAGAAAGCCCGCTGGTATCTGCATTACGCTTCGGAGCACGGGGAGGAAGCGGGTCCGGTTGTCGGACTCACCAAGGCGGGCCGGTATGTCGGCGTGGAACGACTGGTGGATGGATGCCTGGACTGGCCTGGGTTCACCGAGTCCGGAGCGTTCTGGCTCGCGTTGAAACAGCATGACCTGGCTGGCATGCTCCGAGCCGTGGATGCGCTGATCCGCGTGGAAAAGGATCGGTGACCACGGTGGTGGAACAGTACATGTTCATGACCCGGCAGGTCCGGAACCGATGGCATTGAGAGGCCGCTCGACGTGACGGCGAATTCCTGATCACCATAGGCCACGGCTGCTGTTGGACGAAGATCGGGGCGAAAAGACAGGCCCGCCGATGCATCCGACGAGACATAGACGAAGGAGAACGCGCACGGCATTCGCAACCGAACTAACCCGTATCCGTCCACACCGGAAAACATTGGAGGAACCATGATCGACATCCCGGACATCACACTTACATACGCGGTTTCGATCGCATTATGCGTTCTTGGATTCGCCGGCATGGTGATCGTGCGCGTCGTCCCCATGGGTCAGGCCGGGAGATACGTCGACCCGTTCGGCGTGATCCTGATGTGCATGGGATTGCTTGTCGTACTCTACGGAGCATTCTGGCAGATTCCGCAGATCGAAAACCGGATCGAATACGCTTACGGTGTCCAGCAGGTGGAATGTCAATTCCGCGACCGGTGTGTTTTTCGTGCCCCGTCGTTTAGGGCGGGGGTTATTGGGGTTGGTTTTGGTTTTGGATGTATTGTTTGAGGGTTTCCGGTGGTGTGCCGTCGTTGGTTCCCGCGTAGTAGCTGCCTGACCAGAGTCGTTTCGCCTTCCAGTAGTGTTGGGCGAGTTCGGGGTAGTCGCGGCGCATGTAGCGGCTGCTGACTCCCTTGAGGCTGTTGACGAGATGGCTGAGTTGGACGGTCGGGGGGAATGATACGAGGAGGTGTACGTGGTCGGTTTCCCCGTTGAATTCTTCCAGTCGGCAGCCGAAGGATTCGCATACGTCTCGCATGATGGTTTCGAACCTGTCCAGGTGTTCGCCGGTGAATACGGGATGCCGGTATTTGGTGACGAAAACCAAATGCGCGTGAAGGTCGAAGACGCAGTGTCTTCCTTTGCGTATCTCATCATCAGATTCCATGAAACCAAGTATAATGATGATTGTTGGCGACCCGCCGAACATGAAGGAGGTGAACGGTGAGCCAGAGGATGAGGATCCTGTCCGTGAAGGTCGAGGGCACGCCGTTCATCGGCTACGACCGGTGGGGTAGGCCAATCTACACGTCCGACCCGGAGCAGGTCATGGAATGGCTGTGCAACGGGTGGCGCTACCGGTTCAACCGGGTGCGGTCGCGGCGTATGAAATACGCGGACCCCGACCACATGCTGCTCGAACCCATCGGCGATACTGTGGACAATCGGTCGAAAAGCGAAGCCAAAAACGACATCCCATGGCTCGCGGCCATGCCCGACCGTGTGATAGCGACCTGCGAACGCATGGAGAACACCGAATGGTGGGCTGCCGTCCAACGACGGAAAACCATCAAAAAGCAGGGCGGAAACCCCGGAAGCATGCCCCGGTGGAAACGCAAGAAACGGGACGTGACCTTCGACTGCTGGTATGACGGGGGCAACGGCGCGGTCTACCGGAAGGTGAACCGGAAGCATGGTCTCGTCACCATCGGCGGGATAATCCCCGCGAAATACCGGAACCCCGGCATCCCCGCACGATACAGGATCATCATCCGCGTGCGCGTCAGCCAACCCATCCGCGAATACACCAGCATTCACGTCAACTGGACGCGCAGGGAAATCGTGTTCGTCAACCCGCCTCAGCCCATCCGACATGAACCCACCGGCTGCATGGTCGGTTTGGACGGCGGCGCGGTGCATGAGCTGACCGACAGCAACGGCGTGTTCCACGACCTGCCGTTGGATGAACTGAAGAGCATCGACCGGAAGGTGCGCTCCCTCCAGAAGGCTCAGGTGCGTTGCCGTAAGGCCGCCGGGCATCCGAACGCGAAGGACTATCTGGAGCATGGGGCGAGCAACCGTTACCGGCGTCTCGACGAGCAGATCGGACGGCTCCAAGCTCACGCCGCGCGCATTGTCGAGGACGCGCAGCACAAGATGACCACCCGGCTGGTAGAGGACAACGACATCATCGTCGTCGAAGACCTGCAAGTGCAAAACATGACACGCAAACCCAAAGCGAAACCCGACCCGCTGAAACCCGGACACTACCTGCCCAACGGACGCGCGGCGAAACGGGGACTCAACCGGGTCCTGCAACGCGCCGCATTGGGCCGCGTCTACCGGATGCTCGAATACAAGGCGAACCTCGCGGGCGTCACACTCATACACGTCAACCCGGCGTACACGTCGCAGACATGCAGCCGCTGCGGATACGTCGCAAAGGAAAACCGCGAAAACCAAGCGGACTTCCACTGCGGCAATGCGGCCTCACCATGAACGCCGACGTGAACGCGGCAATCAACATACTTTCCAAAGGACTACGGGAAGAGGAACCGTGTCCGTTGGACTGGGGGATGGGACACATCCCCGGTGGAGGGGCGTCAGACGTTCATACGGCGATGAGCCGCATGAACGCAGCCACCAACGAAGCCAAAACCACCATGCAAAAGGAAACACCCCAGCATGGAATCCCCACCCTTTAGGACGGGGAGGATGCCAAAACACCTATCAGGAGATGTCTTGCACATGGGTCGAGGATGACAGCCTATTCTCCGGCACGTTCAAGCTCCACGGCGGTCGGGGACAGCTTTTCAAACAAAACGTCTTGTCCCCAATGATCTTGAGTAGCGAAAACGGGAACGCCAATGATTGACATCAGCGTGTGTTCAGCACCCGACTGGCGTGGAACGCGATACGACGGCGGGCTTGCTGGATTCGGATCAGAAGCCGCTGCCGATAATCAACGAATAGAAAGAGTAGGAATCAAATGACGGATCTACTGCTGTGGACAGACATCGAAACCACCGGCCTGAACGAAGTGGAGGATACGCTGCTGGAGGTCGGCATGCGCGTCACCGACTGGACGGGCAGCAACGTGGCCGAACCGTTCAACCAAGTGATACTCCCATCCTTCTGGCCGGATTTACGCAAGGAGTGGACCGGCTACGCGTGGAACCTGCACAACAAAAACGGTTTGATAGAACAAATCGACGACCTATACAAACTGGAACAAACCAACAAGGACATGCCCGACTGGGGACACCGCACACTGGAAGTCTGGCGGCTCGCACGCGAATACATCAACGTCGCCACCGACATGGCCGGAGACGGGAACCTCATGCTCGCCGGCAGCAGCGTCCACTTCGACAAAAGATGGCTCAGCCGAAAATTCAGCCCCACACTGTTCGACCGCATGCACCATCGAATCATGGACGTGAGCAGCATCCGCGAACTCGCCCGCCATATGAACCCGGAACTGTACTCCAACGAACCCAAGAAAACCACCGACCATCGCGCCCAACACTGCTTGGACGATTCGATACGAATGTTCGACTACTATCGGAAAGCCGTAATGGGAGTAAGGAGCAACCATGACGACGACGAATAATCCCGACCTCGACCCGACCGACCCCTACGGTGTCCGCTGTATGCTCGCCACCGGCTTCGCCTTCTATTGGGAGCATCGGCTGACCGGCGACAACACGAAACGCCTATCCGCCGCCGGCTGCGTCGAAAACGCGCTCCACCGATGGTTCATGCCGGCCGAATGGGACAATCGCATCAGCATGGAGCGCGTGAACGCGAACCTCGACGCCATCATGGATGCGACGCCCGCCGCATTGGACGTGTTCGACCACGACCGGAAACCCGACTTGGCGTGGGAGGACATCACCGTCATGTGCCAGCCCGACTGCCCCGACCGTCACCCGGTGGAACATGAGCCGCAACCCGAATGGGTCAACCGGATGAAACCGCATCTCGGACGGGCCATGCGCCACTGGTGGCTCATGCGACTCCATGAACGCAACCAACGGTACGACCCCCGCTTCGACCGTGACAACATCATCCTCGAACTCAACGCCGCAGCCCAAGCCGCCGGACGCCACATGAACCCGAACCCGCCGGACGAGACGATTGAAGCCATCATCCGGGATATTCCACGGTTCGTCGACCCCAAATCCACCACGGTCACATGGGACAGACTGCTCACCGACATGGGCACGAACGACACGGACAAGGCGGCTTAGTCGCGCAGCAGTTCCGTCAGCAAATCGACCGCGTAATCAACATCCGATTGGGGGAACATGTCAAGCCGCCCGTCGTCGCCAATAAACGATTCCCTCAGCGCGCGCAGTCGTCTCCGGTCGTTCCTGCTGTGCAAGCGTAGTCGTTGGTTTTCCGGATCGTTCATGACGAGGCATAGGATCATCGCATCCTGCAAATGCCGTGACCTCTTATCACCGCTGTCCGCCATCCATGCCGCCGCTTTGAGAATCAGCGCACCCAACTGGTCGGGTATGCGGATGACGCACCGTGTGTCCCCATCCTCAAGCGCCAAGCTCATGCACCGGTCAAGCGCCTGTGCACCGCCGGGCGTGGTGAAGATGTTCTCGCCATGTACCACAGTCAACTGTTTTCTCGCTGTCCAACGCGGCAGATGATCGGGCGACATAATGTCCACCACATCCCCGTCATCGTTGGTCATGCGACTCGAATAACCGGTGAGCGTGCCCGTCCTCAGACTATACCCGTGACGTTCCAATGCCCGGACGATATGCGTGGCGCTCAGATTGTCCGCAAGAACGTCCGCCATGAAGTCCGCGTCGGATGTCGGACGGAAGTCCTTGCCTGCCAGCATTGCGTGCGCCTGCACCATCAGGCCGCCGACCAGCATCCACGAGTCGGGTTTGATCTCGCCGGCGAGGGTGTAGACCGCATTCCACGGCGCTGTTCGATGGTCGGTACGGATGGTTGGCGTCGTCATGCTCGTTCTCTCCATTCGTTCAGCAGGTATTCGAGTTGTTCCGCTCCGGTCGCATACTCCCTCGGTTCGGATGACTCCATCAAATCGACGGCGCACACCGCAACCGGGATGCCACCGTGTTCCCGCAGCAGGTCGAACATCCTATCGGAGATGACGTGCATGGTCACGTTCGACGAGTCCGCTTCTCGTACCATCCTGTCCGCCATGAGTTTCCTCAATGTGGTTTCGGCTGTGTAGCATTCCAGCATGCCCGCTTTCTGCGGCAGTCCGAACCTGCGTCCCACGGTTTCGTCCGTCACGCCCCCATCCATGGAACATTCGCGTATCCGCCGCATGTTCGACGGGAAGGTTCGGAGCCGGACGGTCGTCGCCCTGCTGCGCGTCTTCCACGCGATTTCACCCGGAGAGGCCGTTTTCAGGCAGACGTGGACGCGGTGCCGCTGCTGTTTATCCAACCATTCCGCGTTCTTCCGGCTGAGGATGAGCAGTAGGCCCATCGCGGATTCCGGCGAAAGGGGCCGTCCTTTGGCATGCCGCTGCTGCGAGTAGCGGATGACGGATTCAGCCGTCACGTAAACGTTTCGCCCGTTGCTGCGCGACGCCGGTTCGAGTGTGTTCGCATGGAGAAGCCGCGAAACGGTGGACTGGTTGACTCCGAGTCTTTTCGCGGCTTCCTGTTGGGTGAGAAGCGTTTTTCCGGTGCGTAGGGGCATGGATTCAATGGTATCATAATTCGCATAATTTTATGCATATTACGATACGCGCGGCGCGGGAGTGGACCACGGACGCCAGTCACTTGAACAGGTCGAAGATGCTGAACGTCGTCCGCTTGTACGCCTCGTTGTACAGCTTCCGCTGCGGATGCAGCCAGCCCATGTCTTTCTTCCCGTAACCAGGGATCAACGCCTTCTTGACCGCGCGGGTCATCCTGCCCTTCGTCCGAGCGGACAGTGACTTCTTCCAGCTTGGTTTGCGCATGCCGAACTTCACAATGAGTCTCCTTGCTTTCGCTGGTTTCTATTATCAGCGTTTTGAATCCCTTAACCGGCGCAGGTAGTGCCGGTAGCAGCGGCGCAGCCGCTCGTGCGTCCACCACCACTCCCGACGCGAAGCCCTCGGGTTCGAGGGATCGTCCCCGGCGTAGGTGCGTTCCGCGATGAGATCCCGCCATCGGACGTGCCAGGCGTCGAGCACCTCGCCCCACCGGACGGCGTCCTCCGCGTCATGGACGCGGGCGGGCCGGTCCGACAGCCTCTTGAGCTCGCACCCGGCCTCCAGCTTGGGCTTAGAGGTCAGGTCCACGCGCGTGTCGCGCCGCACGCGCTACCGGGCAGCGCTGGATCCGCGTTCCCAGCCACGCCTGCCGGCACGCCGCACGCACGCCGCGCAGCCCGTCCGTTACCGGCACGTCAGGCACGGGGATACGCGAGAACAGGGTTATGTAGGCGGCCCTGCTCTCATGCGCGCACCACTGCCAGACGAGCACCTCCCCGCCGTCCCCGTCGATCGCGACGATCAGGCACCAGCCGTGCACCATGTACGTGCCGTCCGCCATCACCGTGTGGTGCTTCGCCGTCACGGGCGACGCCGCGGGGCGTTGTCGAGCACCAGCACCGGCGGAACGGCGCCGACGTGCTCAAAGATCCCGAGCAGCCCCACGGCGCACGCACTCCGCGTTCTCCCCGGGCAGGGCCACGGTATAACGCATGATCCGGATACGGGAACGAGACGACCAGACAATGCACATCCGTCCGGCTCCCCGCCACCACGGCCTACGCCAGCCCGAAACCCCGCCCGCATCACGCCCGGCGACCACTCCAGCTCCAGATACCCGTCACCCGGCAGTCGGCGCCCCCGCCTCCAGCGTTTCACGTACCGCTGCACGATCGGGTACGAGCCGTCGAACCCCCGCGCCAGCCGTACACGCGCCTGGCCGTATGACGCCGCTATACGGGGCATGAACCGGTCCGCCACCCGGCCACTGGTCGACCAACCGTTTGAACGGATCCAGCTTCGAGACCGGCGCCGGACGCGACGGGGGTTCCGGGGAACAGTCCTCCAACCGCGCGTACTTGCGGACCGTCTGCCGTGACACCCCGACCTCCCTGGCGATCCGACGCCAGGAAACACCCCGAGCATCAAGAATCCCGGTACGTTGTCGTATGGGTGTCGACACCGTCATGTCCTTTCCTACACCGAGAGAAACCACACCCAACTCGGGAATCCAATCCGGACGGGACGGGGCCGACGCCTCCTCCATGCCAAGAAAATGAAACGGCTCAATCCGGACCGATCAACCGGTCAACTTCCACACGATCATACGGCACACTCACCATTGTTCACAGACATGTATCCGGCGAACGCGTCCATCGCCACGACCCGCACGTTCCTTCTGAACTCCTCGGAGCGGGAGGCGAGCCAGTCGGCGAACACCGTGCCGCTCCTGCCCTCGACCACGTCCAGGAGACGGGCGGGCCTCCCGTCCCGTCGGGGCGTCAGGTCCACGACCACGGGCCGCGTACCTGGAGTCCCGGGGCGTGTGCCGCCACACATGCCCGCTCTGCGCCGATCACGGCGACTCCGTCCAAGCGGCGTTCGTCGTCGATCAGACGCGCCATGCCTTTGGACAGGACAGCGTCGTTCGCACAGTCCCACGAGCAGCCCAGCGTCATGGCCACGCTCCTGACGCCCGTCGCGCCCGGCACCACCGAGGCGACCGACCACCACACGACCGCCTCGGTCAGCCGCCGCCCGTCCGCGGCCACACGCGACAGATCATCCTCCCACGCGCGCCCGCACCCCCGACACTCGCAGCGACGGCGGCGGGCCAGCAAATGAACCCCGGCCTTGCCCAGGGGCGTGTGGATGAACCGACACCAACGAGAGCTGCGCACCGGCGAGGGACCCCCGCAATCCAGGCAAGACCTCGCCGGCTCAATGGGCTCGCAACGGATCTCCCACACGCCGCCCCGGCCGCCACGCGGCACATGACGCTGTGCCACGCCCCTCAATCCCAGAGAATCCAACCCCAACAACGCATCCCCGTCGAACCTGTCAGACTCGCGTACAGGCCGTGAGGCATCTTCGGTTATCTTCTTCACAACCAACCATGATGCCCCACGGCTCCCCCATCACACACACGAAAACCGGAAGAGCCACTTTGGTTGAAGCCTGAGTGAGAGCATGGTACCGTCGCCTCTTTCCACTAGCGGTTTTGTGTTTGACGACTGAAATCGTACCCAGACGACGGGCCATGCCCTCCAATCAGGCCTCAACCAAAATGCGCAACAAACCGGGCGTTATCACGCGATGTTACCGGACGCGCGCTACCAGCAGCGCATGATTCACTTCATGCGCAACGTGCTGGACAGGGTCAGCCACAGGCACATGAATGAGCCGCGTCGGTGCTAGGGAAGGACAAAAGCATGGCTTCAAATGGATTCCAAAGGGCTGAAGGCGGCGGCCGCCTGCCTGCGCGAGGGACATAGGCGAGTCGACACATACCTGTCCGATGACTACCTCGCCAAGCATCGGCGGCGTGTCCGCACGAACAGCATAATCGGACGGCTCAACCGCGAGATCCGTCGTCGCATGTGCGCGGTCGGCAGCTTCCTCAGACGGTAGGAGTGCTCTCATGCTTGTCTGCACGTGCATCCGATACGCCGTCGCAACCAATGGAGCACGCGACGCTACCTGGACATGTCCCGGTTCGGCGACACCATGCAATCAGCCGACTGAAAACCAATTCCGACGACGAGCCGGACCACATTTGCACAAGGCGCCGGACGCCCGACCGACCGCCGCGATGTCCGCCCGATGCCAGATTGTTTTCGGAAACATCGCCCCGCCCGACCTCGGACAAAATCACAGTCTGCTTCCACATATGGCATCGCGTTACTCCCACTGCGGCAAGTCCTTGAGATACATCAGATTGGTGGCATACGCACGAGGTTAGTTTCTGCGAATATTGTCGTGCACTTGGCAATTTCCTGAGTACACCTCCACCAAGCCTGCAGCAGAAGCACGCATGTCTCATACCTCTCTCCGATCGGCAAATATCCGATTCCACCAAGTTGATGTCTAACAGACAAAATTTAAAACAACAAGCAGCTTCACGGATGCAAATCGAGTCGCGTGGGTGTTCTCTCACCAGCCAGCCTGACGGAAGAACACCCATAGCTACTATCAAGTTTAGAGACTCTGTAAATGCAGAGTACAGTTGATGAGTCCATAAAAAAGAACTAGCTTAACCTTGTCTGATTATCATTAAACCCCACAGTCAAGTTAACAAAAAACGAATGAGTATAAATTGATCATCATAAATTTGCTAATGTAAGGTTTGCAGAAAATCACTATTGCCATTAGTTCCAGCAGCTTCAGAACTTAATTGCAAAAGCTCGGAATCATTTAAAGTACACAAATAATCAACTACTGTTCTGGCAACTACAGCTTTAACCGCCATATTATGTGACTCAATATATTCATTGTTTTTTTCTTCAATATCTGAATCATAAATCGCTTTATTTTTCTGATAATAAGATACAAGCAAAGGCGGCACACGTCGAGCAGGCTTAAGTGACACATCTTTCAATTTCCATCTGAGTGATTTTCCATCAAAATCGTTTTTGTGATCAATCCATATCGAAGATGCATATTGATATAATTCGCGAAATGCGGATTGCACGAGCCGTTTTTGTCCTCGAGCCATAGCAAAATGATGAGGATTGTCTATAACATAATACCAAGTTAATTGTTTTAAGAATTCAATCCATAATTTATATTTTTGATTACTAAATATAATTTTATTTCGATTCTTATCAAAAATAATAGACTGAATAAAGCGTGTAATCAATGGGGAGCGAAAACCACTTAATACCTTCACGGCGTCAGCACTCCCATCATACGGGACTAATTCTTCAAATTGAGACAGTAATTCCAGTAAATTAATTACATCTGAATAATCTTGTTTTTTGGGAATACTGCAATCCGTAATAAAAAGACGAAGATTTAAACCGGCATCTGTATCTCCGCAATATTCCGCTAACTCTTGTTGTGCATCTCTAAACACCATAGCTGTTTTACGAAGAATCTCAGGTATAACATTTTTGTTCTCATCACTCAAGAAATAATCTAAAAGATTCATAAATTCTACTGAGCCGCTATCTGATATAGATTGCAAAGGAATTATACCAGCTCTGTAGAAATCTTCAATATCATGAACGGCATAAGCAATATCGTCAGCCATGTCCATCACTTGGGCCAATATATCCGGACACTGACTTGCCTCCCCCTGTCTGACCCAGTTGAACGCAAATCGATCCGAATCATATACATTCCACTTTATCAAACTTTTTCTATTGGAATCAGTCCCGCCAAAATCGCATTGTCCGCGAAGCCATGGATACTTCAGAACGGCACGCAATGACGCTCGGGTAAGATCCATACCTACAGATATTAAACCTTCTTGTACGAGATTTCCATCATCATCACTCTGACTAATGTTTGCATCATTACTACTTTTTTCTGCAAGGAGTACGAGCATATGAAAAGTTTGAGCATTACCTTCAAAAGAATCCTGCAGATAACAGTCCTTACAGAATTCTTTTTGCCTATTCAATCTACCTTTAGGGGTTTGATTATAATGCTTGGAACATACAAGTATTTCTTGTAGTGCCTCTTCACCATTATGGCCATATGGTGGATGTCCGATATCATGAGCCAAACCAGCAGCAGCAACAATATCTTCATCGATATCTTCGGGTGGCTCTATCTCCTTGTATCTTTCACATGTTAAAGCATTTTTTCTAATATTATTCAGATGCACTGCAATAGATTTTGCAATTTGCTCCACTCGCAATGAATGGGTCATACGATTATGGACTCGTGCCGTACCACCTGTAGCAACTTGGGTCACCCCTTCTAGGCGGCGAAATTCTTCACTATATAAAACACGATCACGATCTTTACGAAATTCACTACGCGCATCTTCGTTAATATTTGATGCTCTCTGAGAACGTCTTTCATATAATTTGCTATTCATCACTTCTACCAATCTTATTATTCCTTCGATATAATTTTTCCATTCTTGATGGAATAATTTAACTTGCTTAATGCAATATTGGCATCTCTAGCGTTAACCCAGGCACTATTCATTAAGGCCAAATAACGTAAATAACCTGAAGCGGAAGATTTGTCAATTTGGCGCAATGCTTTACTGGCTAAATCGTCCACAACATCATTTTTGGTGGAAATTTTATTCATTCTTTCATTCATTAAATACTCCTAACTTAATATTTAATTGATTTTGATAATCGTTCTTGATGAAATCAGGGCTATCAATGCCAGTTTTACGCACAAACTTCCATTCATGCATAAAGTATATCGTTCATAAAATGAAATGTACGTTACAACATGCTAAGAGCACGGACAAAAATTGGGCACCAAATAGATAAATGACAGTTTTGGAAAGTGATCACGTTTGATACTGGCGTCTCTGGTGATTTGTGCCGTTTCGCGTTTCCCGTGGTGTCGTTCAGTGGACGGCCCGGAGTGGTGCCCGTTCGTTGACAGGAAGCCGATGATGGCCGCGCATTGGAAACAGGCGATGAGGATGCAGTCGGGGGGCGTGCCGCGCGTTGCGGCAAACGGGACGTGTCACGCGCCGCCAGGATCATCCGGGAGCAATAAATCGGTGGACCTCGCCCTGCTGGCGTCCCTGAGCGACAGGGGGGGTCCCTATGGTTTTGTCAATCCGTTTGGGGTTGTTTGTTGGTGGCGTTTTCGGGCGCGTTTCGCCCTGTGTCCGGTGCCGTCGATGTTGGTCCTGCGTGATGTCGGCTAGGCGGCCTTGGCCAGGTCGGTTTGCTTGGGTTGGTAGAGGGTTCCGTTTTTGAGCATGCTGTAGAGGACGTCGCAACGGCGTCGGGCGAGGCAGATGATGGCGGCGTTGTGGCGTTTCCCCTCGGCTCGTTTGCGCCGGTAGTAGGCGTTGCTTTCCGGGTCGTGGAACGCGGCGATGAACGCGGACTGCCATAGGGCGTTCTTCAGCCGTTTGTTGCCTCCCCTTGAGGGGTGCTCGCCCCTGATGCTGGTGCCGCTTCGTCGGGTGACGGGCGCGATGCCGGCGTAGGCGGCGAGGCGGGCCGGGTTCTCGAACCTGGTGATGTCGCCGTCGATGGCCAGGAGAATCTGGCTTCCGGTCTTGGCCGCGATTCCTGGCATGCTGGTCAAGACCGTGAGAAGAGGGTGGTTCTCCAATAGGCGCTCGACCCGCCCCGCCACCTCGCGCCGCTGTCGTTTGAGTTCCATGAGCTGGCGGGCGATCGCGGGGATCACCGTCTCGGCGGCTTCGGTGCCGGCCACGGTGGCGGTCTGCCTGCCGATCGCGTCGAACAGGGAGGCGACGATGGCGGCGGAGTTGCGCGGTTTGCGGCTTCTGGCCCATTCGGAGACGCGCGCGATGCCGGTGCGGCGCATGCCCGCGGGGCCTCCGTAGCGCTCGAGCAGCGCCAGGACCGTGTCACTGGTGATTCTGTCCGATTTCAGTGCGCGTTCGAACGCGGGGTGGATCTGCAGCAGCAGGCTGCGCAGGCGGTTGACGTGCCGCGTGGTCTCCCATGCGAGGTCCTCGTCGTAGCCGGAGAGCACTTTCAGCCCGGCGAGGGTCTCGTCGTCGCTGCCGCAATCCCTGAGAGTGGACGGCATGTGCAGGGCGGTGAACGCGATCACGTACGCGTCCCGCTCGTCGGTCTTTGCGTCTCCCGGCAGAAGCTGGACGGCCTTGCGCATCGCCCCTCCGGGCAGGTACGCCACGGCCACGCCCATGTCGCGGGCCACCGCCAAAGGCAGCGAGCCGATGGTGTTGGGCTGGTCCACGACCAGCAGCACACGGCCGCGTTCCGAGAGGCGGGACAGCAGGTCCCGGATCTCCGTCTCGTCCTGTCCGAGAGGTTTGTCATGGACTTTGTCGCCATTCCGGTCGAGGGCGCACGCGTGGTGCGATTCCTTGCCGACGTCAAGTCCGAGCCAGACGCCGATGTCATTGGCCTGCATGGCGGTCTCCTTTGTCCGTTCGCCTCCGGGCCGCCGCGATCGACGTGCGATCCTGACGCCCGGTCCCGGCAGCCACATTACGAGGAGGCCTCACCGCGTCCCAGGACCTGCGCGGCGGGCCATGTCCCTATCAGCGGTCACCAAGCGTCCCGTCCGCGGCGGCAGCACCCCCCCGGATCATGGAAATGACAGGGCGAAAGAGCCATACCGCGGTCGGCGACCAAGTCCCGAATCAATTTGAGGACTCACCTAATACGGGGGTGGTGACGTTTTGTTGGACTCCGGTGTCCTTGTTCTTTGATTATGCCATG
>ERZ1090865.502-NODE-502-length-22660-cov-5.422783_pt1 | contig 22660 bp, 18 predicted proteins | sample MGYA00478478_ERZ1090865 | MGnify/ENA primary metagenome ERZ1090865 (study PRJEB33644, sample SAMEA5815715) | chicken gut metagenome | biome: Chicken; feature: Gastrointestinal Tract; material: Caecum | place: Ireland | collected 2019-01-01 | study: A study of the... | reverse complement strand
GTGCCCTTGTGCCCAGGGTCCTGGGCGACCGACACAAAATAGGGGGTCTGGGCAGAGAGCTGCACCTGCCGGACCGTAATCGAGCCGTCATCGTTGGTGCCCGACTCCCACACCAGTTCGCCCAGCCGGTTGTAAATGGCAAAGCCAATGGTTCTGTAGTATTGCCCGCCCGGAGCCAGCCAGACTTCGTAGTCGGTGCCGCTGCCGGTGGTGAAGGCAAACCACCGCCGGGAACCGTTCACCTCCATCTGGACCTTCTTGCCCAGCGGAAAGGTCATGGCTTCCACCTGGGCCGGGCCGCCCTGCAGGGCCACTGTATCCGCCGGCAGGGCCGGAGTGTTCTCAGAAGCTGCCGAAGCGTTTTCCTCCTCTGCTTCGGAAGAGGCCGCATTCTCTTCCTCCAAAGAAGCCGCGCTGGAGGCAGGATGGCTTTCAGGTTCGCTTTCGGGCTGGCTTTCGGCTTCCGAAACGGCCGAAGAAGCCGGGGCCGCCGGTCTGCCGGCCGCCGATTGCGCCGGCTCACCTTTGCCGCAGGCAGCCAGCGTCAAAACAAGGGCGGCGGCCAGACACCATGCAAGGATCTTTTTCATTTTGAATTCCTCCTTTTTACCCGGTTTGGAGTTTTTTCTATACTAACACAAATACGCCTGCTGAACAACCACGGCTGCCCGGGCAGACTTCACAAAAAAGTTCATCGTTTTGCATAGAAGCACTTTGCTTCCATGGGCCGAAAGACTAGGCTGCCTCAAGCCGGCAGTGGTTGATCCAGAGATACTCGCCTTTTTCCAGCGTGATGGGGGTTGCTTCCTTTACATAGGTGCCGTTATGAGTCTTGTCATACCGGCTGGAATAGAAAATCGTATATTCTCCATAGACGCCCGAACGCTCCAGACTGCTGGGAGAAAGGATGTACGATCCTTCCGGGATATCATAGCCTGCCATCAGTACCGCATCGCCGTCTTCCGGGACGCTGATGACCAGCTCTGCCGGCCATTCTCCCATGGGGATCGCGATGGCCGATTCCAGCCGTAAAAATTCCCCGGTACAGGCAGTGACCACCGTGTTATGGGTGAAAACCTCGCTCATCAGGATGCTGTCATCCTCCATTTTCTCATCGTCGGCCAGCCGCATGGTGCCCATCATTCCCAGGGCCAGGACCATGTACTCCCCTTCCGGCATATCCTGCCCGATCCGGTAAAACCCTTCTTGATAGCAGGTGGCGTCGATGTCATATTTTTCCTTGCCGTTGATGGGTGCAGCCGGTTCCATGGGTTTCTCTTCCGCAGTGCTGGCTGACTCACTCCGGGAATCCGGGGCCGCTTCAACCTTTTCTTTGGAGCCGCAGCCGGCCATCAGGGAAACCGTCAGCAGCAGGCAGAACAGCACAGACAAAGTTTGTTTCATGGTCTCTCTCCTTCCGTTTCAGTTCAGGATATGAACGTCCCGGGTGGACGGCTGGCCCACCGGCATGGAGGCATCGCTGGACCAATAGTTTTCCTCCGGGTCGATGCTGAAGGTCAAATGCTGGCCGTCGAAGGATTCCAGCCCTTCAGCAAGAGAAACATCGATCAGACGGACTTCCCCACTTCGTGCCCGGGAGGCAGGGGACGGATCTCCCGTCTCCAACTCCATGACCTGCGGCGTATCCAGCACAATGAGCCGGAATGTCTGGGTGGTGTCGGTCCAGGGTGCGTTAGGGTCCGGGCAGCCCTGGAGGGCGACTACCTCCTGATAGCTGTAGCTGTCCACCGTCCCTGTAAAAACAATCCGGTCCCCGTCCTCCGGAAGCGACGGCGCCGCAGCGCCGGGCTGCGAAGCGGCTGCCTGGGAGGAACTGGTTTCTGTTTCGTTTTCTCCGCCAGAAGTTCCGTCAGAATCGGGCCAGCGGTCCAGTGGGGCGGTGTCGCTTCCATCGTGCCACTGGATTTCCACAAAGGAAAATTCCTCGGGGATCGTATTGGCAAAGCTCCCACCCCAGGCAGTAATCGTAACCAGGTGCTCCCCTTCCAGGGTAATCCGGTCAATGACGGTGACCCCGGTGCCGCCGCTGACCGAGATGGTGCGCAGCCCCCGTCCATCTGCCATCTGACCCAAGCCGCCCCGATAACCGCCGATCTCTGCCACCCCTTCGGTCAGGCTCTCGGGCGGTTCCAGGACCGTTCCGCTTTCCGGGTCATACTGGAAGACCCGGATGAACCACAGATATTCTTCGGTTTCCTGGGAGAGCAGCAAGGTGGGCACCGGGTCTTCCGGCTCCAGCTGCACCAGGGCATACTGATAGCGCCCGGTAGGGGTTACAGAATCCTGGGTATAGGTGTAGCTGTCCGCCTGAGAGAGAATCGTTTTGTACGCTTCCAGTGCCTGCTCCACCGGGTCTTTTGCTGCCTCGGTAACCAAAGGGGCTGAACCTGCCGCAGTATCCTGAACGATGGAAGATACCCCAGCCGTCGAAGCAGGCTGCGGCGCTTCCCCCCGGGCCAAATGGCTGAACCCATACGCCCCCAAGCCAACGCCAGCGGCGGCAGCCAGTGCAATTACCCCCAGTTTGACTGCTCCCAAACCAGCTTTGACTGCCGCACCGCTTCCGGCTGTTTTGGCCCCGGTGGTGCCGGCTGCTGCGGTGCGGGCCGCCGCAGCATCTGCCCCGGCAGTGGTTTTTGTCAGGATCTGGCGGAGCAAATCCCTGTTGGGAAGAACATTCCCGTCCTCCTGGCAGCGCAGCAGCCAGAGCAGGAAGGGAATCGGAGCAAGACCATAGAGCCTGGTACCCTTCTTCTCCAATGCCAAAACCTTTGTCTCGATCTTTCGCCGGCCGTAAAAAAGCCGGCTTTTGACGGCGCTCTCTGAGAGACCCAGCGCCAGAGCAATCTGTTTGACAGACAACCTCTCATAATAAAACATCTCGATGACAACTCTTTGGTCTTCCGGCAGGCCGTCCAGAATTTCCCGGATCAGGCGGGCGGTTTCCTCCCGGTCCAAAACCTTCTCCGGCCAGTTTCCATCATTGACATCCATGATCTGTTCTTCCGCCGGGCTTTCCCATTCGGTTTTCTTTTCGCTCCTCAGATCCGCAAAGAAAGCCGGATGTTTCTTTTTCAGCCAGTCTTTCGCTGTATTTCGGGCGATCTGCTGTATCCAGGGTAGAAATTTTCCGTGCCTTCAAACTGGTTCAGATGCTTGAATGCTTTGATGTAGCTGTCCTGCAGCAGATCCAGAGTCTCCTGCTCATCCTTGACCATAACCCGAATCGTGCAATAGACCCTGCTGTAGGTCATTTCGTACAGCTGTTCCATGGCTTGTTGATCGCCGCTCTTTGCCTTTAAAACCAGCTCCGGGATATTGTAATCGGATTGATCCATTTTTCCTGTTGCCTCCTTTTACGGACTGAAAGCCTCGTTGGCCGTTCTGATGATTTCATTCGGACCATTCCTCCTATCTATAGAACGACCAGGTGTGCCGGCAGGTTGTAAGAATTTTTGAATCCATTATTTTTCACAATAAATCCATCTTTTTGTGCAATTACAACAAATTGCGCTCTGCAGCGCAATCCATTCAAACCATGCTTTGGAGCAGTTTTTTCACTGCCAACTGCAGCAGGGTTGATTTGCCGGTGCACCCGGGGCCTGCGCAAATAAAAAAGTGAGGGTCAGAGATTCATGGGTGAAAGAGTGTCAGCGTCCATCACATCATGGGTATCAGACGGTTTGCGCTTCAAATGTCATGTGATGAATTCAAAGAACAGGCGCTCAGCGGCTTTCTCTCCAGCCACTTGCCCGGCTGTGCGGCTTTGGTTCTGCCATAAAAAGCCGCCGCACCTGGGAAATCACCCCGGTACGGCGGCTCTGTTTATGATTCGCTGGCTTCCCGCACCAGCTCCCAGACAAAAGCAGCATCATCCTGTTTGGCGAGAGGCGCCATCAGGCCCAGATGGGCCAGCTCGTCCCCGCCATAGAGCTGCCCCGAGGCAGCGTCCCGGTAGAGTGCGCCTTGTTCCAGGAAAGACAGCTTCACCGAGGTGTGACAATAGAGCGGGTCATACCGGGCCTGGAACACCTGCACCAGGCACCGGCTGCCGTCTTCGGCCAGGGCGGCCCATCCGGCATAGGGCCCCGGCAGCTCCAGGGTGAAAAACCGGCTGGACTGCACCCAGCGGCGCTCGGCTTTCCGCTGGGCAATTTGCCGGGCGATTTTCTGGCGCTCCGGTTGGGTGAGGAGGGTCAAATCCAGCTCATAGCCGAGATTGAACAGCCGGGCTGCCTGCCAGCGGGTATCCAGCGGGGTGGTGCGGCCAGTCTGGTGATTGGGGGTGATGCTGATATGGGCCCCCATGGCCACCGGCGGATACAGCAGGCTGTACCCCGCCTGGATGGCCAGCCGGTCGTGGCCGTCGGTGTTGTCGCTGGTCCAGTTCTGGCCCACATAATAGAGCATCCCCGGGTCAAACCGGGCCCCGCCGCTGGAACAGCCCTCAATCAACAGCCGCGGATAGGCGGTGGTGACCCGTTCCAGCAGCCGGTACAGTCCCAACACATACCGGTGGGCGGTCTCCCCCTGCCGGGCCCCGGGGGCCATGGAACAGAAATCGGTGAGGGGCCGGTTCATATCCCACTTGATGTAGTCGATGCCGCATTTCTGAAGGTAGCTGTCCAGCACACCGAAGAGGTAGTCTACCACCTCGGGCCGGGACAGGTCCAGCAGGTATTCATGGCGGCCCTGGGTCATGGGATAGCCCGGGGTCTGCAGGACCCAGTCGGGATGGGTCTGGAACAGTTCGCTGTCGGGGGTCACCGCCTCCGGCTCGAACCACAGGCCAAACTTCATCCCCTTGCTGTGGATGATCCGGGCCGCCGCCGGGATGCCGCCGGGCAGTTTGCGGAGGTTGCACCGCCAGTCCCCCATGGAATCACGGCTGGAATTGCCCTTGCGGAACCAGCCGTCATCCAGCACAAAGAGCTCCACCCCCAGCTGCCGGGCCAGCTCGGCCTGGCGCTCGATTTTGGAGAGGGTAACATCGTAGTACATGGACTCCCAGGAGTTCAGCAGCACCGGCCGCTCCACCCCGGCGAACCGCGGCGGCATCAGGTGGTGGAGGTAGAGGGTGTGGAAGCTCTGCCGCAGGCCGTTGAGGCCGCCGTCGGTGCAGTTGAGGATGGCCTCGGGGGTGGTGAACTTTTCCCCCGGCTCCAGCTGCCAGGCAAAGCCATCGGGGTGAATCCCGATCTGGGCCCGGACCATCCCGAACTGGTCCAGCTCGGCCTGGGCCAGGAAGTTCCCGCTGTAGACCAGGTGAAAGCCGATGACAAGACCCCGGTCAGCGGCGGCGTCGGGGGCAGCCAGGGCAAAGAAGGGCTGGTGCTGGGGGCTGCTGGAACCCCGGACACTCTCAATCCGCTGGACACCGTGATGGAGCGGAAACCGCTGCAGGTTGGCCTCTTTGGCGTGGGTGCCGTAGAGGATCAGCATCTGCCAGGGCTGGGCGGGCAGTTCCAGGGAGGCACTTTGGAAATTGCGGAGGATCAGGGGGCGGGGGCCGGTATTCTCGGCCACTTGGTGCCGGGCCAGAATCCCCAGCCCGGCAAACAGGGTGTAATAGAGCCGCACCGTCAGGCCGGCGGCGGAGTCGGCCAGGGTGACTTCCAGGGTGGCAGTTTCACCGGGGGCGCCAAAGGTGGCGGGCAGGCCTTCCAGGGCGGGTTTCCGATCCAGCGCCCGCCAGGACACAAAGTCCAGCTGGGTGTGGCAAACGCCGCCGGCCTTCACTTCGATGGCGGGAATCCGGAAATCCCCCCGGCTGCGGGCAGGATACTCAAAGGGAAAGTCGTCAAAGGAAACATTGGGGACGGTGCAGTCATCGTGGCAGGTGTTGTAGCCGCGCTTGTAATAGACCGGCTGGCCGCCGCCATGCCAGCTGCGGAGGGCGGGGCCAAAATACCGGTGGACCAGGTACCGGCCATCCACCACCTGGATGATATAACTGATGATGCCGTTGGTGAGATGGGCAGCATGAAGGGCGTCGTCAAAGAAAATCTGCGGGATCTGCATGATACAACCTCCTGAACAGGCAAAGGCGGCCCGCGCCGCCGGGACATTGCACCGGCCCGGCGCTGCCGCCTCTGCCTGGAAAAATGAATGAAGGAAAACGCGTGTTACTGCTGCTGTTCCATCTTGGTGTTGAAGCCGAACAGCCAGGTGAGGCCAAAAGCCACACCAAAGGAAATCAGGTTGACGATGATGTACCAGGGCAGCTGCTCATTCAGATAGAGCAGGGTGCCGGGGATGCCGGTGATGGACATGCCGGTGGCCCGCAGGCCAATGATGGAGGCCAGGAAACCACCCACGCCGCCGGCGATCAGGGCCATGATGTAGGGCTTGACGAACTTCAGGTTGACGCCGAAGACGGCGGGCTCGGTGATGCCCAGCAGGGCGCTGAGGCAGGAGGGATAAGCCACCTGCTTGGTCTTGTTGGAAGCGGCCTTGATGGCCACAGCCAGGACAGCGCCGGCCTGGGCCACGTTGCCGCAGGTGCCGATGGGGTTCAGATAGTTCCAGCCGTCCTGGGCCAGCATGCTGATCTCCAGGAAGTTGAGGATATGGTGGATGCCGAAGATGCCCAGCAGCTGGCCGAAGCAGCCATACAGGAAGCCGCCGATGCCAAAGGGCAGGAAGATGACATTCTCCACCACCACCAGGATCACCTGCTCCACTGCGTGGAGGATGGGTCCGATGGCAAACAGGGCGATGACGATGCCGAACAGCATGGTCAGGAAGGGAGTGACGATCAGGTCAACGGCATCGGGGACGTGCTTGCGGAGCCACTGTTCAAACTTGGAGGCCAGGATGCCGGTGGCGAAGGCAGGCAGCACCGAGCCCTGATAGCCCGACACCGACAGGAAACCGAAGAAGGTCAGGGGTTCGGCGGCGCCGGAGCCCACATCGTAGGCGCTGGGGAGGCTGGGGTTCACCAGCATCAGGCCCAGAACAATGCCGATCACCGGGCTGCCGCCGAAGTTCCGGAAAGTGGACCAGCAGACCAGAGCGGGCAGGAAGGAAAAGGCGGTGTCGGTGAGGATCTGGGTGAAGGTCAGCAGTTCGGCGGGGACGTCGGAGGCAGTGAGCCCGAAGACATTCAGGACCGCCTCCTGGGTCAGCAGGCCCCGCAGGCCCATGAACAGGCCGGTGGCCACCAGCACCGGGATGATGGGAACGAACACGTCCGAGAACATCCGCACCGCCCGCTGGAAGGCGTTGCCGTAGACCGGCTTCTGCTGGGGCTGGTCGGCGGCGGGTTCTGCTGCATCGGCGTGGCCCACCAGCTTGACCACTTCGTCATAGATGCGGTTCACCAGGCCGGTGCCCAGGATAATCTGGTACTGGCCTGCGTTGAAAAACGAGCCTTTCACGTTGTCCAGGGCTTCCACCGCCTTGGTGTCGATCTTTTCCTTGTCGGTGACGATGAGCCGCAGGCGGGTGGCGCAGTGGCGGACTGAGACGATGTTGCCTTTGCCGCCCACCTTGTCGATGATGGCGGCGGCCAGTTCTTTGTCGGACATGATGGTTCCTCCTTTGTAAAATCAGATGCAGTGGATGGGGCGCAGGGTGATGCCGCAGCCGTCCGCGCCCCGGACGTCCAGGCCCAGCGTCTCGCTGGCGGGGTCAATCCGGGCGGAGAGCACCAGGCTTCCCCCGTTGATGAACACTTCCAGACTGGAGCGGTCGCTCCAGAGTTCCAGCCGGTTCAGCTGGTCCAGAGGGCAGGTTTTGGTTTCCGGCCGGCCGGTGAGCCAGGCGGTCCGGGTCAAAGTGAGGGTCTTTGCCGCCGGATCAAAAGCCACCGCCGCCTCCCCGCCATGGAGGGCCAGGGAGAAGGGCCTATCCCCCGGCAGCCCCTCGATACCCAGCCAGAAGGTCCGGCTGGCCAATGCTTCGGGCTGGATGGGATCGCCCAGCAGGCTGTAGAGCTCTTCGGGGGGCGCCTGCCAGAGGCGGCCCTCCCGCCAGTGAAGCACCCTCGGCATGGTCAGGCAGTGGACCGAGGGCTCCCCCGCCGAAAAGGCGGCCTCTTCCGCTTCCTCCATCCGGGACATCCAGGCGAAAAGAATCCGCCGCCCTTTGCCGTCGGTGAAGGTCTGGGGGGAGTAAAAGTCGAAGCCTCCGTCGGTGACGGTGAGGCCCTGGTCCAGGTCGGCGTCCTCCGGGGAGAGAAGGCCGGTTTCAGGGTCAAAGTCCACCGGCTTGTAGGCCGAATAGCTGGACAGGCAGGCGTCTGTCTCGTTGTTCCGGGCCTGGGGGCAGTAGAGCAGCACGTACTGCCCATCCAGCAAAAACAAATCCGGACATTCGACCATCTCATACTGCTGGCTGTAAGCCAGAGGGTGGAGATAGTCCCAGGTTTGTCCGTCCCGGCTGCGGGCCAGGGCCAAAGCCCCCCGGCCATTCGACCGCTGGGCGCCGATCACCATGTAATAGAGGCCGTTTTCCGCCTGGAATACATCCGGGTCCCGGAAATGGGGGGTGTAGCCCTCCGGTGTTTCCAGCACCGGGCCCAGCTTCAGGTAGCGGCGGCCGTCCTCGGTGACGGCCAGGCACTGGCGGCTGGTGCGGCAGCCATTTTCCTTGTGGTTGCCGGTGTAGTAGAGGCAGAGTTTGCCGCCGATTTCCATCCCGCTGCCCGAATATACCCCGTTTTGGTCGTAGGTCTGGTCGGGCACCAGGGCACTGCCCTGGAACTGCCAGTGAACCAGATCTTCCGAGGAAAAGCTCCCCCACTCTTTATAGGAGTGGTTCTTTTCAAACTTGTTCCACTGAAAGTAAACATAGTAGCTGCCGCGGTACCACACCAGGCCGTTGGGATCATTGAGAAGGCCGGCGGGGGGCTCCAGATGGAACCCCTGACGGCGTGTTTTTGCCATGGACCCTCATTCCTCCTCTCGGGTTGTTTTTGTTGTCTGCGCTTATTATTTAACACGGAAACCGGCCCTTTTTACATGGCAATAACAAAAGAAGATATGGAAAAAACAAACTTTTTCTGGTATACTGGATCCATGGAAAAGATGCGTGAGTACAAAGAGACGAAGCACAGCATCGTCTTCAAAGCCCATTCCGACCTGGCCTTTTACAGCGCCGGGCAGGAGTGGTGCGCCCCGGGGCAGCACTACGGCCCCAAGTTCCGGACCTACCAGATGATCCATTTTGTCCTCAGCGGCAAAGGCCGGCTGGAAGTGGCGGGCCAAACCTTCCATTTGGGAGCCGGGGACGCCTTTCTGGTGCCGGCCGAGACGGTGACCTATTACGAGGCGGACCAGGAGGACCCCTGGCACTACACCTGGATCAACTTTCTGGGGATCACCTCCCGGCAGTACCTGCTGGAGCTGATGGAACAGGCCGAGGAGACCTATGTCCTGCGGGGATTGCCGGTGGAGAAATACTACGCCACCATCCAGGAGGTGCTCCCCCTGAACACTGCCTCGGTGAGCGATTACCTGCTGGCCAACAGCATGACTTTGTACATCCTGTCCCAGCTGTTCTACGACACCGGCCGGGACCAGGACACCGCCCGCCGGGGCTCCATCGCCGAGGAAGTCAAGCTCTACCTGGACGTCAACTACTATGAACCCCTTCAGATCCGGCAGGTGGCCCGGCAGTTCGGGGTTCATCCCAACTACCTGACCCGGGTATTCCGGGAATCCTACGGCGTGGGACCCAAGGGATACCTCACCGACCTGAAACTGAAAAAGGCCGAGGCCATGCTGGCCTCCACCGACTATGCGGTGGCGGTGGTGGCAAGCTCTCTGGGGTTTGAAGATGCCTTTGCCTTTTCCCGGCTGTTCAAAAAGCGGGTGGGATGCTCCCCCAGTGCCTTCCGCAGCCGCCAGGCCGGCGCCAAAGAAACCCTCCCCCATCCATAAAAACAGCCCGGCGGTTCCTTGTGGAGCCTGCCGGGCTTTCTGCTGTTGGGACGCCAGATGTAAATATTGACATTACACATCCGCTGTGGTATACTGCCCGATGTTGTAACATTTAATTTTACATCTGCACAAAAAGGAGGACTTGCCATGAAGGCAGTTCAGATCGACCGATATGCAAAAGAGATTCGCCCGGTGGTGCGGGAGATTCCGACGCCGGACATCGGCTCCACCGAGGTGCTGGTAAAGGTAAAAGCTGCGGCGGTCAACCCGCTGGAGCTGCTGATTTTAACCGGCAGCGTGAAGCTGATCCAGGATTACCCCATGCCTCTCACCCTGGGCAACGAGTGCGCGGGGGTGGTGGAGCAGGTGGGCAGCCGGGTCATCGGCTTTAAAAAGGGCGACAAGGTCTATACCCGGCTGCCTTTGGCCAAAATCGGCGCCTTCGCCGAATATGTGGCGGTGGACCAGAACGCCCTGGCCCCCATGCCCTAAGGATACGACTTCACCACCGCTGCGGCCATCCCCCTCACCGGCCTCACCGCCTGGCAGGGCATCACCGAGGAGCTGGAGGCCAAACCCGGCAGCACCCTGCTGATTCCCGGCGGGTCGGGCAGTTTTGGACAGATGGCGGTGCCCATCGCCAAAGCTTTGGGACTGCGGGTAATCGTCACCGGCAACAGCCGGGCCCGGGAGTCCATCCTGGCTGCCGGGGCCGAGCGGTATCTGGACTACCAAAAGGAAAACTACTGGGAGGTTCTCTCGGGGGTGGACTACGTCATCGACACTCTGGGGCCCGGGGAGTTCCAGCGGGAACTGTCGGTGCTCAAGCCGGGCGGGCGGCTGCTGAGCCTGCGCACCGGCCCCAACAAAACCTTTGCGTTGAAGAACCATTTCGGCGCCGCCAAGCGGCTGCTGTTCACAGCGGCGGGGGCCAAATACGACCGGGCCGCCCGCAGACAGGGCAAGGAATACCGGTTTATCTTTGTACATGCCGGCGGGGCCCAGCTGCGAAAGATTACCCGCATCGTGGAGCAAAACCACATTGTCCCCGCCACCGATCCTCGCACCTTTACCCTGGATACCGCTGGCCAGGCTCTGGAGCTGGTGCAAAAGGGTCCCACCAGCGGCAAAGTGCTGATTACCTTCTGAAATTGTGGACCGGTTCCAGCTGGTGATCAACGGCGCCGAAGCCATCAACACCTATTCCGAGCTTGTAGATCCGGTGGATCAGAGGAACCGGCTGATGGAGCAGGCAAGGCCGAAAGCCGCAGGCGACGACGAAGCCACGGTCATGGATGATGACTACATTCGGGCGATGGAATACGGGATGCCGCCCATCTCAGGCTGGGGCATGGGAGTCGACCGGATGCTTCAGGTGCTGCTGGACGAGAAGAATATCCGGGATCTGATTCTGTCCCCCCTGATGCGGCCGGCAGAATCCTGAACGGGCAGCCATGAACCGGGAACGCAAAGGGGCCCGGCCTGAAAAAGGCGCGCCCCAGGCACACAAGGCCGACTGTCCCTTGCTGCGCTGGGTGATGGCGATGTCAAAATGCAGATTGGGCAAAACACTCGCCTCCCTCCGTGATTTAGCCAAAAAGAAAAGCAAGAAACCATCTCTGATTTCTTGCCTGGTGGTTCCGCTGGTGGGCGGTAGGTATTCAGTTTTGAAAGTTTAGATTATGCTGATCAAAAGATGGTCTAAGAATAGTTTTTATTAAAGGTTATTTCCGATATTTTTTAGGATTCATCTTCGGCATTATGATTGATAATATAACCATTACCGCTACTATTCCGAGTCCGATACATAAAATAACATCATTATGATTAAAGCTGCCGTACAACAATAGGAACGCACCTATTCCGCAAAAAACAACACATCTTCCAAACAAATGGCACATTGCTTCTTCATTGTAGGTTTTCTTTTCTTCTTTTCTCATGGTATTCCAGCCAGCAAGAAACCATGTACCTTTTTGGTTATAAATGTTCACGCCCCATATTACTGCTCCCAAAGAAATAATAAGAGTAAGTAGTATTTCAAATGCGCTCATAACCCGGCTCCTTTGTTAGAACAATCTTTGTAAAAAATAGAATTTTCTCTTGATATTATTATACTATAACCGGCTCCATTTTGGAATAGATAACTTTTATTAAACTTGCTGACCAAGAACAGCTCGCACCGCAAGGTGTTCTCTGGCGGCAAGTCTGCAAGGAAGCTGGCACACTTTAAATGTCGCCTGCATTTTTACGAATCCGGCCGCAGACCGCCCCAAAGGCAATCACCAGCGGCAGCAGGAACAACACGCCCCCAAAGAGCTTCTGGGCCTGATCGGCTTCCGGCAGTCGGGAAAGCAGGATGGACAGCGGGTAACGGTCTTTTTGCTGCAAAAAGATCATGGGCTGCTCCAGCAAATTCCAGCTTTCCGCCCCGGACAGCAGGGCCGCCGCCGCCAGATACGGGGCCATCAGGGGCAGATAAATCCGGCGCGAAAAGGTCATCCCGGCCGCGCCGTCGCAGGCGGCTGCATCAAAGATTTCCTGGTCCACACGGCTGGTGCCGAACCAGAACAGCAGCACCATCCAGGGCTGAAAGGCAGTCACCACCAGCAGACCGGCCAGGGTGTCCAGCAATCCCATCTTCTGCAGAATGAGATATTGGGGCAGCATCAAAGCCTGCTGCGGCAGAAGCATCAACAAACCGCACAGGACAAGGCAGATCTTCCGGGTGCCTTTGGAAGCGTACCGCTCCAAAGCATAGCCGGCAGGCAGCGCCACAGCAATCTGAATCACTGCGCCGGCGAGAGCCAGAACCAGCGTATTTCCATATCCCCGCAAATAGTCGCAAGACAGCACCGCACCCCAGAGGGAATCCAGCGGCTCCCCTGCCAGGGGCAGGATCAGCAGCAGGCAGGGCATCAGGAAGCCTGCCGCCAGAAGCATCAGAACCCGGTATCCCGGTTTATACTTTGTTTTCATGACGGCTCCTCCTTTGCGCTGTGCGCCGCAGGGCCAGCAGCAGGATCCCTGCCCCAAACACGGCCAGCACCACCACAATGGATGCGGCTTCCAGACGGGCATAGTTCATGTTGGAGAAATTGTTCTGCAGAAAATGCTGCAGGCTGTACAGCTGCTCGTGGGGGTGTTCCCCGCCGATCAGATAGGCTTCCCGGAAGCAGCGGTATCCATTGAAAATCACCAGCACCGTGGAGAGAACCATCCCCTGCCGGATGAGTGGCAGCCGCACCCGAAACAGGCACTGCCAGAACCCGGCTCCGTCCAGTTTGGCGGCATCCAGGATTTCTCCCGGAATGGATTCCAGGAAGGCCGCGCAGATCAGAACCGTATAGCCCAACGTTTTCCATAAGACAATCCCCATCCAAACCAACGCCGACTCTTCATGAAAAGTCCAGGTATCTTCCAAGCCCAGCAGGCTGGCTCCTTCGGTGGCCATCATCACCACGCAGGCTGCTGGAAGAATGCCAGGGAAAAAGAAGGCCAGCCGCAGACGCGGCCCGGCTGCTTCCACGCAGAAAACTGCCAGCAGCACACCCAGTACCAAATTCAGGGGTATAGCAATGCACCACAGCCGCAGCAAATTTTTGACCGCAAGGCCAAAAGCATAGTTGGTGAACAGGTCGGTATAGTTGTCCAGCCCCACAAAATTTGTGCTCATCCCGGCAAACAGGCTCTTATAGAAAGCCAGCGCCAGCGGCACCAGGTAACCTGCCCCCAGGGCCAATAAGGCAGGCAAGGCCAGCAGCCATTCCAGATGTTTTTGTTTCTTCATGGCGGCTTTCCTCATTCATCCAGGTACAGACGCAGCTTGGGGGTCAAAATCTCAATCAATTCATCCAGGGTGAGTTCATCGTTCCAATAGCGCACCAGCAAATCTCCCAGAACGTTTTTTCCCTCCTGGGTCTTCCCCAAATCCATGCCGTTGTACCAAACTGTTTGGTAATGCGCTGCCGTCACCTGATCGCAGATAAAGGCCAGCTGATCCACGCGGGCCTGTCCAAGCTGGACACCGTATCCCCGCTCCCGTTCCTGGATATCTTCGTCGGTGAGTTTTTCCCGGGAAGCATCGTATACGCTGAATTGATACTGTGCTTCCAGGCAAGCCTGAAGGCATCCCCGGCGTACCGGTATCTGGTCGTGGTCTGCATACGCCGCGGCAGACTGACATTCTTCGCTGACCAGATAGAGCAGCAAATCTTCCACCTCATCCGGGTGCTGTGTGTTCCGGTTTCCCATGGCATAGCTGCCGATGTGGGCTGTTACCGTGCCTTCTTCATTGGGAACCGGCAGTACGGTAATCTCGATCCCAAGGGCTTCGCACCGGCGCAGCAGATTCATGCTTATGTCGGTTTCATACAGAACTGCAAAGGGCGTACCTGCTTCAAACTGCTGTAAAACCTGATCCTGACGATTGTCAAACGGAACCCCCTGAGCCTCCCATGAGATGCTCCCGGTGCGGAATATCTTATCCAGTTCCAGCGCTCTGCGGTAAGCATCCGATCCAATATTCACGGTATGTTCCTGGTAATCCACGATGGGCTGTGCAAGGATATCCGTCATCCGAAAAGCAGTATTGACCAGGATGGGCTGTTCTTGATGAATGCGCAGCAGCTCGGACAGCATTCCATCAAAACTGCGGGATGCCCGCTGCAAGTTGAAGCTGCTGGCATTCAGCACATCTGCTGCACTAACCATCAGCGGAACAGAGAAACCAAGAGGCAGAATATATTGCTTTCCCTCCCACTGGCCTGCATCCAGCACGGCAGCATAAAAATCCTCCTCCCGGGAGAGGCCCTGTTTCTCCATGGCTTCAGTCAGATCCAGAAAGGTTCCATTTACCATAGCTTTCTCAATATCCGGGAAGAGATTGATTTCTGTGGTGCGGTAACCCTCCATGATAAAAAGATCCGGCCCGCCGCCTGAAAGGATTTCGGCATTGAGCTGGCTGATCATGGCCTCCCGTTCTTCCATGTAATTCACCCCTTTGGGAGAAATAAATTCCAGGGTGAGATTGGGATGCGCTTCCTGGTAATCCATCAATGCCTCATAGATCGGGTAATGGACCGTTGGATCGGCATACTGTGCCGCCAGGTAAACCTGCAGCGTGACCGGTTCGGACGCTTCCGATGTTGCCGGCTCTCCTGACGCTTCACTTTGCGTCTGCTCTCCCCCGCCCGAACAGGCGGCACAGCCAACGGCCATTAGAACAGCTGCGCAAAGGGCAGCTGCTTTTTTCATGATGTCTTTCATTTTACCCCCAACACTTGTTCTTCCTTTTCATCCGATACAAGCTGCCTTGCAGCCTTGTCTCATTATAACAAACGAGGGGATCGTTTTCCATAAAATTGCGCTGAACCAGGGATTTTCTGACGCCAAAGGGCAGCCGGTGTCAAGCGGCGCAGGGAAAGCGCAGCTTTCCCTGGATGAACAGAGCAAATCGTTTGCGAAGGTCATCTGCTCAAGACAACACCTATGATATCACGCTTCTCCTTGGTCCTATGTATCATCTATTCACAACTGAAGCTCAAGAGCAGGCGTTGTCAGAAGCAATTCGTGTAACGAAAGCAGAAATTCCATGTAACGCCTCTTCACTTTGCCGCAACCGATGGCCATACGCATTTTATAGTGCCTGCGGATAGAGCGGCAAAGTAAAAAGTGACGCCAAGTGCGGTTGGCGTCACTTTTTATGTACCTTGAGGCGCTGCTGGTATGATGGTCCTTAGGGGCGTTCTGCAATCCCCACGTTCAACATTGGGTTTTGAGACAAATTACCCCGTAAAAATGCTTGCGGAAGTAGCCCCCGGGCCGGTTGAATACAGCGGAAATATCATGCCCGTTTTAGCTTCACTAAAAGCCATGTTATACGGGACGAACGGATGACACCCTCCTTTATAAAACCCTGTTGATGAGCGCTTCGCCCTCCCGATATCTCCGCAAGTTTTCGATGACAATCTGCTCCAGCCTGCTGTGGTTTTCCCTGCACAGTCCGGAGGCATGCGGGGTCAGGGTCACCTGAGGAAAAGTCCATAGAGGTGAATCCGGCGGGAGCGGTTCTGTCTCAAAAACATCCAGCCCGGCATAACTGAGTTTGCCGCTGCGCAGCGCCTGGATCAAAGCATCTTCATCCACAACGCTTCCTCGGGCAATATTGATGATTGCCGCACCATCTTTCATCCAGCGGATGGTTTCGGCATTCACCATATGGCGGGTCTCGGGATTCAAATTCACAGCCAGAACCACCGCATCACTTTTACTTAAAATACTTTTTAGTCCGGACGGCCCAAAAAAGAGGCTGTCAAAGTTTTTGATTGGGTCACAGGGGGTTCGCTTATACCCTAAAATCCGGCACCCAAAGGCTTTCAGCCGGATGGCAGCCGCCTGGGCAATGGAACCAGTGCCCAGGAAGCCGATGGTCATACTGGTCAGGCAGCTTCGTTCCGGGGTGGACTGATAGATGCAGTGCGCCTTTTGCTGATTGTACAGCCAGGTATTGGTGCTCCAGATCAGGAGTTTACAGACAATGTCCTCCGCAATCGGGATGGAATACAGCCCCCGGGCGTTGCAAAGCATGATCCCTCTGGCTTTGAGATACGCGATATCTGCGGTATCATAGCCTGCCCTGGCGCAGAGCGCCAGTTTCAGATCCGGCAGCTGATCCAGCAGGGCGGGCACCAGTTCTTTGGGTTCCGCCACCACGATTTCCGCCTGCGGGTCCCAGGTTTCCGAAATCGCATCCTTCGGGAATGCCTTTCGAAGGCCTGCAGTCAGATAGGGCTTTCGGCATATCAGATGCATCAGTCCAAATCCTCCCCATTGGAAAGGATGCACTTTTTATACCAAGCGAAACTGTCTTTTTTCTTTCGCTCAAAGGTGCCCTTGCCCCAGTCGTCACAGTCCACATAAATTACGCCGTACCGCTTGCTCATCTCAATGGAGCCACAGGAAACCAGGTCAATGATGCCCCACATGGTATAGCCAAACAGGTCCACCCCATCTTCCACAATTGCATCCCGCATGCAGCGGATATGATCCCGCAGGTAATCAATCCGGTACGGATCATGGATGCTGCCGTCCGGCTCTACCTGGTCCACGGCCCCCAGGCCGTTCTCCAGAATATAGATCGGCTTTTGGTATCTGTCCCACATCTGGTTCAGGGAATACCGCAGGCCCACGGGATCTTTCTGCCAGCCCCATTCGCTGGATTGCAGATAGGGGTTCTTGACTGCCGTAATCAGGTTGGAGTTGGTCATCTCCATGCCTTCCTTGTGGGTGCTGTCAATCGAGGACTGATAGTAGGAATATCCCACCCAGTCCGCTGTGCCCTGCCGCAGGATTTCCTTTTCCTCTTCTGTAACGGTGACATGCAGCCCTTTTTCTTCATAGAAGCGCTCCATATAGCCGGGGATTTCGCCGCGAAGCAGGCAGTCCGTGAAGTAATAATTGTCGTGGTCCTCATCCAGCACGCACTGCATCACATCTTCAGGGCGGCAGGTGGCCGGGTACATGGTAAACCGGGCGATCATGCAGCCAAACTGTGCATCCGGGTCGATCTCCCGGCCAATTTTGCAGGCCAGGGCGTTGGCCACAATCTGCCGGTGAGCAATCTGATACTTGGACTGTTCCAGCTGATCGTCCTCCACATCGTTCAGCAGGCCGGCACCCATGTAGTGGATGAACAGGATGGCGTTGATCTCATTGAAGGGCAGCCAGTATTTGACCTTGCCCTTGTAACGGGTGACAACGGTGCGAACGTACCGCTCCCAGTACTCCATCATCTTTGGATTTTTCCATCCGCCCTCGTGCTCGATCAGGTACAGGGGCGTGTCATAGTGATTCATGGTCACCATGGGTTCAATCCCGTATTTTGCCAGTTCGTCGAACACCTGGTCGTAAAATTTCAGCCCCTCTTCGTTGGGCTCCAGCTCATTGCCCTTGGGGAAAATGCGGGTCCATGCAATGGACATCCGGAAACTCTTCAGCCCCAGCTCGGCCAGCAGCGCAATGTCTTCCTTGTACCGGTGGTAAAAATCAATGCCATACCGCTTGGGGTACATCCCATACCCTTTTTCCTCGTGTGCCGCTTTCAGAATCTCACTGGTCATGGTCCTCTGTTTTTCCAGCTCGGTCCGCTTGTACTGGGGACGGTAGGGTTTCATGTCGCCAACCGACAGGCCTCTGCCCCCCTCCTGCCAGGCTCCTTCACACTGGCAGGCAGCTGTCGCGCCGCCCCATAAAAAATCTTTTGGAATGGATTTCATCTTGCCGTTCTCCTTTCACTTTGCCAGCTGGTGTTCTGTGTCTGCATTCAGTATACGAGGTCCCCTCTCAAAAAGCCATTCTTCCTTTTTCCGCTTTGTGCGAAAAAAATATTGACTTTTGGGTTTGTCTTTGTTAGCATGGATTAAGATGGAGGTAAATCGTTTATGTTGACAAATCGTCAAAAATCCATTCTTCTCTACCTGATCAGCCATAACAAGCCGGTCTTTGGCAAAGAAATTGCCGCATCCCTGGGCATCTCCACCAGAACCCTCCGCACCGAGATCCGTGCCATCGACGATTCCCTGAAGCAGTGCCAGATCGTCATCCATACTTCCCCCCGTTCCGGCTACTGGATCACCGAATCAGACCGGGCCCGGCTAACTCAAATGGGCCTGGAAAGCAGCGCGCCGGATGGGCTGCCGGCCCTTGCGGAAGAACGGGAAATTTATATCTATTTCCGCCTTCTCACCTGTGACGATTACATCACCATGGATACCCTTGCCAATGAACTCTACACCTCCAAAACCACCATCAGCAAGGATGTTCATTCCATGCTGGATCTGGTTGGCGCCATCGACGGCGTCTCCCTGAAAATTTCGCCAAAAAAGGGGATCCGCCTGCAGGGTGAAGAGCCCTATATACGCAAGCTGATCTCCGGCATTCTACTGTATTACCAGATGCAGTTTATGGAATACCTGCACAAAACCATCAACCATTTTTATCTTCAGCACGGCATGCTGGACAAGCTCTATTACATCCTGGTAAACGCACTGCTGGCCCAAAATCTGGTCATCACTGGGCCCAGTATGCAGCTGCTGACCATGGAGTATTTTCTCTTCTTCCAGCGGAAGCAAAGCCATCATGAGCTGACGCTCAATCTGGATCTGGAATACAAGACCCTTGATCTTCCCTTTGACGAGATGGAGGAACTGTTCGGACTTCCGCTATCCGAGAAAGACCGGATTTGTATGTTTCAGCAGCTCCGTTACAAGCGGTTTCTCCATTCCTCCATCATGCAGGAGTTCCAGAATCAGCAGATGAACGAAATTGCCAACCGCTTTTTCTCGATCTTCAGAAAACATACGGTTTTGATTTTTCCCACAGCTCTTCCCTCCGGGATCATATTTTCGCCATGCTGACATACCATCACCTTACATTTCGCAAGCGCTCCATGCTGGTGTCGGAAATCCGGCAGAATTACCCCTTTGCCTATGAGGTTGCCTGCCGGATCATTCCCATTGCAGAGGAGGTTTTGGGCTATCACCTGCTGGAAAATGAGGTTTCCCGTCTGGCGGTCCGCCTGGTGGTTGCCATGGACGAAATTCCCCAGCGCAAACGGACTCTGGTCATTGTCGACAGCGCCAGTTATGCCGAACTGCTTCGGTTCAAGCTGCATCACTATTTTTCCCGGAAAATCGATTTTCTGGGCACGTGTCCCGCTTACCAGCTGGAGAAGCTGCTGAAAACTTCCTCTTATCAGCCCGTCGAGCTGATTCTCGCCACCACGTCCCTGGTTTATTCTCCCGGGATTGATACCCTCCATATTTCTCCTATCCTGAATCAGCAGGACATCAACCTTTTGAACGACTATTTCTTTCGGAACAATCGCTCCTATCGGCAATAAAGGCATTCTGCTCCTGGCATGAATCATCGGCTGCATTTCCCTTTTCTTTGTCATCAAAAAGAGCATACAATCGAGAAAGCCAGAATTGGATGTACCATGTGAAAATGGGAACCACATTGATGCCGCACGCTTTGTGAGGAGGTGCCTGATTACTACACAGAATGTAAAGCTGTAGGCACATCCTATTGTCCTTCACACAGCATCAGGGCCGCCATAACGCGCTGTTTTTTATGAGCACTGCCGGCAGCTGATCCAAATAGCTTCAAGTGAAACAACAAAAAGGGCCTCACGTGACTCGCGGCCTTGAATAACACAGAAATCCGGCGGCTTCTCTGCACGAGAAGCCGCCGGCTTCTGGTTTATGCCTCAATGGCCCGTTGGAACAGTGCCCAGGTGCTGACAAAATAGCACCCCAAAAGAACGAACAGAATCAATGCGGTCATGCCCAGCTGAACCGCAAGTGCGCCGAATCCGATATAAGCCTGGATCTCTGCCTGCACCGCCGCCAACAGGCAGCCCACAGCGGCTGCGCCTGTCACAACGGCGGTCCCTACCGGCAGGCCGAACCAGAAGCCCAGTTGACGCACCACCAGGCGGCAGATTTCGGTTTCCTCCACCCCCAGTTTCCGCAGCACCGAAAAGCGGTACCGGTACTGCCCGGCGTCCAGAAGCTGCTGCAAAGACAGAACGGTCAGGCAGATGACCATCAGCACCACCGCCCCGTAGAGCAGAGACGCCTGGAGTACAAAGGTACTGGCCCGGGTGCTGTTGACCTGCAGCGTCCGCAGGCGGATGGCGTACTCGGCCCCGCCGGGGGCCCGCTCGGGGTAAGAATCTGCAAAGAGCTGTTCCAGGGTGCGGGCTGTGTCATAGGCCAGAGGCCCGGCCGTCATGATGTACCGGCACCGCATCACCGGCAGGAGCTGTTCACAGACTGCATCCGGGAACACATACACCACATCGGTATAGCTGTTGTAAAAGGTTTCTCCCATGGGGTCAGTATAACAAGCCTGATCTGCTAGGGCCAGGGTGCCGGCGTCAGTTGCGACCGTTGCGTGTTCCGCCAGAAAGGCCGCCCGCTCCTCCTCCGTGGCAATGGCCTTCCACTGGGTGGTGAACTCCCCTTCTGCCAGGGTCACCGGCTCCAAGTCCAGCATGGCCCGCAGGGCGTTGTAATCACTGAGGGAGATAGCTGCCGTGGGAAAGTCGTATTTCACCCGGCTGTAAAAGTCCTCCTGCCGGGGCAGATAGAGGGAGAAGGTACAGTCGGCGGTGGTGTCGACCCCGTTTTCATCGAGGAATCGGGTGACCGCGTCATAATCCCCCCGAGGCAGGGCGGATATTTCCCGCACATCGTTGTACCTGGAATAGATTTGGATGTCGTAGACAGCCCGGGCTTCCAGATAGCCGTTGGCCCAGCCCGCCAGCACCGGCGCCGCCGCAAACAAAAACACCGACAGCCCCAGCGTAATGCTCACCAGTGTCATGGTCTTGCTGGTGGTGCGGAGTTTGGACACCATCTGCCCGAAGTAAAACAGGTTGGTGCCCTGGTAACGGCAATCAGGGCTGTGGTCTTTACGCCAGGCCAGCAGGGCGCTGGCCAGCCAGATCACCCCGCAGAGCAAAAACAACAGGTCTGCCAGCAGAAACACCAGCCATTGGTTGACCCATTCTGCCCCGAGGCCCAGCATATACCGCCGCTGGAGCACCGGCAAGCTGACCGCCGACAGGATACAGGGCAGCGCCCCTATGGTCAGCCCCGGCACCAGAACCGGGAAGTGCCATTTCCGGCGGCGGGCCACCCAAACCCCAGCCCAGACCAGCAGCCCCGCCGGGGCCAGAATGTTGGCCCAGAACATGAGCTGTACCGGAATAGCCAGACGGCTGTCCCCATACTGGGCCAGCAGCCGCACTCCCTGGACTGCACGCGCCGCTGCAAGCACCAGGTACAAGGCGGCCACTCCCTGCATCCAGCGGCTTTTTTGAAGGGGCGTTTCGTTTTCCCGTTGGGCTGAGAGCATCGACAGAATGGGGGTCCGGCGGATGGTGCGGGTATTGAACAGCCCCACCGCTAGAAAGCTCACCAGGAAAAAGCCCGCCGTCCAGAGCACGGTATCCGGGAAGAGAGTCCACACCGGGCGATAGGTCTGGCTGTAACTGGTCAACAGCAGGGCCGTGACAAACTGGGAGCACACCGCCCCCAGGCCGATTCCCAGCAAAACCGCGATCCCGCCCATCAGAAGGGTCTCGGCGAAAAACAGCCGGGCGGTGATTTGCTGCTCCATTCCCATCACAGCTTCCAGGGCAAATTCCTTCTGGCGGCTGCAAAGCATATAGCGGTTTGCAAAGCGGATCAAAAAAAGCAGCAGGAGGGTTACGCCGCAGATGGCCATTTTCATGCCGTCGCTGAGCATCGAGTAATTATACTCAGCCCCAATGTCCGGCTGATAAAACCGGCTGGAAATGGACAAGAACCCATAAAACAGGGCCGCACAGATGGTCATGGTAAGAATGTAGACCAGATAATCCCGGGCCGAGCGCCGGGCGCTGCGGAGGATCAGTTTAGCGTACATCCTGCCCGCCTCCCCCTAGCATGGCCAGCACCTGGAGAATCTTCTCAAAGAAGGCGGCCCGGGTCTCGCCGCCCCGCCGCAGCTCGGTGAAGATTTCGCCGTCCCGCAAAAATAGAATCCGCCCGGCGTAGCTGGCGGTAAAGGCATCGTGGGTTACCATCAAAATGGTGGCCCCCAGATCCTCATGGATGCCCTCGAAGGTATTCAAAAGCATCTGGGCCGAGTGGCTGTCCAAAGCGCCGGTGGGCTCGTCGGCCAGCAGCACCTTAGGGTTGTTCACAATG
>ERZ1090865.497-NODE-497-length-22871-cov-7.026297_pt1 | contig 22871 bp, 17 predicted proteins | sample MGYA00478478_ERZ1090865 | MGnify/ENA primary metagenome ERZ1090865 (study PRJEB33644, sample SAMEA5815715) | chicken gut metagenome | biome: Chicken; feature: Gastrointestinal Tract; material: Caecum | place: Ireland | collected 2019-01-01 | study: A study of the... | reverse complement strand
CATTATAATAAAAAATACCCGCCGGAAAATGCGGGAATTTTTGCGGATTAATATATTTTACTGCCCTCGTCGGTGTGTAATGCGGTACAATCCCTCAGTCACGCTGCGCGCGCCACATCTCGTGGTGCGTGCGGTAGAAAAGCCGCACCACTCGGTCACCATTCGCGCGGGGATATGTGCGCTCATTCATCTCGCGTTGCTCAAACAGTGGGTATCCACTGTTTGAAGAACAGCAACGCTCGCCCCTTTGCACAAGGGAGCCCTTATTGCGGAATAGATTTTAAAATAATAACTCTGCGCAAGGCGAATTTGGTTCGCCGTCAAGTGCCTTGCGGCGGGGCGCAAGTCTTTTCAAATTAAACACGTTTCAAGCAGGGTGTCTCGGCGGCAACAATGTAATAGCTTGCCGCCTCGGTCGTCGCAAACGCGCATACATATGCGTTTGCTCATCTCGTTCGCCACGCACAACGGGTATCCGTTGTGCTATGAAATGGCTCATTCGTCCTGCGCAGAAAGACGAACAACGCATTTCTGCAAACAGCACATATGCGCTGTTTGCGCGTTGTGAGGTGAGCGAGGGCAAATGTAGGCCAGAGCGGTGACCGCGCGAGGAGGCGTAGCCGACGACACTTTGCGGAGGTTCCCTTTGGGAAGCCGCAAATCGCGGCGGTATTTTACAGAACAATTTGCTGCGGTCAGCACGTTTTGCCGTTTCCCGCAAGCGGGAACCCCTCGGCAAAGCAGCGCTCCGCTCGCGCACCAAAGGGGGAATTGCCCCGATTATATAATCGTGGGTCCTTAAAAATGCCGCCAGAGGAACTTAGTTCCTAAGGACTCACGGAAATTTTACGGCTCGGCCAGCCGCAAAAATTTGTGAACTACTTCAAATACAGTATCAACACCGCGATATCCGCGGGGTTTACGCCCGAAATGCGCGACGCCTGTCCCAATGAGGCCGGCCTTATCTTGTTCAGCTTTTCGCGCGCTTCAAGCCTCAGGCCCTCTATCTTCATGTAATCGATGTCGTTCGGCAGTTTCTTCTCTTCGAGCTTGCGCGCGCGCGCTATCTGCTCCAGCCCTTTTTTTAAATATCCTTCGTATTTTATATATATTTCCGCAGACTGCGCAGCGCTCGCGCCGCAGTTTTTAAGTACGGGGAATGCATTCTCTATCTGCTTCAAAGTCGCCCCGCGGCGGATAAGATCGGCATATGTGAGGGGTTTTCCGGTGCCTTCGAGGCCGATGGCCTTCAAAAATTCGTCGGCTTTCCCTGCGGGCACGCGCCCTTCAAGGTCTTTCAGCGCATCTTCGTATTCGGCCTTCCGCGCAAGATATTTTTGGTACCTCTCCTCGCTCACAAGCCCGCAGTCGTACCCCTTCTGCGTCAGGCGGAAGTCGGCGTTGTCCTGTCTTATCTCCAGCCTGTGCTCCGCGCGGGAGGTCATCATGCGGTAGGGCTCGTCGGTGCCCTTGGTCACAAGGTCGTCTATGAGAACGCCTATATACGCCTCGTCGCGCCCCAAGATAAGCGGCTCTTTGCCGCGTAGCTTCAGGCTTGCGTTCAGCCCCGCCATAAGGCCCTGTGCAGCCGCCTCCTCATAGCCCGAGGTGCCGTTTATCTGCCCCGCCGTATACAGCCCTTCGACCTTTTTGAACTCAAGGGTGGGATAGATATCGAGCGTGTCGATGCAGTCGTACTCTATCGCATATGCGTAGCGCATTATATCGCAGTCCTCCAGCCCCTTCACCGAGTGATACATGTCGCGCTGAACGTCGTGGGGGAGGGAGGAGCTCATGCCCTGCACATATACCTCCAGAGTGTCCGCTCCTTCGGGTTCTAAAAACAGTTGATGCCTCTCTTTGTCGGCAAAGCGCACCACCTTGGTCTCGATGGAGGGACAATAGCGCGGCCCCGTGGAGAGTATCGTGCCGTTATACAGCGGCGAGCGGTCGAGGTTGTCGGTGATTATTTTGTGCGTTTGTGCGTTTGTGTAAGTGAGGTAGCAGGGCAGTTTATTCTCTACGTGCTCCTCGGTCATGAACGAAAAGGGCAAAACATCGTCGTCGCCGTACTGCACTTCGCACTCGTCGAAATGTACTGTGCGCCCGTCGAGGCGGGCGGGAGTGCCCGTCTTGAAGCGGCGCACGCTGTAGCCGAGCTCCATCAGATTTTTGGTGAGGGCGGTGGCGGGGGCAAAGCCGTTGGGGCCGCTCTTTTGTATAACGTCGCCCGTTATCGTCTCGGCGTTCAGATATACGCCCGTGGCAAGTATTGCCGCCCTGCAGTAAAACACGCCGCCGTACGTCGTCTTAACGCCGCACACCTTGCCGTCTTTTACGAGTATCTCGGCCGCTTCGCTCTGAACGATTCTCAGGTTTTCGGTGTGCTCGAGCGTGCGCTTCATCTCGGCGTGGTAGGCGTTTTTATCTGACTGGCACCTGAGCGACTGTACCGCCGCGCCCTTGCCGATATTCAGCATGCGCATCTGAAGGGCGGTTTTGTCGGCGTTAATGCCCATCTCGCCGCCGAGAGCGTCGATCTCGCGCACAAGGTGTCCTTTAGCTGTGCCGCCTATCGAGGGATTGCACGCCATAAAAGCTATGCTGTCAAGGTTCAGAGTCAGCATAACCGTCTTAAGATTTGTGCGCGCGCAGGCGAGCGCTGCCTCGCATCCTGCGTGCCCCGCGCCCACGACGACGACGTCGAATTGTCCTTCAACAAATGTGGGAATCATAGCCGCCCTCAAAAAATTCCCGCCGTTTTCCGACGGGAATTAAAAGTGAATTTATTTTGAATTTAATTTATTTTTTAATTAATTAATTATTTAATTAATTATTTAATTAATTAATTATTTAATTTAATATCAATTTTTATATATAATGCGGCACAATCCCTCAGCCACACTCTCGCTTGCGCTTTCGTGTGTCAGCTCCCTTTGCACAAGGGCGCCTTTATTGCGGCAATTATTTTTAAAAACAAATAACGTGCGCAAGCAGGGTTTCCCTGCGCCAGCGCGACACAATTTGTCGCGGAAGCGAGCTCACCGGGGTGAATCGCCCCGATTATATTAATGAGGGCCCCTGAAAATCGGGGCGAGAGGGGCCGGCCCTTCAAATCACGGAATTTTTACGGCTCGGCCAGCCGCAAAAATTAGTGAACTATTTTTTGAGGATGATATTTTTGATGTCGTCCACATCTTTCGCTATCCTGTCGTTCGTCCTGCACATCTCTTCCACTTTGTCGCGGGAGTAAAGCATGGTGGTGTGGTCCCTGCCGCCCAGTTCCTTGCCTATGGAAACGAGGGGGAGGGACAGAAGTTCGCACATCAGATAGCAGCAAATCTGGCGGGGGATGACCACTTCTTTTTTCTTGCTTTTGCCTGTGATGTCAGACTTTTCTATGTGGTAGAAGCCCGTCACGGCGTTTATGACCGTTTCGGGAGTGATCTCCTCGTTGCCGTCCTCGGGTACCGCCTCGCTCAAAGCGCTTCGCGCAAGCTGAACGGTGATAGGTTCCTCGTGCAGGCGGGAGGCGAATATCACCTTGGTGAGCCTGCCCTCGAGCGTGCGCACGTCGTCGCCGCTGTCCTTTGCGAGGAAGTTTAAAACGTCGTCGGGCACAACGCACTTTTTTTCAAACGCCTTGCGCTTTAAAATTGCCACCTTCGTCTCGTAGTCGGGGGGCAGTATGTCGAACAAAAGTCCGCCCGAAAAGCGTGTGCGCAGCCTCTCCTCGAGCGCAACCAGCTCCTTTGGGGAGTGGTCGGATGAGATGACTATCTGCTTGCCCTTTGCCACCAGCTCGTTGAAGGTGTGGAAGAATTCCTCCTGGACTGCCTTCTTGTTCTCTATGAACTGTATGTCGTCGACGATGAGAACGTCGGCCGAGCGGTAGTGCTGACGGAGTTTGCTGCCCTTGTCGCGCGTGTCGGCGCCGCGGCTGGTGAACATGGTGTCGATTATCTCGTTTACGAATTGTTCGCAGGTTATGTAGATCACCTTTAAATAGGGCTTTTCGCGCACGATCTTGTTTGCGATCGCCTGCATGAGGTGCGTCTTGCCGAGGCCCGTGCCGCCGTAAATGAACAGCGGGTTGTAGGTGCCTGCAGGGTCGTCTGCGACCGACTGCGCCGCGGCGAATACATACTCGTTGTTGGGGCCGACTACAAAGCTCTCGAAGGTGAATTTGGGGTCGAGATTGGTCGGCGCGTTAAAATTCTTGTTCTCTTCTTCGGGCCCGTTATACACGTATCCGTCGGCGCCCTCGACCTTTAAGCGGAAGTCGATTATGCCCACGCCAGCCTCGGCTATCGCCTCCCTCATCTTGTCGGCAAGGGTGGTGGTTATGTACTTCGCAAAGCTCTCCGAAGGCGCCTCCAGAACGATATACCGTCCGTCGACGTCCACAGGCACCAGCTTTTCTATAAAAGTGGTGTAGTTGATGTGCGAAACAAGCTCGCGCATCTTCTCTTTTATAGGATTGTACAAAAAATCGAAGTTTCCCTTTGCCGTCATAAGTTTTGCCTGTAAGTTCCTTTGAATTTTATAAATTTTGTGCTATAATGCCAATTAAATAAATGTGCGCACGCGGCACATTGCGGGACGCGGCGCTGTTGGTTATTCCACCTAAGTATACTACAACCCGCGGCTAAAATAAAGTGTTTTTGTGAAAAAATGCATATAAAAAATTTATCTCTCAAAAATTTCAGAAACTATGCGCTGGAAAATTTTTCGTTTTCCGAGGGGCTCAACGTGCTGTACGGCAGGAACGCGCAGGGCAAAACCAATTGCGCCGAGGCCGTATTTTATCTTTGCACGGGCGTGTCGCCGCGCGCAAGGAGGGATAAACAGCTGATAAAGCACGGCGAGAGCTCGGCCGAGATCTCGGCGCTTGCCTGCGGCAGATACGGAGATGTGAATATCGCTGCGACCATATACGAAAACGGGCGCGAAGTGCGCGTGAACGGCAACAAGATAGCGCGCAACGCCGATCTTCTGGGCAATATATTCAGCGTTTTTTTCTCCCCGACTGAGCTGCGCCTCATCCAGGACGGGCCGGACGAGCGCCGCAGGTTTTTGAATATATCCATATCCCAGCTGTCGAAGAGCTACTATACGGCCCTTTTGCGCTACAACAAGATCCTGGAGCAGCGCAACAATCTGTTAAAGGACAGGGATACGGTGCTGGTGTATGACACTCTTCCCGTCTGGGACGAGCAGCTTGCAAAATACGCCGCCGTAGTGGTGCGCCACCGCGCCGATTTTTTGGAGAGACTTGCCCCCCTCGCGGAGGAGGAGCACGCGCGCCTTACCGACGGCGCCGAAAAGCTGGAGGTGAGGCCGGAAAAGAGGTATATCGGCGACGACGAGGAGCTCAAAGAGGCAATATTTTCCGAACTTTCGCGCAATTACGACAGGGATATCCGCCTCGGATACACCACCACCGGCCCGCACAGGGACGACATCGACTTTATAATAAACGGCCAGGACGCCAAGCACTATGCCTCGCAGGGGCAGACGCGTACGGCTGCCCTTGCGGTAAAGCTGGCCGAAATGGAGATATTCAGACAGCTCTCGGGCGAATACCCCGTGCTCATTTTAGACGACGTGATGAGCGAACTCGACCTTCCGCGCAGAAAAAAGCTCGTTCTGCGCGCGCAGGGCATGCAGACAATTCTGACCTGCACGCATGCCGAGCGCGTATTATACGGCAGGGAAGCAAACAAAATAAGAATAGAAGGGGGTGCAATAAAGAGATGAGGGCAGACCTGCATATCCACTCATACTATTCCGACGGGCTCATCTCGCCTGAGGATATCGCCGACATGTGCGTAAAAAACGGCGTGCAGCTCGCCGCGCTCACCGATCACGACAATATGAACGGCTCCTCCGCATTCAAAGAGGCGTGTGCAAGGCGTGGGATAAAGTGTGTGCGCGGGATAGAGATCTCGGCCTATACGGATGTAAAGGTACACATACTCGGCTACAACATGGACAGGCACTGCGAGGAGTATAAAAAGTTTGACGCCTTCGTAAAGGAGGGCGCCATGGCGCGCACCGCCGACATACTTGCAAAGCTTAAAAAGAGGGGCGTGAGCCTCGGTTTCGACGATGTGTTGCGCGAAAGGAAGTGCAGCCGCTCGCCCGTGCACACCATGTATATAGCGCGCGCCGCAGCGCGCAAGGGCTACGCCGCCTCGCCGTCGTCGTTCTATGCCGAAATGCTCGCGCCCGGCCGTCCCGCGTACTCGGCCGCAGGCAGACCTTCGCCCGAGTATGCGCTCGAAGTCATAAAAAAGTGCGGCGGCGTATCCTCGCTCGCCCACCCGGGACGCATAACGCTTCCCCCCGCCGAAAAGTATACGCTCATAGAGCGGCTGCGCGTTGAGGGATTGCGCGGCATAGAAGCCGTTTATTCGGGACATACTGCTGAAGAGACGGTATACTTCAAGGAGATCGCCGCGAAGCTCTCACTGCTCGTCACGGGCGGCTCGGACACGCACTATTCCGAGGGCACGCGTGCAGTGGGCACGCCCGAGTTTTACCCCTCGGACGAACTTTTGGCGGCGCTTGATATAGGGTGAAAAATTTTTTCAAGCGATTCTTTGTGTTTTTAACCTTGCCCGCGCTCGCCGCGGGCATTTGTTTTACGCTCTCCGGCTGGCAGAAAGTTTTGCCGCGCGGAACTGCGATAAACGGTGCGGACGTTGGCGGATTAACGCCGCAGCAGGCCGTTCAGCTGGTGCGGGAGGCAATTATTTCCGATTTGAAGGGCAGGGAGCTCTGCATATGTTCGCGGGAGCATGTGTACTCATATTCATATCCGGAGATATCTTTTAAAGATAACGCAAATGCGGTCGCGCGGGGTATTGTCCGCGCGGGGAATTATACGGTGGATGCGAGCTGGTATCTCAACGGGCTCGACGCGGTCGTTTCCGCCATATGTGCGGCCGAATACAGGCAGCTGCGCGAGCCGGAAGCGTATTTCAATGCCGGAGAGGGCGAGGCGTTCTATTACTGCGAAGGACAGGACGGGGTGTCTTCCGACGGCGATAAGCTTAGGCGCGACATCTTGAGTTCGTTGCAGAACAGACGGTACGGCGGCGATTTTGATAAAGTGGACGTAAGCACTCAAACGCACAAAATGAAAGGGGATATGGCAAAACTAAAGCAAAAGACAGCCTGTCTTTCGGCATACACCACTTACTTCGACTGCGGAAACTCCCCCAGAGTTTCCAATATAAGGCTGGCGGGCGAAAAGATAAGCGGTTGCGTGCTTGCGCCGGGGGGGAGATTTTCCTTCAATTCCCGCGTCGGGCCGCGCACGATGAAAAACGGATTTCAGAGGGCAAAGATAATAGAGGACGGCAGGTTCGTGTACGGCGTAGGCGGCGGGGTGTGTCAGGTCAGCACCACGCTATACAACGCGGCTCTGCTCGCCGGACTTAAGGTCACGGAATATCACCCGCACAGTCTTGCGGTCAGCTACGTCAGCCCCTCTCGCGATGCGATGGTGAGCGGCAGCTACAGCGACATGAAGTTCTGTAATACCACCGACTGTCCCGTATATATACGCGTATTGACCGGCCTTTACTATGTCCGTTGTGAAATCTACGGCCTTTCGGACGGAGCTGAATATTCACTGCAGTCGGTCGTTACCGGGGAAGAGGACGGAGGGGTGGAGAGTGAATGTTACCTCACGTCCACGCGCGGCGGGGAGAGTCATACGCGGCTGATAAGGCGCGACAAGTACCTGCCGGCCCAAAAAGACGGCGCGGCAAAGGAAAGCGGACAGACTGCAGGCTCCGCAGCCTGAAAGCCGTGCCGTGAATAGGAGGCGGGGCCGCACAGAAATGTGCGGCCCCGCTATGAGCTATACGCAACAGAGCGTGTGTAATTGATTTTTTCCGTCGCAAGTAGATTTTGTGTTTTCAGCGCCGCAGTGCGGCAGCATACAGTTTTTCTGCGCGGCCGCACCGCATAAAACGCTGAAATGGGAGTAAATGGCCGTATGATCGATTATTTGAATCATATGCGCTGCTTTTTGTTGCAGAACATATGCGGCAGGTTTACACAAAATTGCATCCGTGCTGTAACTTTACCATTTCCGGCCTCAGGCGCATATTGTGTGTGTTGACATATTCAAGTTCGGGCGTTCTCTCTTTAACGGGCAGGTTCGAGAGCGCTATCACTATCGGCGCGGCAAAGCAGCATACCATTATCAGCAACACAGGCAGCACGCTGCCGCATGCAAAGTATGCAACCGCGCCGAGCGCGGCGGCAAACACCAGCGAATCCCACGAATATCGAAGTATCTCTTTTACGGTGAACTTCTCGCTCGTCTTAGGGGTAACGGTGAACACCGCTTTTTTGCCGAACAGTCCGGCGATCACCGTGCGTATCATCATGGGCGCGAGCGATGCGTATGTCGCCACGTTTACCAGAAAGTAGGGAATAAGCAGCAGTACGTTTCTGTTATTATGGTACACGAACAGGTCGGGTATCATGGGCGAGCAAAGGAATATTATCATTATCGCATATACGGTGAGCGAGTAACCTATCACGGGGTAGCCCAAGAAGCCGAGCGCGCACATGCATAATATCAGCATAAGGCTCAGAAGGGGCACTGTGGGCAGGCTGTAGTGAGAAAGTTTTATGTCGAGCTTTTCAAACCAGCTCATTTTGGAGCTGTTGATCTCCTTGCCGTATTTCTTCATATACTCAAGGTTGCCCTGCGTCCACTTGCACTGCCTCTTTTTGAGCGAGACATACGAAACGGGGAACTCCTCGTAGCATACGATGTCGGGCGCATATATTATGTCGAGTCCCGCGTTCTTTATGTCCACGGCAAAGGATATATCCTCTGCCACGACGAGGGGGAACCCGCCCGTCTTTTCGTAGCAGTCCCTGCTTATCGTCATGCCGTGGCCGATCAGCGCGTTGGCGCCGTAGAAATTCTTTATCACCTGAACGGTGGTGCCGTTGCTGCCCACGCTCAGCCCCATAAGGCGCTGAAACACGTTTTCTCCGCTCGTGGCAAGATGCTTTGCCTGTACGGCTCCGCATTTTTCCGAATAGGCAAAATATTTCATAACGCCCGTGATATAGTCGGGCGGTATTATTTCGTCGCTGTCCAGAACAACGAAATAATCGTAGTCCTTCCTGCCTTTTAAGTAGTTGTTCAGGTTTCCCGCCTTGTAGCCAGTGCGTTCGCTGCGCCTTATAACTTCCACATGGCTGTGCCTTAAAGCGTATTTATCGATTCTCTTCTTATATTCGGGATCGGAGCTGTCGTCGAGGATGACTGTCTTGAAGTTGCGGTAGTTCTGTTTCCTGCATGCGGTCAGCGCCTTCTCGTTGAAGTCGTTGCATGTGCAGTACAGAAGTAAAAATCTCGGTCCGTCGCCGTCGACTCTGTATTCCCTGACGTCGGCGTACTTTTTCTCAAGACGTCTGTGCATCAGGGCGTAAGCTATCGAAAATGTCAGGTCCTTGATGCTTCCAAGCCATAGCATGCCGAGTATCACTGTATTCACGGCCAAAAGCGCGATTATGAATGCCGTGCGCACGGGACCGTAACCGTCCAGCCCTGTAATGAGCTCGTAAAGCGACCAGCCCAAAAGCGCCAGGCACCCCAGCCATACCGTAAGTATTACGGCGTAAACCGTAGGTTTCTTTTTCATGTATTTCTCCTTAATGCCGTTGCGGGCGTATTTGTTTTTTTGTTTTTCACCCATTACAACAGTCTTAGGAGCGCGTTTGTCCACGATTTTATAAATTATTTCACAAAATATTCTTCTGGAAAATGTTGTAACCCGTTAAAAGCGTATCCGGCATTTATTATTGACTTTGTTATTTTTTTGCAGTATTATAGATTTCGCCATCGGGAAAACGCTGTCTCGCGGAGAGTTTTAAATGACAGAGCAGATGTATGAAAAAATTGAATACGCATTGGGGCTCATCGCGGCGGGCGATAAAGCCGGCGTCGATCTGCTGTATGCGTGTGCAGGCAGAGCCATGCTGTTTGTGGCAAAGTCGATAGTTAAGGACGGTTTTGCCGCCGAGGACGTCGTACAGGACAGTTTTTTAAAGATAGTAAAGGGCATATCGCATTACAAAAAAGGCACTAACGGCTATGCCTGGATATGCAAGATCGTGCGCAATACCGCACTCAACTCGCTTGAAGCTTCTAAGAGGCGCGCGGCGGCGTCGCTCGAGGCGGTAAGCGATATTTCCGACGGGGGCGAGGGGGAAGAAAAATCGGCGACAAAACTGCTTGTCGAAAAAATGCTTGCTTCGCTCTATCCTCCCGAGGTGCAGAGAATGATATACATGAAGTACTTTCTCGATATGACCGTGCGCGAGATAGCGAAGGAGCTTGGCAGGTCCAAATCGTATGTTTCAAAACAAATTTTAAACGCCGAAAAAAATCTGCGCGAAATGCTGTAAATTTGTGGACAAAACGTGTTTTCAGGCTGTTGTATAGATAAAGGGGTGCAATATGAAAAACGTCGATAAAAAAGATGAAGCGCTGAACAAGCTGTTCAGCGGATATATAGAGGAAGCAGAGTGCCCGCCCGAAGGCGTCACATTCATGGCAAAGGAAGCCATGGACGAGAACACAGTGCGCGAACGCGCAACGGAGCTGCAGCTTGCCGCGCAGACTTCGCACGGCGGAGAACAGGCGTCCGGGAGCGGCAGACGCATACCGGCAAAGGCGTACGCGGTCATTGCTGCGCTGTTCGTTTTGGTGGCGGCAGTTTTGCTTGCAGTGCTGCTGCACGTCAGCGGTACCGATAAATTTATGGATTCTCCCACCGACGCCGGCACCGACGGCTCATACATAAGCCTTGCCGCCGACGATATGACGGAGCGTGAGATCGAGGGCTTTATTGTTGAAGATTCCTCCGACGGCAGCGGCGCAAATTCTTCAGATTTATTTTTCTTTGTCGAAGACGGGACCCATGGCGAATACAGCGAATTTGCGCTCACTGATTCCGTCGGCGATTACACAGAGGGCGACGTGGTTGTGTATCGGCTCAGATGTTCTGTCTCTCCCGGAGTCGGGGTCGTCGTGTACGTCGAGGCCGAGGGGGTAAGGTTCGACGAGCTGAATGATTATAAAGATCTTCCCGAATCCAGATCGATAGGCGACGATGTTTTTGAACTCGGCAAAGACGGTCAGAACACGTTGATATATTTTTCGAGCGGCGGCTACGGCTATAACCTCTGTCTGCAGACGTCCGACAGTGAAAAGGTCGACGCGGTGCTCAGCCGCATTTCCGAAGGCGTAAATTAATAGATCTGCCCGCACCGTTTGGTGCGGGCTTTTTTTTGTCTGCGTTTGCCTCAGTAAGGAAAAAATCGGGCAATTCTATTGTGTTTTTCGTATTTATGTGCTATAATTTGGCGTGGATATAATTTTTAACAATGTAAAAAAGCGCTGCGGGCAAAATTTTTAAAGCGGGCGCTTTTTGAGAGGGCATATGGACAGAACATATATCAGAACTTTGTATTCAAAAACGGCAGATTTCGGCGGCATTGAAGTTGAACTGCGCGGCTGGGCGCGCTCCGTGCGCGACAGTAAAAATTTCGGCTTTATCGAGCTGAATGACGGTTCCTGCCAGAAGAACTGCCAGGTGGTTTTAAACAGGGAAGAGCTTTCGGATTACGAAACCATCGTTCACTGCGGCGTGGGTGCGGCCCTGCGCGTGCGGGGCAGGGTGGTGCTCACCCCTGAAATGCGCCAGCCCTTCGAGCTGCACGCCGATGAGGTGGCGGTGGAGGGAGCCTCTCTCCCGTCATATCCCCTGCAGAAAAAGCGCCACTCGCCCGAATTTCTGCGCGAAATTGCGCACCTGCGCCCCAGGACGAACCTGTTCGGCGCGGTGTTCCGCATCCGCTCGCAGGCGGCGTTCGCGATCCATAAATTTTTCAACGACCGCGGCTTTGTGTACGTCCACACGCCCATAATCACGGGTTCCGACTGTGAAGGCGCGGGCGCCATGTTCAGGGTGACTACCCTCGCCCCCGGCGAGACCGACCTCTCCAAGGACTTCTTCGGAAAAAGGGCGGCGCTCACCGTGTCGGGCCAGCTCGACGTCGAAACGTTCGCCATGGCCTTTTCAAACGTATACACATTCGGCCCCACCTTCCGCGCGGAAAATTCCAACACGGCGCGCCATGCCGCAGAGTTCTGGATGATTGAGCCTGAAATGGCGTTCTGCGACCTCGCGGGCGACATGGACGTGGCGGAGGCCATGGTAAAGTTCGTGGCGGAGTATGTGCATGAAACGTGCGAATATGAGGTCGACTTCCTCACCGAAAGGGTGTGCCCCGAGCTGAAAGACAGGTTCGAGGCATTAAAGGGCGGCGAGTTCGTACGCCTTTCATATACAAAGGCGATAGATATCTTAAAGGACGCCATAGCGGGCGGCCATAAGTTCGAATACCCCGTGGAGTGGGGGTGCGATCTGCAGAGCGAGCACGAGCGCTATCTCACCGAAACGGTGTATAAAAAGCCCGTGTTCCTCACCGACTACCCTAAGGAGATAAAGGCTTTCTATATGCGCCTTAACGAAGATAAAAAGACGGTCGCCGCGGCCGATCTGCTCGTGCCCGGCATAGGCGAGCTCATCGGCGGCAGCCAGAGGGAGGAGAGACTCGACGTTTTAGAGGAGCGCATGAAGGAGTGCGGCTTAAATGTCGCCGACTATGAGTTCTACACCGACCTGCGCCGTTACGGCGGCTGCGTCCACTCCGGATTCGGCCTGGGCTTTGAAAGGCTTATAATGTATTTGACGGGCGTTTCCAATATACGCGATGTCATTCCCTTCCCTCGCACTGTTGGCCACTTAGAATATTAATTACTTTCAAACGCTTTTGATAAGCGGCGCAATACTGTGTCGCGCTTACGGGTATGTTCGGTCACTTACGTCTTTGTAAGCTCCCTCACATCTTCCGCACGCTTCTTGTCTTGCTTGCTTCTGAAAAGCGTAGACGGAGGGGGGAGGAGTATTGCTCGCATCTCCGGGGTCATTATGTGCGACTTCCGCACGCTTCTTGTCTTGCTTGCTTCTGAAAAGCGTAGACGGAGGGAGGAGAGGTTCACCCATGCGCTCGCTGTGCACGGCCCGCGCGAAAATTTCGTGAGGTTATTATGATCAAAATTTTAGTTGACGCAATGGGCGGCGATAACGCCCCCGCCGCACCCGTGCAGGGGGCGGTCGACGCTTTGAACAAAAACAAAAATATATATCTTATCCTCGCAGGCAAAAAAGAGGTCATAGAGGGGGAGCTCGCAAAGTATAAGTACGACGGCTCCCGCCTTGAGATAATGGACTGCCGCGACGTGATAGACATGAACGATATTCCCACCGAGGCGGTGAGAAAGCGCGATTCGTCGCTTGTGCGCGCCTTCCGCTCATTAAAGGAGAACGAGGATATCGCCGGACTGGTGACAGCCGGCTCCACCGGAGCCACTATTGCGGCGGGCCAGCTTATTTTAGGCAGGATACGCGGCATAAAGCGCCCCGCCCTCTGCCCCGCGATTCCCAACGCGCGCGGCGGCTATACGCTTTTGTGCGATTGCGGCGCCAACGCCGAGTGTAAACCTTCCATGCTCTGCCAGTTCGCGGTGCTTGCTTCGGCTTACGCAACGGCGGGCTTCGGCATAAAAAACCCCCAAGTGGGGCTTTTGAACAACGGCACGGAGGAGCACAAGGGCGACCCTCTGCACCAGCAGACCTATCAGCTCTTGAAGAAGATGGACGTCATAAACTTCATGGGCAACATCGAGGGGCGGGATATTATGCTCTCAGACTGCGACGTGGCGGTTGCCGACGGCTTTTCGGGCAACGTGGCCTTAAAGGCTATGGAGGGATGCGGCAAACTCATCCTCTCCGTGCTCAAAAAGGAGGCGACCGGCACGCTGTCTTCAAAGATAGGAAGCCTGTTTTTGATGAAGGGTTTCAAGCGTATGCGTTCAAAGCTCGACTTCGAGGCAGTAGGCGGCGCTCTTCTCCTCGGCGTAAAAAAGGTGGTAATAAAGAGTCACGGTTCCTCCAAGGCGCGCACCATTACCGCCGCTATCGAAAACGCTGCTACCATATACGATGGCAACCTTATCGGCCGCGTGGAGGAGATGCTGGCTAAAGTCGACTGGAACAATCTTATCCCCGATGAAGAGTAAAGCGCCCGCAAGGAATCAGCCGGATATACCGGCGGTCGAGCGCATGCTCGGATATACATTCAAAGATAAAAAGCTTTTAGTGCGCGCGCTGACGCATTCCTCGGCTTCCCATACCGAAAATTACGAACAGCTCGAATTTCTGGGCTACTCGGTCATACAGCTCATAGTTACAAAGGAGCTCTATCTGGACGGCGGGACCGAGGGCGAGATGACTGCGCAGCGGCAGAAGCTCGTCTCGCGCTGGCCGCTGAAGACGGCCTCCGAATCGCTCGGACTCACAGATTATATAATAAAGGGTGTTGCAAATGTGGGCGAAAAGGCGTTATCCTCGGTGTATGAGGCTGTTGCGGGCGCGATATTTGCCGACGGGGGCTACCGCGCGGCGGAAAGGTTTGTAAAAAAAACATTGATAGACGTTCATCTGAACGCGCCCGAAAATTTTAAGGGCGACTTGCAGGAATATGTGCAGGGCAGGGGGTTTCCTCTGCCGGAATACAATACTTCCGCCGTTGCCGGTCCTTCAAATGGCCCGCAGTTCGTATGTAACGTGCTTGTGTGCGAAAAGAGTTTTACCGGCACAGGCAAGAGCAAGTCCGAAGCTGAAAAGCGCGCGGCAAAGTCCGCCCTAGACTGTCTCTTAAGCAGCTGACCGCGGCGTTTTGTTTTTTTGTGCCCGGAAAATCCGTGAATGGGGTTTTAAAATAATTAACGTCGCAAGGCGGTGTTTTTTATCATTATATTCTAAACAAATCACGTTTCAAGCAGGGTTTAAAAATAAATAACTCTGCGCAAGGCGATGTTTTTTATCATTATATTCTAAATAAATCACGTTTCAAGCAGGGTTTCCCTGCGCAGAAAGACCCTATTTGCTGCGGTCAGCAGGCTCACCAAAGGGGAATTGCCCCGATTATATGATTGTGGGCACTAAAAAAAATCGGGGCAAGGGGGAGCTGGCTCCCCGAAGCTCACGGAATTTTTCGGGCGCGGCCCGCACGAAAAATTCGTGAATAAGGTTTTCTATGATTACTTTTAAACAGATCGAACTTATCGGCTTCAAATCTTTTGCCGACAGAACGGTCATCCCGTTTACCGACGGCGTGACCTGCATAGTTGGTCCCAACGGGTGCGGCAAGTCGAACGTTGCCGACGCCATCCGCTGGGTTCTCGGCGAGCAGTCGGCAAAGATGATGCGCGGCTCGCAGATGCTCGACGTCATCTTCAACGGCACCGAAAAGAGACGCCCCACCTCCTTCTGCGAGGTGACTCTCTCTTTCGACAATACCTCCCGCATATTCAACATCGACTGCGACGAGGTGGAGATGACGAGGCGCCTCTATCGCAGCGGCGAGAGCGAATACCTTTTGAACCGCCAGCCATCGCGCATGAAGGTCCTGACGGGTCTTCTGCACGGCGCGGGCGCGGCCAAAGAGGGCTATTCGATAATCGGCCAGGGACGTATCGAGACTATAATGAACGCAAAGCCCGAAGACAGGCGCTCCATATTCGAAGAGGCTACGGGCATATCTATGTTCAAGGACCGCAAGGCCGACGCCGAGAGGAAACTTACGGCCTCGCGCGACAATCTGTATGTATTTCTGCAGCGAATGCACGAAGTTGAGCGTCAGCTCGCCCCCGCTGAAAAGGCGGCCGAGAGCGCCATCAAGTATGAAGAACTATACGCCCGCCTGCGCTCGCTGGAGATCAATTCCTACATATATCATCACGATACCAGCGCCGACAGAAAACAGAAGATAAACGATAAAATAGCGCACTACTCTGCGGAGATCGAGCGGCTCACCGTGCGCTCCTCCGAAGTTTTGAAGGAGTACGAGCGCTGCCGCGATGTGGTTTCGGGCGCGGACGACGAACTTGCCGAGCTCAACGAGCGTCTGTTGCGCTATACCGTCGGCATACAGCAAAAGACGGGCGAGGGCAAAGTGCTGCATGAAAAGGCGAATTCGGTAAAGGAAAAGCTGCGCGCCGCGCAGGATGACGTGACCTTCTCCACCCAGCGCATAGACGAGATAGAACGCGAGATGCGCCGACTGGAGGAATATAACCGGAAGAACGGCGAACGCGCCGGACGGCTTGCCGAAAGTTGCAAAGATGCAGAGGAAGAGCTTTCGTCGCTCTCAGCCGAGATAGGCAAATTTGAGGCCATGACCGACGAGAACAGAAAGAAGGTCATGGATACCTTTAAAGATTTATCCGACCTTAACAAGAACATGGGTTCGATAGAGGCCCAGCGCGAACTTTTAAACGAGCGCCTTTCAGAGGTGCAGGGCACTCTCGCGGAGATCAAGGCGCTTCGCGACGGCTATAAGAACGACTACGACTGCAGCATAAAGCGCCACGGCGAACTCACAGACTTCATCGCCTCGGAAAACGACACCATGGAGAGGGCGGCGAAGGCAGTGCGCGACAGCGAAGAGAGCGTTCATGCATATACACAGCGCGCTTACGACGCGCGCTCGCAGATAACCAGCCTCACGGACAGTCTCGCCACGGTTAAGGCCCTGCGCGACAGGTTCGACGGCTACATAGGTTCGGTAAAGCGGCTCATGTCGGAGGCCAAGGGAAACGAAGAACTCTCTTCAAGGATACTCGGGCTCATCGCCGACATAGTGTCCACCCCCGGCGAATACGAAGTGGCGATAGAGACGGCCTTCGGCGGCGCCATGCAGAACGTAGTTACGGGCACGCGCGACGATGCAAAATTTCTCATCGAGCACTTAAAGCGCACGCGCGGCGGCCAGGTGACGTTCCTGCCCATAGAGGCCCTCCGCCCGAGAATGGAGAACGACCAGATCCGCTCCGCCCGCAAGGAAAAGGGCGCTTTAGGCTACGCTGTCGACCTTGTAAAATACGACAAGAAGTATGAAAACGTGATAAGGTACCTGCTCGGCAACACCCTCGTTTGCGACAATATAGAGAGCGCCACGCAGGTTTCAAAGCGTTACCCCCGCGCGTTCAAGATAGTCACTTTAGACGGCGACGTGATAAACAGTTCGGGTTCAATGACGGGCGGTTCACGAAAGGACAATGCCGGCAACCTGCTTGCAAACGAGCGCAGGATAAAGGAGATAGAGGAGAGCATAGCGGAGAAAAAGTCGGCGCTCGCGCGTGCCGAGAGCATGCGCGACAAAGCGCGGGAGGCGCTCTCCGAAGCCGGTTCCTCTCTGGAGGAACTGCGCGAGAGGTTCAACAATTCCCGTGCCGAGCTTGCCGCAAACGAGCAGCTCTCCGAAAGCCTTTTAAAGCAGATATCCTCTGAGGAGAGCAGATATTCGGTGTTCGCGCAGACTGCCGAGATGATCTCCTCAAGGCTGGCTGCTTTAAACGATAAGTACAGCGAAACTTCGCGCGGCGCGAGCGACTTAAGTGAGCGTTCGAGCGAGGCGAGCTCCGCCATAGAGAACATATCCACCCAGTACGACGCGCTCGTAAAACAGCGCGACAAAAAGCTCGAAGAGCTCAATTCGGCCAGGGTGGAGAAGGCCTCTTTGGAGGCGGCGGTAAAGTCGGGCATGGAGAACGCCGAAAGGCTCTCCTCCGAGAAGGACGAGCTCATCAATAAGATAGCGCGCACGCGCGCCGCAATTCCGGAGATAGAGCGCGAGCTTGAAGAGCTCAACCGTCAGGCCGAGCACACCGCCCTCACGGCGGAGGAGCAGGCCGTAGTGGACGATATACGCGAACGGATCAAGACCACTACCGAGAGCAAGGTGGCCACCAACGAGCGCATAAAACAGATAGACATAGAAAGGTTAGATCTGCACAAAAACATTCAGGACTGCACCGACAGGCGCAACAGCCAGCAGATAGCCCTCACCAAGCTCGACGCCGACCTTGAAAATATGCAGCAGCGCATCATGGATGAGTACGGCGAGGACTACGAGGGGTGTTTAAAGTATAAGGACGAGGAGTTCGATATCTCCTCCGCGCCCGGCGCGGTCTCGTCTTTAAAGCGCCAGATAACCATGCTCGGCGCAATAAACCCCAACGCCGTCGACGAGTACCGAGAGGTCAAGGAGCGCTACGACAAGATGTCGGCCGACAAGGCAGATATGGAGAAGGCGATAGACGATCTTACCAAGGCGCTCGACGAGATCCGTCAGGAGATGCTTGCCATCTTCAACAGCGGCTTTGAAAAGATAAACGAAAATTTCAAGCAGACCTTTAAAGAGCTGTTCGGAGGCGGCAGGGCCGAGCTGCAGCTCGATTATACCGACTGCGAAGACCCGCTCGACGCGGGTGTGGAGATAGTGGCCTGCCCTCCCGGCAAAAAGCTCACCAAAATTTCGCTTTTATCGGGCGGCGAGCGCGCTCTCACGGCGATAGCCATACTGTTTGCGATAATCGGCATGCGTCCCATGCCCTTCTGCGTGCTCGACGAAATAGAGGCCGCGCTCGACGAGGCCAACGTCGGAAGGTACGCAAAGTATTTAAAGAAGTTCGCCGCCAACACGCAGTTCATAGTCATAACCCACCGCAAGCCCACCATGGAGAACGCCGACACGCTCTTCGGCGTGACCATGGAGGAGAAGGGCGTATCAAAGATAGTTTCGGTGAAGCTTTCCGAAGTGGAGTCCCGCCTCGGCGGAGATACCGTTCAGTAAAGGGTTCACAAATTTTTACGGCTGGCCGAGCCGCAAAAATTTCGTGATTTTGAGGAACTAAGTTCCTCTTCGCGCGACTTATAAGGGCCCACGGAGCATATAGTCGCGCGAATTCACCTCCAGTGAGCTCGCTTTCGCGACAAATTGGGTCGCGCTTAACGGCGAACTAAATTCGCCTTGCGCAAAGTTATTATTTTTTAATAAATTAAAGCTTCAAGCAGGGTTTCCCTGCGCAGAAAGACCCTATTTGCTGCGGTCAGCAGGTTCACCAAAGGGGGAATTGCCCCGATTATATGACAAGAGAGCCCCTAATATCGGGGCAAGGGGGAGCTGGCTCCCCCCAAAAATCACGAATATTTTACGGCGTTACCAGCCGTAAAATCTGTGAGGAGTTGAGATGGGTATTTTTTCAAAAATTAAAGATGCGTTAAAAAAGACAAAGGAAAGTTTGGGCGGCGCGATAAAGTCGCTCTTTTCCCGCGGAAAGATAGGCGACGAGTTCTATGACGAGCTTGAAGAGATCCTTATCTCCGCCGATATATCCGTCACTACCGCCGAAGAGACGGTGGAGGACCTGCGCGCAGAAGTCAAAAAGGAGAAGCTGAAGGACGAGGAATATGTGATAAGCCTTCTAAAAGACATTTTGGAGGAAAAGCTCACGCGGGCCGAGGTGCCGGAGATAGAGTACCCCGCCGTGATCATGCTCATCGGCGTGAACGGCGTGGGCAAAACTACCACCATAGGCAAGCTCGCCGACTATTTCCTCCGCAACAAAAAATCTGTCACCGTTGCCGCGGCCGATACCTTCCGCGCCGCCGCCGCCGACCAGCTCACCGTGTGGGCCGACCGCGCGGGCGTGAGGATAGTAAAGCACGAGGAGGGCAGCGACCCCTCCGCCGTAGTATTCGACGCGATATCGTCGGCAAAGGCGAAGGGGACGGATGTGCTGCTCGTCGACACGGCGGGCAGGCTTCATGTAAAGGCCAACCTTATGGAGGAGCTCAAAAAGATCTCCCGCGTGATATCCCGCGAATATCCGCAGGCGCACGTATATAAACTGCTCGTTTTAGACGCCACCACGGGCAACAATGCAATCAACCAGGCGCGCATCTTTGACGAGGCAGTGGAGCTTGACGGCATAGTTTTGACAAAGCTCGATTCTACCGCAAAAGGCGGATTTGTGATTTCGCTCTGCGGCGAGCTCGAGATCCCTGTCGTATTCGTCGGCACGGGCGAAAAGATAGGCGATCTTGAAAAATTCGCCCCGGAATCTTTTATAGATTCAATTTTGTAAATATATACGAAAAATTAAAATTCCGCGCGGGAAACGCGGAATTTTTTATGTAAATTTTGAGGTAAAATTTATGACTGAAAGAGAAAAGATGCTTGCCGGCGAGCTGTATTTCGCCCACGACGAGGAGCTGAAAGCGGCGCACGCACGGGCGATCAGTTTGTGTGAAAAACTCAATTTCGGCAATCTTGCAGACGAAGAGCGGGAAGAGGTCACAAAACAGCTCCTCGGCAAGTGCGGCAAAAATATCGTGCTCGGAAGAGGCTTTTGGTGCGACTACGGCTGTAATATCGAGGTCGGCGATAACTTCTATGTGAATTACGACGTCGTAATCCTCGATGTCTGCAAGGTGAAGATAGGCAACAACTGCCTTATCGCGCCGCAGGCGGGGATATATACGGCCTGCCATCCGCTTGAGCGCGACGTGCGCATAAGCGGCCTGGAGCTCGGCAAGCCCATAACCATAGGCAACGACTGCTGGATAGGCGGGCATGCATCCATTTTACCCGGCGTAACGCTTGGCGACAACGTTGTGGTCGGCGCGGGTTCCGTCGTCACAAAGAGCTTTCCGTCGAATGTGGTAATCGCGGGCAACCCTGCAAGGGTAATCAGAAAATTATAATTATTCCGCTTGGCCTCGTATATGCTTCTCGATACTGTGTCGAACTTGCGGTTTGCCTTGGTCACTTACGTTTAAGTAAGCTCCCTGCGGTCAAATCCGCGTTCTCCTTGTCTCGCTCGCATCTCCGAGGCCATTATTGAAATGGAAACAGCGGTGAAAAGCAATTGTCTGCTTCCATAACCCTGCGGTAAAATAGTGTTAAAGGTAAATGCGGTTGGCGAAAATTTCGCCAACCGCATTTTTTACGACTTGTAAAAAATAAATTAAATAAAAATTAAAAATTAATTTTTTAACGGCAATAATTTTTTATTTTAATAAAAATATAAGTGTTATCGCCTGAATTAATTCTTTCCGCATTAAAATGTGGATGAGATTTCTCTACGCGCTTTGCTTGGTTTGCGGTTTCCCGAAGGGAGCCCTCCGCCAAGTAGCGTCGCTGCGCTCCTCACGCGAAATGACATTATAAATTAATAATTGTGCGCAAGGCGGGTTTCCCGCCGTTAAGCGCGACACAATTTGCAGCGCAAGCTGGCTCACTGGAGGTGAATTCGCGCGACTATACTCTTCGTGGGCGCTGAAGGTCGCGCGAAGAGGAACTTAGTTCCTCAAAATCACGAAAAATTCAGTGCGCGGCCCGCGCTGAATTTTTGTGAACCTCTTTTTTCACAAGTCGTCAACGTCCTGCACGGGTGCGCCGCCGTCGGCGGGGACCCCCGTGTAGCTTCCGTTAGGATCGTCCGGACTTAAAAAACTGGCCTTATCTGCAGTTTTTGGTCTCATTCGAGCGGTTTTTAGAGCCGCTGCAGCCCTGGGGCTTGCTTTTAGACGAATTTTCATTTGTTTTCTTCATATTTTCTCCTTTTCGAAGGGCAGATGCAATTCGACATACCCCTGTGACGTCTTGCAAAGAGGGCAGACGTCCCACGCCTTTGTGCCCGTATGCATGTATCCGCACTCGCTGCAGATATACAGCATTGGTGTCTCGTTTGAGAACAGCGTGCCCGACTTAAACGCTTCGTACAGGTAGTTGAAAATCATTTCATGCCTCTTCTCAACGTTTGCAACCAGCCTGAAAAGTGCGGCAATATCGTTAAAACCTTCTTTTTCGGCGTCATCCGCAAATGCGGGATAGATCCTGCTGTGTTCCGCGCGCTCGTCCAACGCCGCAACGCGCAGGCACTCCTCCAGATCCCCGCCGTGGAAGGGATAGCCGGCATTCAGGTCGATATTGTCGAGCTTTTTTCCCCGTTTTGAGAGTTCCTCAAAAAATCTTCTGGCGTGTACCGTCTCGTTCTTTGCAAGCGTGCGTATGGTATCCGCAAGCGTTGCGTATCCGGCTTGAGTCGCAAGCCGTGCGGCGAGCTGATATCTCATGCCCGCCTGTGCCTCGCCTGCAAAACTGCGCGCAAGGTTGACGTATGTCTTTGTGTCTTCAAATTGCATAAACTGCCTCCGTCAAAAGTATTGTGGGCAGTATTTTTGCCGCTATTCGGCTTTTTTATTCCAAATTTTGTATTAGACTTGCAAAGCAGATAAATTTATACTATAATTTTAACTGTGATATTAAACACGATTTTTTAAGGGGGTGTTTTATGACTCAGAGAGGGTTTAAAACGATTTCTGCGTTAGAGACTGCGTTTTTCTTCATTACGGCGCTGGTGTGGACGATAGGTGAGGATATCGCCTCCCGTGTGCCGCTCGTGATAGTGGGCTGGCTGCTCTTTTTATCGTGTGCGATAAAGCTCGTTGCCTTGGTCATCAAGATGGATAAAAAATATTCGGCGGCGGTCTGCGGCATAGCGTTCGCGCTCGACATGGCGCTCATCTCTGCGGCTCTCACCCTCTTCTTTCTGCTGATAGGCTTTGACGAGGCTATAAACAGGGGCGCTCTGTTCAGCGACATATTTATGGTGGCGCTCTTCGTTATTTTAGGCATTGCCGAGGCGGCTTCCTTTATATGTAGCTTTGTGGACGGGGTAGACAGATTTGAAAAGCAATAGCCGTGCGTGTTTTGTTTACAGGTAAAACGGTAATATTTTGGTTAAAAAAATTATAACAAATCGGGCGCGGGCGGCGAAAAATTTCGCCGCCCGCTCCAAATATATTTATTAAATATTCAAATCAGATAAATTGCCGCAAGTATTATGG